>WNGI01007868.1_pt1 | contig 16287 bp, 10 predicted proteins | sample 5400621 | NCBI WGS metagenome assembly WNGI01 (sample SAMN13153374, study PRJNA577476) | soil metagenome | isolation source: 20 cm soil or saprolite under Garry oak tree replicate 1 | place: USA:California | collected 2016-06-15 | reverse complement strand
CAGGCGGCGCGTCTCGTCACGTCGCCCAACGGCGGATACTCAGCGTATTCACCATGGTTCGTCGACGTCGTTCGCGTTCAGGCGACACGCGCTGGCATCCCGGTCACCCAGGGCGGCTATCTGGTTTACACCGGCCTCGACCCGGTTCTGCAGAACGCCGCAACGAGCGCCTTACAGGAGGAGACTGCCGCGCTCGAGTCGCAGCCGGACTACGCGCATCCGAAGTACGTGCCGCGCGCGACACAACCATCGAGAGCGATTCGCACGACTGATTATTTGCAGGGAATGGTCGTGGCCCTCGACCCGACGTCAGGCGATGTGCGAGCGCTGGTAGGAGGCCGCGATTACAGCGATTCGCAGTTCGATCGAGCGGTTGATGGCATGCGTCAGCCGGGATCGTCATTCAAGCCGATCGTATACGCCCTCGCCATCGCCGACAGCGTCACTCCGAATACGATATTTCAGGACACTGCGCTGGCGATCGTCCTTCCCAATGGCACCGTATACAGCCCGGAAAACTCCGATGGAAAATACCTGGGAGCGCTGACACTCCGCGATGCGTTGGCCAAGTCGCGCAACGTCGTCGCGGTACAGCTCGGACAGAAGCTCGGAATGGACTCGATCGCGACTCTAGCGTATCGGATGGGATTGACCTCCAAGATCGCACCGGTACCCTCGAGCGCGATCGGAGCGTCGGTTGTACAGCCGCTCGATCTGGTGGCGGCCTACACGACCTTCGCCAATCTCGGAACCCCGGTAGAGCCGCGCTTCATATACCGTATTGAAGACAGGAACCGGAAAATCGTCCTCTCGCGTGAGGTCACAGCTCTCGCGCCCGCCCTCGATCCACGCGTCACCTATGTCGTGCGCGACATGATGCGCGACGTCGTGGAACGCGGTACCGCGTCGAGCATTCGGCGGTATCTGCCGGCCTCGGTTCCTGTCGCCGGAAAGACCGGGACGACGAACGACAACTCCGACGTCTGGTTCATCGGACTCACGCCGGACCTGGTAGCGGGAGTGTGGCTAGGCTTCGACAAACCGGCGCCGATCGCCAGCGGCGCTGCCGGTGGGTCGCTCGCCGCTCCAGTGTGGGGCAAAATGGTCGCGCGTTATTACGCCTCGAAGCCGGATATCCTCACCTCTCGCGAAACGGAGCAGTGGAAGCCACCGTTGGGCGTCATCTACGGTGACTTCGATCGCGTGACTGGCGAGCTGGCGACGGATCAGACACCGCCGGAGCGCCGCTATACGGAATACTTCGTCGAAGGAACCGAGCCCCCGCCGTTGAAGGCCGATCCGTGGAAGGTCTTTGCCTGGGGACCGATAATCTTCTGACGCCTACGCGACCTCTTTGATCTCCAACGGCCGCGCCTGCTCGCCGGGCGACGTCGGTACGAGGGCAATCTCCAGCACCTCGCTCAGTGTCTCGACCGGATGGAACTCGAGAATGTTGCGCACTTCCTCCGGCACATCCTCAATATCCGCCTCGTTGTCCTTCGGGATGATGATGGTCTTGATCCCGGCGCGGTGCGCACCCAGCACCTTCTCCTTGAGGCCACCGATCGGCAACACACGCCCACGCAGCGTGATTTCGCCGGTCATCGCTACATCTTGTCTGACAGGTCGGTCGGACATCTCCGATACCAGTGCCGTAGCGATCGCAATTCCCGCTGACGGACCATCTTTTGGAATGGATCCCGCCGGCACGTGAATGTGCGCCTCGATCGCGCCGAGCCTGTCGCGCGGAATTCCCAGGCTCGCGGCGTTGTTCGTCGCGTAGGTGAAGGCCGCGCGTGCGGATTCCTTCATTACGTCGCCGAGCTGACCGGTGAGGATCAGTGATACGGCGCCGCCAGGGCCGACCTGATTGGCGGCATCGCCTTCGCGAGTGCCGTAGTAGCGTCTGATCGACGCTTCGACGAACATGATGTCTCCACCCATTGGCGTGTAGTACATGCCGGTTGCGATTCCAACCTCGCTTTCCTGGAGCGCGTGCTCCGGATGGACCCGAGGTCTGCCCAGCAGCTCTCGTACGGTATCGGCGTCGACGGTGTGCTTGACCTCCTGGCTCGACGCAATCTTGCGCGCGAGCTTGCGGGCCACGGCGCCAAGCTGGCGCTCCAACTGTCTCACTCCACTCTCGCGAGTGTAGTTCGAGACAACTGACATGATCGCGTCTTCCGTGAACGTGATCTCCTTGTCGCTGAGACCCGATTCCTCGAGCTGGCGCGGCAGGAGATACTTTTTCGCAATCTCGGCCTTCTCTTTCTCCGTGTAGCCAGCGAAATCGACGACTTCCATGCGGTCGAGCAGTGGACCAGGAATGTTCTGCACGAAATTCCCTGTCGCGATGAATAGCACTTCGCTCAGGTCGAACGGAATGCCTAGGTAGTGATCGGTGAACGTGTCGTTCTGTGCGGGGTCGAGGACCTCGAGCAGCGCGCTCGCGGGATCACCCTGGAACGACGTGCCAAGCTTATCCACCTCGTCGAGCAGGAAGACAGGATTCTTCTTTCCCGCCTGCTTCAGACCCTGGATGATTCTGCCCGGCATGGCGCCAACGTAGGTGCGACGGTGTCCGCGGATGTCCGCTTCGTCGCGCGCGCCGCCAAGCGCCACGCGCACGTACTCGCGGCCCAGCGACCTCGCGATCGACTTCGCGATCGACGTCTTGCCGACGCCCGGCGGTCCGATGAAGAGAAGAATCGGACCCTTGGCCATGGCGCGCGACTTGGCTTCGACTTTGTCCGTAATCGGACGATCTCCCTTCTCGCCAATGGCGAGTGAGGGCGTTGCGTCTTCCTTGTTGGCGAAGAGACGTGCGGCCGGTACTTCGCCTGTCTTGTCGACTTCGTCGGCGAGCTGGCTCGCGCGCAGCTGTCTGACCGCCAGAAACTCCAGCACGCGATCCTTCACGTCCTTCAGGCCGTAGTGATCTTCCTCGAGCACGGTCTCCGCGCGCTTCAGATCGAGCTGGTCGTCTGATCTCTTGTTCCACGGCAGCTCCGCGATCCACTCGAGATAAGTGCGGATCACCTGCGCTTCCATCGACTCGCGACCAGCGCGCTCCAGTCTCCCGAGCTCGCGTTCTACTTCTGCGCGCGCTTCCTTCGGGAGCTCCAGCTTCGCGAGCTTGTCGCGCAGCTCCGTGATCTCCTTGCTGGAGTCGTCGTCACCGAGCTCTTTCTGAATCGCCTTGAGCTGCTCGCGCAGGTACATCTCGCGCTGCCGCTCGCCCAACTCTTCCTGAACTTGCGATTTAATGTCTTCCTGGGCCTCAAGCAGGCCAACCTGGCGCTGCACGTGCACGAGCACACGACGCAGCCGCTCTTCCACGCTCAGAGTTTCCAGTAGTCCCTGCTTCTCGGGGACGGGTAGCTCTATGTAGCCCGCTACGAGATCGGCGAATCGGCCGGGCTCAGTGACCGAGTCCAGAACCTGGTGAACGACTTCCTCGGGAAGTCCGCGGCGCTCGCCGAGCTCAGCCGCCCTTTCGCGAGTTTCCTTCTGTAACGCAGTAAATGCAGGATCGTTTTCTGTCTGGGGATTCATCTCCTCCGCTGGAACTATGACTGCGCTTAGATATCCGTCTGCCGACGAGTATTGAAGCGCAGTGGCGCGCTGCTCTCCCTGCAACAGAAGCTGCACGCCGCCCAGTCCGCGCTGAATCTGACCGATGCGCGCGATGACGCCCATAGAGTATAGAATGTCCGCTGTTGGCTCTTCGGTGTTGTCGCGCTGCGCGACGGCGAAAACGAGACGGTCGCCCTTCAGGGCCGCTTCGATTGCGCGAAGAGTGGAAGGCCGGCCTGCCGCAATAGGTTGGGTTAAGCCGGGAAAAATCACGGTTCCCCGCAAGGGCAGAACCGGTAGTGTTTGACGCTGTGCCATTGTCATTCCTGAAGACAAGATTCTTATTTAGATACTACTCCACAGCCCTCCCTTACTGCATCTTTTGCTCTCGTGGATTTACGCCAGCCCGGCATGAAGTGCAACATCAGACCTGCTGATTCGACGCGGCGACATGCCAATTAGTCCAACCGACGAGCTCGGCACACATGTGGCTCAGGTCCTCTCTGCAAACTATGAGCTAGAGACCGAAGTCGGTCGTGGAGGTATGGGCGTCGTCTATTGCGCGCGCGATCGACGGCTGAAGCGCGAGATCGCGATCAAGGTGCTGCCTCCGGAGCTCAGTTTCCGCGCCGACATCCGACAGCGATTTCTACGCGAAGCCGAGACGGCCGCGCAGCTGAATCATCCCAACATCGTTCCGATCTATACCGTCGAAGAGCGCGACAACCTCGTCTACTTCGTCATGGCGTACATCAAGGGCGACAACCTCGGCGTGCGCTTGCAGCAGCACGGACCAATGCCGCCCGTTGAAGTGCGCCGCGTTCTGCGCGAAGTCGCCGACGCGCTGGCCTACGCACACAACCGCAACGTCATCCACCGCGACATCAAGCCGGACAACATCATCATCGATGAAGAGACTGGCAGGGCGATGGTGACGGACTTCGGAATCGCGCGCGCACTCACCGAGAGTGGGGATTCGCGTCTCACCGCGACCGGCATGGCGATCGGAACGCCGGCCTACATGTCTCCGGAGCAGTCGGCCGGTGACCGCGCCATCGATGGGAGGAGCGATCTGTACTCGCTTGGTGTGGTTGGCTATCAGATGCTGTGCGGACAGACCCCGTTCGTCGCCAGCAATACTCCTTCGATGTTGGTGAAGCATCTGTCCGAGAGGCCGATTCCCGTCGACGAGCGCTGGCCCGATTTGCCGCCCGACCTGTCGCGTGCGGTGATGATGTGTCTCGAGAAAGATCCCGCCGACCGTTTTCCGAACGCGGCGGCCTTCGCGGTCGCTCTGACCGGCGGGTCGATGCCAACGCTGGCGACACGGGCGCAGCCTGCTGCACCGACAGCCGAGTCACGCGGCGGAGCACGGCAAAGCCACGTCAGCGACGAGGTGCGTGACCACATCACCCAGACGATACGTGATCGCTACACGCCGCCAACTCAGGGACCTTACACCCCCTCGCAGCCGACGCCGGAGGAGTTGAGTAAGTGGAATGCGCCCATGGTCGTGTCATTCCGTCGCAAGCTCGCACCCTATCTGGCGGTCAACGCCATTCTCGTTCCGATATCGCTCTTCTCGAATCACGATTTCCTCGCGCTCACGGTCATCTGGACAGTTGCTCTCGCCTTCAAATACTCGAAGCTCTGGGCGGCGGGCTATGATTGGCGCGACGTGTTCCGTCAGCCGCGCGATCGCCTGATCTTTGACGTCGCCGCCGAGACGATCGACGATGCGCGCGCGCTATTCGACGAAAAGAAACGCACCGAAGTTCGCGCGCGCGCCCGCGCGCGCGGGCAGGGGTTGTTCACGCCGATCTCCCCGCTGCCGACGATGCAGACCTTTCAGCCGTACCCGAGAGTCGGTGGCCCCACCACGAGCCCCCTTCCGTCCGGGCCCCCGGCACCGTTTGCGGATTCGCGTTACGGATCGGCGATACGAGAGGCGGAGAGCGATCATCGCGAGATACATCGGCAGCTGCTCAACATGCCGCCCGACGAGAGGGAGCAGATTCCTGAAGTGGCGACGTCAGCGGATGCTGTGTTCAAGAAAGTGCAGCAGCTCGCCCTTTCGCTTTCCGACATGGATCGCAGCGCCGGCCGCGAGACCTCTGAAGGCGTCGAGAAGGAGATAACGACCTTGGAATTGCAGGCGAACCCGCTCGACTACCGCGCTAGCGAAGAACGTGTACGTCGGCTGGCCATGCTGCGTCGGCAGCGCCGCGCCCTCGCCGACGTCGCGCGCAAGAAAAAGGAGGCGCAGGAGAAGCTCGACGACTGCCGCCACCTCCTGAGATCGATGCGGCTCGAGCTGGTCCGATTCCGCACGGGTGGACTCAACGCGCAGCCGACGGGTCTCACCATGGTCACTCAGCAAGCGCAGAGTGTAGTAAGAGAGATGAGCTATCTCTCCGATGCCAACGCCGAATTGAACGCGCTCTGACCACAGGCGCCTTGCGCCTCACCAACGCCAAACAATGATGCATCCAGCACGACTGGGGACAATTGCGTTCCTATCGGTTTCCCTCGCCTGCGGGCAGCAGGTCGATGCCGGCGCGGAGGCTGGCAAATTAACCCTCGCGCCCGCTACCAAATCGACGGAGTCATTCGCTAACGGAAGAAAGGATTCGGTGGCACACGTCCCGACTCCAGACACACTGCGCGGCCTCTACGTGAATCGATGGGCCGCCCTCGGCACCAAACTCACTCGCTTGATCGGAGTAGCGAAAAAAACCGAGGTCAATGCCCTCGTCATCGATGTGAAGGATGATCGCGGATTCGTACTCTATCGATCGGGCGTGGCCCTGGCGCGAGAAATCGGCGCCGATACCGCGGACGGACATTGGATGTCTCCGTCCAAGCTGCGCGCGGTTCTCGATACAATGATCGCGAACGGTATCTACCCGATTGCTCGCATCGTGGTCGCCAAGGATCCGCTTCTCGCCCGGAAGAGACTCGATCTGGCGATAAAGCGGAAATCCGATCTCAAGCCGTGGCTCGACAAGAACGGACATCCCTGGCTCGATCCGCACCAGCGCGCGATCTGGCAATACGCTGCTGACCTCGCGCGGGAAGCGTATGAGATCGGGTTCAGTGAAGTCCAGTTCGATTACGTCCGCTTCCCGGACGAGAAGCGACTCATCGCCGAGACGATTTATCCTCTGGCCCAAGGTCGCACGCGGGCGCAGGTGATCAGAGAGCAGCTCGGATTCATGCGCAGTGTCCTGAAGCCGCAGGGTATTCGTGTCACGGCTGACGTCTTTGGCCTGACGGCGACCGATACCACGGATATGGGGATTGGGCAGCAGTGGGAGATGTTCGTCGATCAGGTCGACGTCGTGCTGCCGATGATTTATCCCTCTCACTTCGCGCGTGGTACTTACAAGCTGAGAAATCCCAACGCGCACCCGTACAAGACGATCGACAACGCGCTCAAGGACGCGATTGCTCGTTCGGCTTCGATCAGCAACGCCGCCGAGATCATTCCGTGGTACCAGGATTTCACTCTCGGCCGGCCACGCTACTCCGCGGCGGAGATTCGCGCCCAGAAAAAGGCCGGATACGACAACGGGTTCCAGAGCTGGATACTCTGGAACCCGAAGAGCAATTACACGCTCGCGGCTCTCGAGCGAGAGCCGTAGCAAGACGCTTTAGCTACCGCCGTTGCGGCGAGCTTCCATGCGCGCCTTCAACTCCGCCAGGTTCTTGTCGAATGTTACCTGCTGATCGGCGGTAAGAATCACGCGGATCTCGCCTGCCTGCTTGCTCTGCAAATCTGTCATCTTCGCGCGGGTCGCCTCGTCGATCGAGCCGGTCGCCTGAGCGGCCTTGCGAAGCTCCATCTGCTGCGGCACGTACTTCTCGCGGATTGTCTTGACCTGCTCTTTTTGCGCGTCCGTCAAGGTGATGTCCTTGAGGAGCCATTCACCCCTTCCGCCACGACGAGCTTCGCCCTGGCCCTGACCCTGTTTAGGCGGCTCGGCGCCTTGTGCTGCAGCAACCGATGTCATGCCAACGCAAAGGGCAGCAGCCAGCGTGGCGATGCGAATAGCCTTCATCCTACTCTCCCTGAGATTTGTTTTGGCGCCGACGTTGGCGCCCAAGGTTAGTACGCCGAAGTTCGCAAAAAGGTTGGCGTCACCGCAACATTTCTCTAATTGCTTGCTGCGCAAAGAGTTATGCTACTGCCCTAGCGTCTCTCTCAAAACCTGCTATTCTTCCCGCGCTGAAGCCGGCTCATGCGCCTGCCGGCCCCGAACGCCTCGCTCCTTACTGCGCGCCGAGCGCCGCTTGTGACCGTACCCGGTAGCACTGCCGAACTGGCCCCAACGATCCCAGCACCCGCACCAGAAACGCTCTCCTTCCCGTTGAGCTGGCTACTGGAGCATGCTGCGGCCCCAATCAAGTATCGGGCGATCACCGAGGTGGCGGGCCGCGCAAACGCCGGGTTGGGCGACGTCGACTGGCTTCCATTCTCGCATCGTCCCGCCATCAGACTCGCCGTAACCCAATCGCGCGACGGGATGTGGAACCAGTCGGTTCTTTCACTTCCGGGACGGCACGCGACCGACTTCACCAACATCGGAACGATTCCGGCGGTTCGACGCCTTGCCGAGTACGGTTGGAGCACAGACTCGCCACCACTCGTCCTCGCGCGACGGATCCTTTTCAGACTGCTCGCCGAAGACAACGATCCGGCATTTACCTTCGAGCTCGGAACGAAAACCAGGGACGACGACATCGTGCGTCGCACTCGCGGGCTCTTTCGCGAAGCCGCCGCCGCGACTCTGGCCCAGCTCGGATACGAAAACGATCCGCGCCTCCGCGGCGCGGCACGCCGCATCCTCGAGCGCACTGTTTCGTACCTCATCTCGCCGCTCGGCGAGAAACCATGGATGCGCGTTGGCAACACCCACGTGCTCGCGCCGGAATCGGCGCCGCCCTCGATCTTCACACTGACGATGCTCGCGCACATGCCGATCTTCCGCCACGAGCATTTCAGCGGCGTCGAGCGCATTTACGACTGGATCACACAGCCGCTTCCGCGCCAGGAAGCGGTGCAGCTCTTCGGAAAGAAGATGGTGCCGCAACCGCATCTCATCATGGGTGACGTGCTTCCCCATCGTAACGCAGTCGACGCCGACGTGCCGTTCGCTTTGATGTGGCTCGAGACGATGGCGCGTCTGAATTTCCTCCGCCGCAACGACGGATGGCTGAAGCTCTACGAGAGATTCGTCGACGATCGCGATCGCAACGGCGTGTGGCATCCTCACAAAGGAATGGATCGGCCGACGACCACGAATTCCTGGGCTTGGTCCACTTTCCCGCTGGATGACGGCGCCGGAGCGGAATCGAAGTGGACGGACGTCACTTTCCGTATCGGCCTCATCGGAAAGCTGCTCGGCAGAGAAATCGAGTTGAGCTGATTCGATGCTCGGCTTCGGCCGCCGGCGCAATCTCAGGCCCGCCGAGATGTTTCCTGCCGGCGATCCAGCCTATCGCGTGAGTTTTCCGCGCCTTCGCTCGGGAACAAAAATTCGGGTGGTCGAGCGAGGCGGCCCGTCTTCACCGCCGATTGTGTTGGTACACGGCTGGGGATGCAGCGTTTACGTGTTCCGCCGCAACATGCCGGCGCTGGCCGACGCTGGCTTTCGCGCGATTGCGGTCGATCTGAAGGGACACGGTCTGTCCGACAAGCCGATCGGGCCAGAGGACTACACGATCGATTCGCTGGTCGAGCACCTGCGTGAGATTCTCGACGCTCTCGGGCTCGAGCGTCCTGCACTCGCGGGGCATTCACTGGGTGGATCTCTCATTTGCCATTTCGCGTCGCGGTACCCGGAGCGCCCGCTCTGTCTCGGAATGCTCTCTCCGGTCGGACTCAAGGGTGTGCCCCTGATGTCGCTGTACCGTTTGCTCACACCGTCGGCGCTGACGCCTTTGCTTCGAATTCTCATTGGCGATGCGAGAGCTGCTGCACCAATATGATTGGAGCGCCGCTGATCACCGGCCCCTGAGTACAGTCAATATTCCGGCGGCGGGAGTCTGGGGCAGCCTCGATCACCTGATGCCGCGCGACGGCATGGCGGTCTACGTGCCGCTGGTACCGCAAATCGTGCTGCGCGCGATTCCCGATGCGGGGCACATCATAACTGAGGAGACGCCGGACGAGGTTAATGAGGAGCTGATCGCGCTCATGCATCGCGCAAGAGACTGATAGAGCGCGAGGATTGACTGGAACTGCAACTGAACGGGCGGGAGGCGTCAGCTTCGCAGGCGCCAGGTTAGAGGTTAGGACGTCGGGACTTTCCTACCGGTCGTACGGCACAAGCAGTTGCTTGCACCCAGAACGGCGCGGGTGAAGTCCCGACGTAGTGAACTAACAACTGGCATCTCTGCCAACTGATGCCTCGCGCCCGTTCAGTTGCTTTTACGCCCAAGGGTATATTACGGCCAGATGATCGAACAACCTCCCGACGCGAGCCCGCCGTTTACCGCCCTCGGCCTCGCGCCGGAACTGCTGCACGCGGTTCGCGATGCCGGCTATACCCATCCCACGCCGATCCAGCAACAGGCTAAACCTCCCGACGCGAGCCCGCCGTTTACCGCCCTCGGCCTCGCGCCGGAACTGCTGCACGCGGTTCGCGATGCCGGCTATACCCATCCCACGCCGATCCAGCAACAGGCTATTCCGCTCGCTCTCGCGGGCCGGGATCTGATTGGCCTAGCGCAAACGGGGACCGGGAAAACAGCCGGCTTTACACTCCCCATCATCCAGAACCTGATCAGCGCCCCCCTGACTAACGAGAACGGGGAGGCGGTTCATCGCGTTCGCGTTCTGATTCTCACTCCAACTCGTGAGCTTGCTGCTCAAGTGGAAGCAAGCTTCCGGAAGTATGGAAAGCACACCGAGCTGCGCGTGGTGCCGATTTTCGGCGGCGTTGGCCTGGAGCCCCAGTCGAAGGCGCTCCGTCGCGGAGTCGACGTCGTGGTCGCCACACCCGGACGTTTGCTCGATCACATGGAGCGGGAGAACATTGCGTTCGACGACCTCGAGGTGCTGGTTCTCGACGAGGCGGACCGAATGCTCGATATGGGTTTCGCGCCGCAACTGAATCGCATCGTCAGCGAAGTTCCGCGCTACCGGCAGACGCTGCTATTCAGCGCGACGATGCCGCCGGAAGTCGAAGCGCTGGCGCGAAAGTATTTGCGGAAACCCGTAGTCGTTCAGGTCGGACGTCGCTCCGAAGCGGCAAGCACCGTCACGCACGCCGTTTATCCCGTTCCGCGAGAGCGAAAGAGCACGTTGCTCGCCGCGCTGCTGAAACAGTCGGACATGGATTCGGTTCTCATTTTCACGCGCACCAAGCACGGCGCGGATCGAGTGGTTCGACATCTAGAAGACGATGGTATCGCCGCGACGGCGATGCATGCCGACAAATCGCAGGGGGAGCGCACCCGAGCACTCGATGACTTCAAGTCGGGCAAGGTTCGCGTGCTGGTAGCCACCGACATTGCCCAGCGCGGGCTCGACGTCTCCGGGATTACTCACGTCATCAACTACGATGTTCCGCAGCAGCCCGAGGATTATGTGCACCGCATCGGACGCACCGGACGCGCTGCTGCTACTGGCGACGCTTATACGTTCATGTCGCCCGACGAGATCTCAATGGTACGCACCATCGAGCGAACCATTGGCCAGCAGATTCCGCGTATTTCAGTTCGCGGCTACGATTTCGGCACAACCGCCGACGAGGCGGTCCTCGTCCCTTCCGAGTCGGGCCCCGCGGACTCTTCGCTACCCTCCGTCAGTGCCGAATCCGACCCAGTCGCGACACAAAAACGGTATCGGCGGCCGCACCGCGTCGCACGACGACGCTGAGGTTTGCGGCGCCGTAGCCCATGCCCGTTGCAGCATAGATCATCTGCTCACGACTGGACGAAAGGTCTACTCCATGATCCGTTCCAATCCCTTTCTTTCTGACCGTTTCGCCACCAACGCTGACGTACATAACCCGGGCGGCGGTGTCGATGTCGACAGTCGTGTGCGCGGAGCGCGCTATCGCAATGTGTCGAGCGGAGCTGAAAACGGATTCGACTTCGAGTACCGCGCCACGCACCTGAACTCGGTCGAGCAGTTTGCCTGCCCATGGCACGGCGATGGCGGAGAGTACACTCAGAACGCAGAGCGTTACAGTGATCTCGGTGATCGTGAACGCGTCTCGCACCCGCAGATCTCCTTTCCCCTGTTCAACCAGTTGGATAGCATATGGTAGATGCACGATCTGCGGTTGCTCCGAATCATTCGGTTGTGTTCATACCGTTTCACCACGAGATGAGAGCCCCATTCCTGGCGGCCGCTGCGAGCGTGGCGATACTCGCTTGCGCACCAGCAGCGACGCCTGCGCGAATTCCGGAAACTCCTCAACCAAGTGCGTCTCCGGTAGGTCCGTTCCGCATGGATTCGAGCCTGACTCCCGATCGTGTACCGCCTTTCCGCCAGACGCCCCTGATTGAATGGGGCCCGCCACCCGAAGGCGTTGCACACGCGGAACGGGTGAGGACGTATGACCTCCGACATCAAGCCACGACCGTTCGCTTCGACTGGCCACGTCACGCCGTTGTTGGCGTGACGACAATGACCATTGCCGGGCGGGCCGGTGCGGCGCCTCTCTCCAAGGTCCTGATCGACGCCGGCGATATGACTTTCAAGCGTATCTCGGCTGGTCCTGCATCGCTGAAACACGATTACGATGGGCGAACGCTAACCGTTCATCTCGCTAAACCGCTGCGCTCTGGTCAAAGCACTTCGATCAGAATCGAATACGATGCCGCCAACCGCACCAAGGGCGCGTATTTCAGGCCGGCGAAGCATGTCGTGTGGACTCAGGGCGAAACCGAGGACACCCGCTACTGGGTTCCCACCTATGATTACCCAAACGACAAGACTACCTGGGAGTTTTACATCTGGACCGCGAAGGGCGAGCGCGCGCTCTCGAACGGACGGCTCTCCGGATCCCGCACCGTTGGCGACAGCATCGAGTGGCACTGGGTTCTCGACAAGCCTGCGTCGACATATCTGATGACGGCAGTCGTCGGCAACTACAGCGTTCTCCAGGACAAGCCTTATCGCAACGTACCGATCGGTTACTGGACGTACCCTGACTCGGTCAATGCTGCCTGGCGCGGATTCGCCAAGACGCCACAGGCGGTCGAAGTTTTCTCACGCAAGACTGGCGTTCCGTATCCGTGGGCAAAATACGACCAGATCGTGATCCCCGAATTTCAGTACGGCGGGATGGAGAACGTCACCGCAACATCGCAGAACGATGTCGCGATTCTGCATCCCGCCTGGGCTGAGCCGCAGGGAAATTCGGTCGGACTCATGGCTCACGAGCTCGGACATCAGTGGTATGGAGATCTTCTCACTACCAGAGATTGGGCAGATGTCTGGCTCAACGAAGGATTCGCCACTTTCATGGAGCAAATCTTCCGCGAGGAGGATCTGGGTATCGACGAGGGCGCATACGACCGACTCGGTGCCCAGGAGCAAACCATCGACGCAGACCGTCGCAACAGACGTCCAATCGTGTGGAACAAGTGGGCCAACGATCCGATCGAGGTATTCTTCAGCGGACACATTTACCCGAAGGGCGCGACCATCCTTCAGATGCTGCGGCACCAGCTCGGCGATGCGCTATTCTGGAAAGCGATGAACCGCTACACCACCGCGCACGCCTATGGAACCGTCGTCACCGATGATCTGCGCAAGGCTTTCGAGGAGACTACGGCCAGGGATTACAAGGCGTTCTTCGACCAATGGGTGTACGGCGCCGGTTTCCCGGCGTTCCAGGTTTCATCGACTTACGACCGGGACGCGGGTCGGCTCGCGGTCAGTGCGAAAGAGGTTCAGCCGCGTGACAGTCTGACCGGCTTCTTTGATGTTGATGTAGACGTCGAAGCGCGTACCGACAGCGGTACCGTTCGTTTCGTCGTGCCGGTTCGTGATGGAACTGGAGAAGCTGCAGCGAATCTGAAGGCGCCACCGCGCTCGCTTCGGTGGGACAAAGGCAATTGGATTCTCGACGTAACTGATTTTCCGCGCTCAACAGCAATGCTCCAGTATCAGCTCGTGAACGATGACGATGTACTTGGCAGGATCGAGGCAGTCGAGGTTCTGTCGCAACGGCCGGCCGACCAGGCAGCGCTCAATGCCCTGATACTCGCGACGCGAAACGATCGGTTCTGGGCTGTGCGCGCGCGCGCCGTCGATGCCATAGGGAACTGGGGAAGGGATTCGAGCAGAGCCGCCATCGCGCCAATGCGCAGCGTCACCAACGCGCTGCTGGCGGCGACACGCGATCCCGATGCTCGTGTGCGGGAGGAAGCTGCAGCCGCACTGGGACGATTGCCGCTAAGCGCGAGCGCAGCGCGAGACGTCGTCGTACGTCTTCACGAAATTGCTCGGCGCGACTCGAATTTGATCGTTCGCGGCGCTGCTCTCGCGTCCTCCATCCGCCTCGAGAAAAACGCCGCCCTTCCACTGGCGAAGCAGATGATGGCAGTCGACGTCTGGCAGAATGTGATTCGCGCGCCGGCGATCGAAGCGCTGAAAGCTGTCGGCACACCCGAAGCACTAGAGCTGGCGCAGCAGTATTCGCCGCCCGCGACTCAATAAAAATCAACACATACAAGAGATTATGAAGATCAGTATCGAATACTGCGTCGTTTGAAACTATGAACCGAGAGCCGCCAGTCTGGCGGCCGAGATTCGACAACGCTTTCCCACCGCCGAGCTCGAGCTGATCAAATCGAAGGGCGGGAGGTTCGACGTCGTGGCAGACGGGAAACCAATTTACCAAAAATCAAAAACAGGCCGGCACGCCAAGCCTGGCGAAATTCTATCACTGCTAGAACACCAATCGTGAGATCACGAGAATCGCGTTATGAGCAAGGGGTATTTCTTTCGGGGATTGACGTGGCTAGCGCTTACGGATGAGCTTTAGACCGCTCGCGCAGCTGTTGAGGTGTATCAATGATTCGTCCCTCAGAGAGGACAATTGACCTGTTCGCGGCACTGGAACGGATGTGTAAGTCCTTGGCATGTAAAGTCTTAGATGTTTGGCATGGTCTGGCACCCCGCGTGCACCCTATACGGCCATGAAATACCGCTTTGAACTGATGGTATTCCCTTCTTTGCTGCGCTTCACCCTGCCTGCTGCGGTCGGTTTGATCGTCTCAGCGGGCGTGGCGGGTGCGCAGCGGCCCAGGCCGCAGACGCCTGCGACGCAGCAATCGCAATCGCGTCGGGAGCAAATCGTACCGCCGGGTTTTTATCCCCCGGTCGGCATGTGCCGGATCTGGATCAATGATGTTCCGGCCGGTCAACAGCCCGCGCCATCCGATTGTGCATCGGCGGTGAGGAACCGTCCTGCGAACGGGCGCGTGCTGTTCGGGGACGATCCACCGAAGACGAAGAAGGGAAAATCAGACAAAGGCAAGAGCAAGTCGAGTCCAGCCGACGAGCTCGTTGATCTAATCACTCGGAGGATTTCGCGATGAAGGCAGTAATATTGGCTCTGGCGCTCGCGGGCGTCGCCGGTACGACTTCGCTCGAGGCTCAGGTCGTGGCGAGCCGTCTCCCGATACCGGGCCGCACCAGCAGCAGCATTGACGGTTCGTGGCGCGTCGTCGGACGAGATGGCAACGGCAACACGCTTTACGAGCGCCGTACCCGCGACGGGAACGGCAACATCGTCATTCAGCGCGCCGTACGCGATGCGAACGGCAACATGTCAATCATCAGCACCCGCACGGTGAGAGACGACAATAATCGCAACTGCGACTACACCCGGACCACCAACAGCGTCGGCGACATTATCTTCGGTCGCACCGGCAACGTGAACTGCGACGACCGCGGCAATCGTACCAATGGCGGCTGGTACCAGGTCGGTCGTGGCCGCGACAACAACTCCATCTACGAGCGCCGCACCCGCGATGCGAATGGCAATCTGGTGATTCAGCGCGCGCGTCGTAACTCAGACGGAAGCTTCACCATTCTCAGCTCTCGCTACGCCAACGACAACGACAAGCAGTGGAGCAAGGAGCAGAAGAAGCGCGACAAGGAATGGCGGAAGGAGCAGAAGCGTCAGGAGAAGGAGTACAAAAAGTCGCAACGTGGAGATGACGACGACGATTACCGCTACTCGCAGGACGATGGCTACCGGAACGGCGGCTACGTTTACACTGGCAATGAGAGCGGCCGCAACGGAAAGGGCAACGGCAAGCACAAGGGCAGAAACTAGAAATCTCTCTGACATAGCGACGGCCTCGGGCGAGTAAAATCCCCGGGGCCGTTTCGCATCCGGTGCGATGTATGCACTTTCCAGCACGAATGCAGCGCATCGTAACCGACAGATATCTCCCGCCGGACCACGCGGCCTTCGTCGCGGCGGAGCCGCCGACCGGACGGCTCATCGTCATCGCTCCAACCCGCGCCGCGTGTGAAACTATCGAGCTCGCGCTCGGGCTGCGGATCGAGACCCTGCTCGAGAAGCAGCACGGCAAAGAAATTCGAGACCTGGCGGCGGCTGGCAAGGGATTCGGCATCGTCGCCGGTACCGGCACAGGGAAAACACTCGCCATTCGCCCGATGGCCGAGACCATTCTGCGTAGCGATTCCCTGAAAGTCGGAGTCGTTAACCGCGA
>WNGI01003120.1_pt1 | contig 16291 bp, 15 predicted proteins | sample 5400621 | NCBI WGS metagenome assembly WNGI01 (sample SAMN13153374, study PRJNA577476) | soil metagenome | isolation source: 20 cm soil or saprolite under Garry oak tree replicate 1 | place: USA:California | collected 2016-06-15 | reverse complement strand
TTGGGTTCGCCGAATATGCCGAGGGCACAGGCAAACTGCCTCTGCGGTTGGACATCAAACATACATGCTGCTTTCTGAGAAATTTGCCGAAGTACGTCACTGACCGGCGCCGATGCAGTAACTTCGATAATTGCTTCAATGTTGCGCCAGCGGAGGCGTTCATTTTTAGGGCTATTATGCTGGATGTAGACCCCGGCAGGCCCTTTCGTAGCGGTCCTGGAGTCAAAGCTGCGGTCGGCACTCATAATGCTAGTGTCCGAGTCACGTTTGACATTGTGAGTGGCGGCTAGGTTGTTACGGATATACTTGAGCCATAACATAATATCGATCTCCGTTGTAGCCGTAGGAATGCCGGAGATGGTCGAAGATTTCAAATCCCATAATTTCTCGCACCTGGTGACCTTGGCTTGTAAGAAGGGAGTGGGAAGTTTGGTGTCGGGGAAGACATCCGTAGAAACCCACTCTAAGGTTCCGACTACCATCTTCTCCGGCCTCTTCGAGAAACTGTTAATGAAAGCGCTATTCACGGCTCGACGAAGCTTTTCAGCTGGTGGTGGAGGTGGTGGAGGTAGAGGGGACACAGCCCGCGCCTCATCGACATCCGTAAGAGCCAAGGGAAGTTCCGCAAAGATATATTTACGAAACTGGGAGGCATTGCCTAGGACAGAGAAGTTGTGAGCCGGAGGGAGAGATGGAAATATATGAGCTGGTGGTGTCCGAGCTGACGCTGCATCTGGCTGTGCACTAGTCATAGAGTTGGAAATGTATGGGATACTCTCGTCAAAACTCGAGAGTCACAGATAATGTCGTAGTGAAGATACGCCATCTTGCTTCGTGGAGCAGCGAGTCTTGCGGGGCCATTCTCACTCGGAGATGTCAGTCTACTCTTTCGTGCGGGCTCTTAGGTACCCTTCCTTGTCACTGCGGAACCATGACACTCTCTATTCGTGGAATATGTATTCAGATACATTCCTCCTCGGCGCGACTCGGACGAGGGAAAGAAAAGCTCGACACAATAGTATCTCTGACTTGTATAGGAAGAGAAGAGACCTACGAATGGAGAGGAAGAGCGCGATGAACTTATGCAATCTCTCGACACAAGAGATGAGAATGTTGATCCGAACACGCCATTAAGCGAAGAGGAAATCATTGACCTGGGATACCACGCATCACAACTAATCATCGCAGCCTCTGCCATCACTTCTACCGGCAACCTCACAGATTCGCTCTTCACTCTCACGCCTTTAAACGCTCTTACCATTCTTTGCCAAAACTTCCCAAAATATGCTCAACTCCTCTCTCGTCGCGTCCCCATCTTACCTGCAGTTGACGCTGAACTACAACAAAACGCGTTGAAAGCCCAGGCAGGTGGGACACTCAATGGCGTGGACGTGTTGAAGATGAAGAGAGTATTGCGGAGAGAGAAGGAATGGATCAGAGCATTGGAAGCGTTGGGGCTGAGCAGACAAGAAGCAGTCAAAGTCGTCAGTGATAGTGGCGGAGGCGCAGGTGAAGAAGGGAAGGCGAAGACGAGCCAAGTATCAAAAGAAATCATGGATGGAAGAGTCGATGCTAGCGATAGGCAAGAAGGTGGAGACGTTATTCTGTGGTGGAATGACATTGAGAAGGATGCGAGGTATGCAAGATGGGGTACTTCATTCTACGCCGAAACCACGAGGAAGGCCATATCTCGGCCTACAGCGAAATTTGACGTATGTACTATTTAATCCTATCTTCGAGACAACGTATCAATATATACAATTAACAACGGTCTATCAATATATACAATTAACAACGGTCTGCTCGCACGATCTCATTGGTCACTTAGCTCGAGACAAAGACTGCTGCCCATTGGCTCCCTCTCCTTCCTCTTTTGGCTTTCCTTCCTATTTCGGCTTTCCCTGCCTTCGCTCACCTGTCTGCCATCGCTGGCATTCTCGCTCCCTCTTTTCTTGCTCGCTTGCTCGCCATTGCTTACCCTCTGATGACATTTCCCTTTCTCCTTCGGTTCACTGTCTGTCCTTCTATTTTTTACTCGCTCTCGATTAGTGCTTGCTCTCTATTGTTCCCAATGTGGTATCATGCTTTCCTTTTCTGGTGATGCTATTCCTGTAGTTACCTTTCATGTGTACTTTGGTCTTACAATGTTCAGTGGGTTATGCATGCTTGAAAACAGTGCTGGAAAATGATGCCTTGGCTATATACCTGTTTAATTGCCGACTCTCAGGGTCACAGCTCTCATCCTCAGCTCTTCGCCTCTTCTCGCCTCGCTTCCTCTCATCCTCTTTGCTCCCTCCCTTCTTCAATACAATAATAATGAGCACAAGTAAGCATGTGTATGCCTGTTATATATGCCTTCGTCATGCTGACTTTTTTCATCCCAACAGATGCAAGAAGTGCAGCCCAGCGAGCTCGGCAAGAAAGGGAGAGGCAAGCTCGACAAGCAAATGGTTCTGGAAGCATACCAAATGCCCGATCCCTGGCCCAGCAAGCTAGACGACAGAGGGAGAGACTGGAGCGAGAACAACTGATGCAGGAGCAGCGAAACCAGGATCGCGAACTGCGACAAAACAATGAGCAAAGACCTTCAGGTATGCCTCTTACTTTCCATTTTTATACTGGGTATCGATGATGAGTGTGGCTGCAGTCCCCCAGCACCGTGCCCCCTTGCAGGCTCGCATCTCTGCCATTGCTCGGCAGCCATATACTGAACCTCCTGCTCGCCATGACTGTGGATACATGAATATTGCATGTTCTCACTGCGAAGGGCTACATTGGATTGATGAGAAAATTGTCAATTCATCTGCAATAAAGCCTTCTTTTGGGACATGTTGCAACCATGGCAAAATTGCTCTCCCACTTCTCTCTCCACCTCCCCCAGCTCTCGCTCCTCTGTATATCAATGGTGATGCTCGCTCAAAGAATTTTAAAGAGCACATCTGGGCTTACAACCGCACATTCGCTTTTACTTCCCTTGGGGTTAAGGAAGACCACAGAGTCAACCGAGGGAATGGCCCCCCTGTATTTCGCATTCAAGGCGAACTTGCTCATTGGTCTGGTAGTCTCCTCCCTGAACCTGGTCGCCCTCCTGTCTATGCTCAACTCTACATATATGAACCACATACTGCTGTCGCACATCGCATGTCAAACAATGCAGACTCTAACCTTCGGCAGGATACTATGGAGCTCCTTGAAGAGGTTATTCGCACCCACCACCAATATGCGCCTGTCTATCTCTATGCACATCAGGTTCTTGGACAGTACCCTGAGGCTCTTGATGTATCTGTTTGCCTCCGCATTGCTCCAGGAACAGACCGGCGCCGCTACAACCTCCCTACAGCTGACGAGGTTGCTGTGATTCTCCCAACAAATATTACAAGTACAGAAGTGCGGGACATTGTCTTGCGCAGGAGGACAGGTGGATTACAGCGCATTAGCGACTGCCACCCTGCATATGCACCTCTACAGTATCCACTGCTGTTCCCCCATGGTGAAAATGGATGGCACCCTGCTCTTGAGTATACTCATGCTAATGACGACCATCGCATAACCCAAATGCGATTTGCTGCTTATCGCCTTCATAACAGGGTGGCTGAATTTTCTTGCCTCCTGCATGGCGGTCGGCTTTTCACTCGGTGGTTGGTGGACATGTATGCATCACTTGACCAGAACAGGCTATTGTGGTTGCGCTTAAACCAAACCAAACTTCGGGCTGCTCTATATAGTGGTTTGCAGGATGCAATGAGTGCAGCAGATGGCGATGTCAATCTTGCAGATTTAGGCCAGCATGTTGTTCTTCCCTCATCATATATAGGTGGCCCTCGCCACATGCAGCAACAATTTCAAGACTCAATGGCTATCGCTCGCTTCTTTCAGAAGGTTGATTTATTCATCACTGTAACAACTAATCCAAAATGGCCTGAAATTACAAGGGAACTGCGACCAGGTGAAACACCATACGATCGCCCTGACTTGGTTGCTCGGGTTTTCCACTTGAAGAAGAAGGCTATCTTGCGCGATATCATAAACAATGGGGTCATGGGCAAAGTTGCTGCTTATGTGTACACAATTGAGTTTCAAAAGCGAGGACTACCACACATGCACCTCTTAGTGTTCCTCCAGGATCCTGATAAGTTGACATCTCCAGAAGAGATCGATAAACTTATTTCTGTACAATGGCCTGATCCTGCTACACAACCCAAGTTGTTCGCAACTGTCAAGGCATGCATGGTGCATGGGCCATGTGGTATCGCAAACCCGAGAGCACCTTGCATGGAAAATGGAAAATGCACAAAGCGCTATCCAAAGCCTTTTACAGATGCAACCTACTTGAATGACGATGGATATCCATGCTATAAGCGCCCTAATGATGGCCGGGCATATGAAGCTGCAGGTTACATGGTTGACAACTCTTGGCTGGTCCCTTATTGTCCATACCTGTCTGCAAAGTATGATTGCCATATCAATGTGGAGTGTGCTGTCTCCCTTGGCAGTTTTCGGTAAGTACGATAAATGCAAAACTCCAAGTCTACCTGGCTTATTTTGCCAATTTTACAGCTATGCATTCAAGTATATCCAAAAAGGCTGTGACATGGCAACATTTGAGCTACAACAGTGCGATGAAATCAAGCGATGGCTTGATGGTCGCTATGTTTCAGCATCTGAAGCTGCCTGGCGAATCTTACACTTTGAAATGCATGAGCGGTCACCGAATGTTGTTCGCTTGCAGGTTCACCTTCCTGGGCAACATATGGTTGTATTTAACCCAGAAGACAGCATTCAAACAGTGGTGGACAGGGCAGGGGCTGAGAAGACCACTCTTACAGCCTTCTTCGCTGCAAATGCTGATCTTGGGCCTCTTGGGCAAGAGGCAATGAAATACACTTATCAGGAGTTTCCCCAGCACTTTGTCTATAAAGCAGACAAGCATGCATGGCAGTTGCGACAAAGGGGCTTTGCATTAGGCCGAATGTTCTTTGTCGCACCTACAAGTGGTGAAAGGTTCTACCTCCGAACATTGCTTACTGTCGTGAAGGGATCAAAATCCTTTGCTGACTTGCGAACTTACAGAGGAGTCCAATATGAGACATTCCAAGCAGCATGCCAAGCACGAGGACTCCTTGAAGATGATGGTGAATGGCGACAGTGCCTGCATGAAGCTGCAGAGATGCAGACAGGCTATGTTCTTCGTCGCTTATTTGCAACCCTGTTGCTGTTCTGCAGTCCTGCAGATCCTGCAACATTATGGCATGACTACCGACAGGCAATTTGTATTGACCTTCGCCATCAGCTACAAGGGCAGTTGGGGCCTCAAGTATCCGAGGAAGATGCTTATGATTATGGCCTGTACCTCATAGACAAGATGCTGCAGGAGTCTGGAAAATCGCTTGCAGCTAATTGGCCTACCATGCCCCAGCCACAACAACCTTGGGAACATCGTGCCTTTAACCCTCTAATCGCTGAACACCTTTCCTATGACCGAGGCACTGAAAGCAGGAAGGCAGTTGCAAATGTTGCATTGCTAAATGAAGGGCAACTTGCAGCCTATACCACAGCTATGGATTCAATCGCAAACAAAAAAGGGAACACATTCTTCCTGAATGGGCCAGGTGGTACAGGAAAGACATTTGTTTACAAAACCATTTGCCACCAGGTGCGAGCAAATGGATGGATTATCTTGGTTGTTGCTTCATCAGGCATCGCTGCTATTTTGATGGAAGGTGGTCGCACTGCCCACTCCATGTTCAAAATCCCTGTCGACAATCTCAATAGTGGATCATACTGCAGCATCCCAAAGGAAGGCCAGTTGGCTGCATTACTACGACAAACTCATGCTATTGCATGGGATGAGATTGGCATGCAGCATCGGCATGGGCCAGAAGCTGTCAGCAGGACATTGCAGGACATTCTTGGCAATAGCAAGCCATTTGGAGGAATAACAGTCATTTTCGGGGGTGACTTTCAACAAATCTTACCTGTCATTCCGAAAGGGAAAAAAGAAGATATTGTTGGTGCAACCATTCAGCGATCACCACTCTGGCGACATACACAAATCCTGCATCTCACACAAAACATGCGACTCAGTCAGTCGCAAGAGGACAGGGACTATGCAAAATGGCTCGCTGAAGTTGGGCATGGGCATGGGATAAGCGAAAAAGGGACAATCCACTTTTCACCAGATATGCGATGCTACACACCAGAAGAACTTATAGCCTTTGTTTATCCTGCCATTGGTTCATCACAACCCCTAAGCCTGGAGTATTTTCAGGAGCGAATGATTCTTGCTCCCCGAAATGTTGATGTTTCTGGCATCAACTTGGCAGTACTCCAGAAAATGCCTGGTGAAGAGCGAACTTACTACAGTGCCGACAAGGTCATTCGCGAGGAAGGGGTTGATTGCAATGCACAAGAGCAACCTATCCCAGTAGAATTCCTGCGATCGATTACAGGATCTGGCCTGCCTCCAGGTGAACTGTTGCTCAAAGTTGGCTGTCCCCTTATCCTGTTGCGAAACCTAGCACCATCTCAGGGGCTATGCAATGGGTCTCGGATGGTTCTTCGACAAATGACAGATCGGGTCCTAAAAGTTTCACTGGTAGGAGGCGATCACCATGGGGATACTGCCCTCATCCCTCGGATAACCCTAACTCCTCCTGAATCACCAGACCATCCTTTTAGCTTCAGTCGTCGCCAATTTCCTGTTCGCCTGGCATTTGCCTTGACCATTAACAAAGCACAGGGCCAGTCAGCCAAATATGTTGGCCTTGATTTGCGAGGGTCGGTCTTTGCCCATGGCCAGTTATATGTGGGCCTTTCACGAGCAACCTCAAGCCATCGCATAAAGGTTCTCACTAATCCCGATGAAGAGGAGCACACTGTACATAATGTGGTGTACCCAGAAGTACTTCTTTAGCGAATAGTAGCTCAGTGGCCCCAGAATAAAAAATGCAATACCGACTATGAGCAGGTTCGCTGCAATGCACTTTGTCGACCCTATGACATCATATCCAAATGACATCACATCCAGATGACATCATAGCTCAAGTTCGAGAACCTGTGATGTCACTATCAACCTGAGGCCATATAGTATATAAACCCCAGGAAAGCGACAATTACTGCATCTTCTTCTTCGCCCTCTTTTCTTCCTTCTTTCCTTCTATCGCTTCCCACTACTTTCCTTTCAATCATCATGTCGTTCACTGGCAGTTCTGTTGTCATTTCAGGGATATCGATCTTTGAGGCTGCTCGCACAATTAATCCCAAAAAAACCCGCACTATAACTTTCGATGCCCACCTGTGGTTTGGGATTGGATACGACACCATTGCTGCCCTTTCATTTTACAACGAAGATGGCAAGAGCTTCCCAAACGATGAGGTCAAGAAGTATTTCATTACTGCAAATGTAAGGCTTTCTCTTCGTTTTATAGTGCCCATTAATAATGGATGTGCACAGGTTGCAATGGCTCCCCAAGTGCCCGATGCAATTCCTGCAGACTTTAACTACACCAATGGCTCAGACTTTACAGTCACTGAATTTAGCCTTATCGGTGATGTGATATCGGTAAGCTTTCTACTATTGGTAAATGACTGATGTTCGCTCATCGCTCACTTTTGCAAAAGATGGTGCCTGCAGGTGGTGATACTGCTGCCGACTCATATCATCGCCCCCACATTCACATCACAGGTGTTGTAGATACTGTTGATCCTAAGGTTGATTTTTGGGACATGTGCCCCCAACAATATGTGCAGAACTGTGCTACCCAACTCAAGGATGGTGATTCCAACCTCCCAGCAGGAACTCGGCCTGCTAACCCATGCCTCCCTGTTCGTGTGCTGGTACCGAACACGAATCGATGGGCTGGCAATCGGAAGCCTAAGACAAGAACTGGCAGTATCGTTGCAGTCAGTGGTTTTATTTCAGGCTTTGACAAAGATGCGCAGACAGGCCAGCACATTCGTATTTTGGTTGAGCTCGAAAAGGTTACCTACCTTGGTGCAGTCGCAACAGCCCCTCAGTCTGGCGAAGGTGAGCAGCCATTTCCCTGCATCAAATCTAGCTGACTGATGTGATCGCAAGCCACACCGAAGGCCAAGAAGGGCAAAGGTCGCTTCAGTTACAGCAATGCATCACCAGCTCCCAAGCGAGTAAAGCAACTTGAAGGGCCCGATATGGTAACTTTAGGCACCCCTGGCAGTTCTGGAAGTGCGATGCAGGCCTGAGGTTGAGGCAGTCACAATTTGTACATTGCATACCAGCACATATTTACCTGCAGACCCCCCTCTCATTACTACACTACAGCAGCTACTACCTTTAGTGCGCGCCCTGAACGACGCATTGTTTCTTTGAGAATGTTTGAGGTTATTTGTTTGAGGTTATTTATTTGGTATTTGACTGCATAGCAAGCAAACAGCTTCCGCCTTCGTCACTGCCGCCCACCTACCACTGGCCTGCCACTGCCACTGCGCTGCAGAGTGGAACGTTTCCGATCATTGTATGGAGGAAGCCCCAACTGCAGCAGGCATGCAGACCAGTGGGGGAGATTGCTGCAGTTGGCACCTGCACCACTGCCCCCTTTTCGCCCCCAAGCCCCCTCTGGCACCCCCCCACACCCCCGCGCACCCTCTGTCCCCTTGCTTTCAGCCACCTTGCCTGCGCCCCCCCTCTGGCACCCCCTCGCAGCGCTCTAACGCTCCCAGGTGCGCCCGCACCCTCTGACACCCCTCCTGCCTTCGTTCCACTACTGCGCTACCCCTGTCTGCACCCTCTGCTGCCCCCCCCTGCCTTTGTTCCACCCCACACTCCCTCTGTCTCCACTCCTACCTTCGTTCCACACCCTACGGTCCCTCTGTCATCGTTCCAACACTCCCAGGCACTCTGGCACCCTCTGGCACCCCTCCTGCCTTCGTTCTACCCCTATGCTACCTCTGCCCACCTCCACACCTTCGCACATCCTCTGTCTCCCTTCCTGCCTTCGTTCCACGCCCATGCCCCTTTTGCCATCATCCCGACACCTCCAGGTACTCCCAGGCACTCCCACACCCTCTGGCACCCCTCCTGCCATCGTTCTACCCCCATGCTACCCTGTCTGTACCCTCTGTGTCCCCCCTGCCTTCGTTCCACCCCGCGCTCCCTCTGTCTCCCCTCCTGCCTTCGTTCCACCCCGCACTCCCTCTGTCTCCCCTCCTGCCTTCGTTCCACACCCCACGCTCCCTCTGACATCGTTCCAACGCCCCTATGCACTCACAGGCACTCTGGCACCCTCTGGCACCCCTCCTACCTTCGTTCTACCCTTCGTTCTACCCTTCGTTCTACCCTTCGTTCTACCCTTCGTTCTACCCCGTGCTACCTCTGCCCACCTCCACATCCTCGCGCACCCTCCCCTGCCTTCGTTCCGCGCCCCACACTCCCTCTGTCATCGTTCCAGCACCCCAGGCACCCTGGCACCCTCTGGCACCCCTCCTGCCTTCGTTCTACCCTTCGTTCTACCCCACGCTACCTCTGCCCACCTCCACATCCTCGCGCACCCACTCCTGCCTTCGTTCCACGCCCCACACTCCCTCTGTCATCGTTCCAGCGCCCCAGGCACTCTGGCACCCTCTGGCACCCCTCCTGCCTTCGTTCTACCGTCACGCTACCTCTGCCCACACCCCACACCCCGACACGCCCTCTGTCTCCCCTCCTGCCATCGTTCCATGTTTCGCGCACCCTCTGCTATCGTCCTGGTGCCCCAGGCATTCCCAGGCACCCCCGCACCCTCTGGCACCCCTCCTGCCATCGTTCTACCCCCACGCTACCCTGCCTGCATCCTCTGTGCCCCCCCTGCCTTCGTTCCACCCCGTGCTCCCTCTGCCTTCCCCATACTGTCTGGCACCCCCCCTCCTGCCTTTGTTCTACTGCCACGCTCCGCTCCGTCTCCCCCACACCTTCGTTCTACTCCCACACCCCCTGGCACCCCTCCTGCCTTCGTTCTACCCCACGCTACCCTGTCTGCACCCTCTGTGTCCCCCCTGCCTTCGTTCCACCCCCGCACTCCCTCTGCCTTCCCCACACTGTCTGGCACCCCCTCCTGCCTTCGTTCTACTGTACCCCCGCGTTCCACTGCCTCCCCCTCCTACTTTCGTTCTACTCCCGCACTCCCTCTGTCTCCCCTACACCCTCTGGCACCCCTTCCTGCCTTCATTCTACCCTGCGCTCCCTCTTTCTCCCCCTTCTGCCTTCGTTCCACCCCTGCGTTCTCAGCTTTCTCCCCCTTCTGTCTTCGTTCCACCCCTGCGCTCTCTCTCTCCCCCACACCCTCTTTCTCCCCCTTCTGTCTTCGTTCCACACCCTCTGTCTCCCCAACACCCTCCAGCACCCCCTCCTGCCTTTGTTCCACCCCCGTTCTCCCCTTCCTGCCTTCGTTCTACCCCACTATGCTCTCTCATGCACCCTTCGTCTCCCTCTGATACCCCCACACCCTCTGACACCCCCTGCCTTCATTCCGCCTCCTGTGCTCTGTGTTGCTATGTTAATTGATGTATATAAATAAATAAAGATAAATAATTAAAATTAAAACCTGCAACCATCGATAACACCTACTGCTGCTATGGGTGGTACTTCGAAGTTCTACAAAAGAACTACCAAACTACTGGACAACCGCACCTTCTGGAGGTTCATCGCAGATGCCAACACCCCTGATGGCTTAGCAGCTGCAACTGCATACCTCATTGATGCTCTTACATATACTGGTGCCCCAGAGCACTTGCTCGACTATGACACAGCTCTCAGTCGCTTCCTTTCTTGGGCTGGGCACAAGGAAAACTTAGAATTGTTTTCATCTGATTTCCAGGGTGCCTTCCATGTGCGCCACAAGAAAGGCAAGGTCCAGATCAGCACCAAGCAATGGCTGGTATATAGCATTGGGCTCGATTGGAAATCCCCACAACAACATGCGAGGCGCGAACTCCTATTTGACCATATGCGCACAAATCATGCGATCCGTGCACAGCGCCTCCCAGCCCCTTACCCCCCAGCCCAAAACTGGATTGCTGAGTCACAGACTATTTATGACAAGTGGCATGCCCACCTTTCTTCGGGCAAGCTGCATGATTCACGAGGCAAGCATCTCCCGATCCACATGCTGGACTGGGCACAGCTGCAGAGGAATGTAAGCCCAGGTAACGATGCATGGGTTTATGACCACCAAACTGGTAAGTTCCACATAATTGTTTGGCTAAAAGCTTAAATCTGCTGCAGGGGAGTTAGCTGGATTTGTCAAGCGCAATGCCTGCAACAACCCTGACATTCTCGCCTGGATTGATGGTGTTGCCCAGTCCGACACTGAACACAAGAAATCAGTGCGGGTGGGTATTTTTTAGTACCACCATTCATGATTAATCCATTTCCTAACTTTGTGTCATACATAGCTTGATGATCCAGGAAACCTGTCTATTGCAGGTTTCTCTGCAGGTGCCCGCTCCAAGCCATCATTTGGCTGGGCCCGGAATTTCTTGCCAAAAACTTTTGCAGATAAGGGAAGCATGGAAGATACCATTGAGGATATTAACCAGAACACATGTGCAGCATTTGCACTGTTCTGGAATATATGCCGCTCCTGGGTCCCTCCTACCATTATCGATGACATCGATAAGTTCACAATTGGCTCTGGCTTGCCTCCAATGCATCCTGACATCATAGAAGAGCATGATGGTGATTATCAGATCACAATCGATCAGCTTACTTTCACCTTTTCCAATGCCCGCCTCGCACCACCAATGGGGCTCACTGCAAATAACTATTCAAGGTAAGTTTCATTTACTATTCTGATGTTTGGGCTTTTCAGTTCAAGTGCAAAGGTTCATCCACTATGACAACTCCCCACACGAGTGGGCCATCTCTCTCACAACAGAGCGCAACCATGATGACACCCATGGTGGTGCCTTTTATTTTGCAGAATATGGTATTCGGGTTGCAGGTGCACCAAATACCCTCATAGCCTGGAAGCAGAGACAATTTCATGGCACCAGCTTGCAAAACCTTGATCCTGGCGACCCTACACCTCCATTCTCACAGCGCGGTCTTGCAATTGTTACATCCACCCGCCTATTGAACACCTACAAGAAATGGAAAGAAAATAAAATCACAGCAGCTGAAGCAAGGGCGACAATTACTGATGCAGACCCACATGAGTAACTACCGGAATTAGCCCACTGCTACTACACCATTTGTAATGTACTACTACCCATGCTACTCTTAGCCTCTTTGTAGTCTATTCACCCTGTTCCACTTCCAAGTCTTCCTTGCCTCACTACCCAGCTCAGAGTTTGCGAGGTTATAGCTTCACATTGCAAAGTCCAGACAATCACATTGCCAAATATGATGACCGTGCGGAGCACGGGTTAACTGCTAGTTGAAATTATATACACTACTAGTGGTACATGTGCAACAAACGAAGCCAAAATTTTGAAATGGGTCCACTAACTAAGACGCTGCAGATGCTACTACAAAAAAGTCGAAACTGACCAACGATCTATCGGAAAGGTGTAGAGTTTAACTTAATCTCCTTGGGGTTGTCACCATCTCCGGCCTTGAATTCCAATTCGTCCCCAGTCCTTGTAAAATAAGCCATGAGGATGTTGGCTGTTACAGGATTGGTCGTCACTGCATCCACTAGCAGGTTGCTATACTTATTGTCGTGGGTGCCAAACGAGGTGGGAGGAAGATCGATGGTCGGGAAAACTAGGGTGCAACCTACCGTTGGGGTCGTTAGTTAAAATATGGGCCACTCGAGAATGATATCACCTTCGGTAAGGGGAATTAACAACTTTGCAGAAGTAGCTATAAATAATGTATTGCGTCCCTTGGGAAGCTTCAATGCCATGATCATGCACATCTCACGAGTCAGGTCCCGCTGACCTTCTGGCTTCAGGATCTCCTCGTCGAGGTATGCTTTTGATGCTTCATACGTGGTTGGTACTAGGTTTGGGCATTGCGCTTGGACCCCGGCGAGAATTTGAGCCTCGACTTCGCTGCCTAGAGTGTCAAGACGTTCACCAAAGGCATAGAAGGTGACCTTAAAATAGGTTCAGATGGTCGATATGTTATCGCGTGACGAGAGACTCGCAGAGTGATGTAAAACTTACAGTTCTAGATCCAGTGGCCATGCTTAATGTAGTGCAATACTAGAACGCACGGCGATTTTACGGTAGGAGGCACGAAGGTTCGAACTGGGTTTGAAAGCGAACCACATATATGTAGCCTCTACCCCTGACCGTGTGACAAACTTGAACGTAAATATTTACGGCATAGTAAACGTAACTTACGGAAGGAACGAACATCAACGCTACAGAAAATGCGAAAGAGAATGACAATAGCAAGGCTCGCCAAATAGATGAGGTGACGTTACTGACGTAGAATTCGTCACGGTTTTGGGTCATCTTCTCAGTTAGGGCCCGAACCTCAAGTAACCCTTGTGCTCGTTGGACAATTCCCGTGTTAGTTGCCGAGCGAGACACATCAGGCATGGCTAGTACTGTGGAGAGCGAGGTGTGTTATGAATTCCCTTATTCGTAAGCGCTATGAATAGTCTACGTCCATGCGCACGCCCATGTTCTGCTTCACCTCCATCCCAAGCAACTTTCGTTTACCAGCCTAATCCATCACGTTGAGTTCAGGTAGGAGGCAGGGTGTAAGGACTCACCTCAATGCGTTCATGCTGGACCTTTCTGAGCTCCAACAGCTGATCCTTACTCAGGAAGCTGTCCTGCTCCACCGGCTTTCGCTTATGTACACTCCGGAGAGTTTGCATGTCAGCCTGAGGGTCATATCCATCATCGGGAGGTAGAAATTCTCCTTCTTTGAGAGCAGTCATGCGCTTTTCATATGTGCTCATGTTGTAATACTTTTCATGTGGGAGCGTCGCTGTGGAGGACATATACTCTATCATTTCATCAGGGTGGGAATCAGAATACGCACCAGTGTTGTAGTCTTCGACAAATTTTGCAAATTCTTTCTTGCTTTGATCTTTTGAAATTGTCTCAGGGTTAATTTTGCGCTCTTCGACGAGCCAAGTGTGGAATTCTTGGCTTTTAGTGAACATGCTGAAGCTAGATATTAGGCCGTATCATAAAAGCTGTAGACTGATAACGCACTCCGCTTCAGAAATAACGCCATGCTTTCCCCAGCTAGAGGAGCTACTGCCGTGTTTCTTCTAGCACCAGTCTCAGACGGACACAACGCCGCGCGACAAGTTGAGACAACATACCTTGTCTTTTCTTTCCTTCTTCTTCCTCTTTTCTTCTTTCCTCCGCTCCCTGCTTCTGCTCCGCCGCCTTTCCTTGTCTTTATCTTTCTTCCTTTTCTTCCTCTCGTCCCCAGAGGAACTCGAGGCGGATCGCTCTCGCCTTCTCCTTTCTTTCCGGTCTCTCGACCTCGATCGCGACCTCGAAAGTGATCTCCGCCGCTTCCGCGTTGTACTTCTGCTGCGACTACGGCTCTTCCTCTCTCCAGAACTCTTACTGCGGCTTCCCCTGCCTACGCGCCCTGGCGACCTTGACCTGCGCCTTGATCGTGATCTGGAACGTCCCCTGTAATGCCGGTCTTTGTCGTCATAATCTCGTCTGCTTGGGTATACCTTCACTCTCTCACTGTCATCATCTCTTCTTCGAAAAGGCGACCTTGAACGTCGCGGTGAATAGTGTCGATCATCCGGCATGACCGTTGTAAGATATAGTTTGTTTTGCAACAGAATGTATTGCAAATAAACATTGGAAAGTTGACGTCACAGTTCAATCATACAGCAACTGTATGCGCCCTAGGTACAGCATGTGGCCAAGGGTTAAAAGCACGACTGTCACCTGCAACTGAATGTCCTGAATTCCCCCGCACATGTTTTTCTCCTTGAAGCCGAGGAATTTCTCCCTCTCCTCCTTACCAGCGAACAACTTGCTCACCCCACACCGTTGGCATGACTCTGGGACCTCCTGTGACTGCTCACGCGCCAATGTCAGGATGTTGCAATTGACGACAAGGCACGCCAGGAACATGGTGGCACCCAATTGGCGCATGTAATCCGTCCTGCGCCGATCGGCGGTTAACACCATGTGCACACACCACGGACCGCCGCCAGCCGCATCCGTCTATATCGAAACAATAAATTGTTTGTTTCTATCTCGTGCGCAACCTAGTCAGGTATCCCCGGTAAGCGTAGCGGAAGAATGCTGACATCATTGGGGTCCGTGCGCAGTGGTGGGAAAAGCTTGGAAAGGAAGTTTTTGAAGCAGAGGACTTGTTTTCAGTTCAGGCGTTTCGGTATTGGATTCGTCTTTCTTACATAGCGAGACATCTCCTATCTTTTCTTTTCTTCTGTTTCTGTGCGTGTCTTTTTTTTATCACCACAACCCACACTCGTTTGTCCAGTCGACGTCTGTACGACTGCACCTCCGCTCCCTCCCTTGAACCTCGTTCTCTAACTCTGTTTTTTCTCCATACTCTTTCCGCCGTTGTCCTTCACCTCTTTGTTCCGTACTCCCCTCCTCCGTTGCCGCATTTATGGACGACTCTCAGGCCGCCTTCGCTTCACCATATTCGGCGTATTCGTTTGACATTGACATGATGAAGGTCTTTCCTTTCTTCCCCGATTAATTTCTCAGGCTGAAATCTTCATTCTCAGCGCTCCATGGATCCATCCGGTGGTCCTGATGCCAAAAAAGCCCGCTGGTCTCCAACGTCCTATCCGGGTCAAACCAGTGCCAACTCTGGTGCGAACTCGTCTCGCGACGCGTTTGCTAATTACGGCTACGGGCCTCAGGCAAGCATTGCTCAATCGGCCTTTGCCAACTCTCCTTCTCCGAATGCCTTCACGAACAGCCCCCTGTACTCCACCCCATCTCTTAGCATCAATACGCAAACCAATGGTGCACCCATGTCCTCGCAACTCAGCCCAAACACCGCTGCCGCGGCTTTCGCCGTTCAGCAGCAGCAACAACAACAGCAAGCGCAAGCGCACGGGCAACAGGGCAGCCCTAATGGCAATGGCTACGGGGGATTTAGTTCTTACAACATGCTTGGCATGGGTATTCCAGGCATGAATATGCTTAATGCCTTTCCATACAACGCTCAAATGGCCAATTTCGCCCAGGTAATCATCCAATTTCCTTCAGTCTGAAAACGAAGCTGATGACAGAACAGAATTATAACCAGCAGCGGATTCCATCGCTAAACCTTAATATCCCTGCTGCCCAAGCGGCAGCAGCTTACTCTCCGGCAGCTCTAATGTCTGTGTCAGGTGTACCTAATAGGACCGTTTACGTA
>WNGI01002368.1_pt1 | contig 16292 bp, 15 predicted proteins | sample 5400621 | NCBI WGS metagenome assembly WNGI01 (sample SAMN13153374, study PRJNA577476) | soil metagenome | isolation source: 20 cm soil or saprolite under Garry oak tree replicate 1 | place: USA:California | collected 2016-06-15 | reverse complement strand
TTTTGGGCCGGGTAAAGTAATCGGTTTCGGTGGCGGCGCGGTCTCGACAGGGTTGGTACTTGGTACCGAAGTTTCGATCGAACCGCTATCTAATTTGCCGACTCGTTGCGCGGGCGCAGTCGGCGTGCCCAATTTTGGCAAAGCACGAGGGCCACCGGGGCCACTCCCCGAACCGATGCTTTTGTTGGTCGATCCACCGTCTCTTATTTCCACCAGCTGGACCGAAATTGGCGTGTCGTCGGTTTTGGCGATAGGGAGCGTCGCGGCGCGCAACGCGAGTAAAAATAGCAAAGTATGGAACAGTACCGACGGGATCAGAAAGGGGCTGCGGAAGAGCGTGAGGAGGCTTGAATCTTCCCAATCAGCCGCGGAAGTCTGGTGTGCCATTTCAGCTTCCTGGAATTGATATTTTCGTCAACTCGGTGCCGGGCGCGGGAAGCTGTTCCTTTTTTGACAGAATTTCAAGCCCTGCGGCGTTGACGTCGCGGCGCACGATGCGGCCGTTTTCGTAGTACGTCCAAAGATCGGTGATCCCGTCGCCGTTGAGATCGCGCTCTTCTTTGACGATGATCTCGCCATCCCTGCTGGCATCATAATAGATCCACAGGTCGGGCCGACCGCTGCCGCTGGTGTCCTTTTCGACCTTGGCGAGCCGGCCATTTTGGTAAGTCGCACGGTAGGTTATATTTCCCTGTCCGGTTTCATCGCGTTCCTCACGGATGATTTTGTCGTTGTCGTAAAAATAGACCGTGTCCGGTCGGCCGAGTTGCTTGCTGTCGACTTCACGCCGAACCATTTTGCCATCTTTGAAATAGCTCCAGGTATCCACGCGCCCGTCGCCTTTGGTCGATTCTTCCTGCCGGATGATTTCACCCGGTTTCTGCGGATTGTAATAGATCCAAAGATCCGGTATTCCGTCGCCGTTAATATCTTTCATTTCAACATTTTTGAATGGACTCGGCGAAGCTTGGATGGTTGGCGGTTTAGTCAAAGTGGCGACGTTATTATTGTCGCGAGAGTTTTTACCGCTCGTGGCAGTCTGCGCCGGTAATGGTGTTTGAGATGGACGGGTTGCTGATACTGGTTGGACGGTCGGTTCAACTCCGGACGTAGGGGTCGATGCATTTGTGATTTGATTTTCCAAATCCCTTTGGTGCGCCAGCTCCTGCTCGATGGCAGCTTCGAGTTGCTGGTCTTTTTTCTGTTCAGTATAGATCTGGTTGTTGATCTGACCATAGTGCGAATCAGCGGTGATCAAGCCCGTAATAAGACCTAGAATCAAACCACCGCCCGCGCCGTAGGGCCCGGCGATGGACCCACCCATGGCGACGCCTTCCAGCGCTTTGTTCCAGGCGTGTTGCCAGCGTTGAGAGCCGGAGACTTCGGGGGGTTGTGGAGTGGCCGCGGGCGAATTCGAGCTGGGAAGAGGATATTGCGCGGAGCCCGGTGGATATTGCACCGCCACCGGATCGCAGCCGCAAATTGCGATAAGAGATCCGAGCACGAATAAGCCGAATCGCTTTTTCATCTTGACCCTGACCCAAGGGGCAAATCTTACTTTATTTCTGCGCCGGACTCCAACCCGGAAAAAGTGGTCTCAGCAGGTTTGCCGACCACGACCGATGCACCATCGCGGGCAATGCTGCGAAGTTCTTCTTCAACGCTCGCGAAGGTCGAGGATGCTCTTGGTGGCTCGACATTCTCCAGTTGCTCTTGGTTGACGACTTGACCGTCTTTGAAAACATAGCGAGCGGTCACTCTGCCCTCATACTTTTGGTCTTCGAGCTGCTCGATACGTTCCCCGTTCTGGAAATTCACCCAAACATCGACCCGTCGATCGCCATTGGTGTCGGCCTCCTGGGCGATGATTTTGCCTTTATCGTATAGAGTTCTAAAGTCAAATACTCCATCTCCCTTAGTGTCGCGTTCTTCGCGTACGAGTTGGTTGTCTTGAAAATAAGAAACCGTGTCCCATTTGCCGGTTCCCTTCGTATCGCGCAGGCGTTTTGTCAGCCGGCCTTGGGAAAAAAATTCTATCAAGTCCATGCGACCACGTCGGCTCGTATCCTCTTCCCGGCGAACTACTTCATCACCCTGAAAATAGACGATGCGGCTTACCTTGCCGTCACCGTGCAAGTCCTCATCTTGTTTGATTAACCGGCCATCCTGATAATAGCCCCACAGATCAATTTTCCCGACATGCTTTCGGTCCAGTTCTTTTCTAAGCAGTTGGCCATTCTCGAAATACGAAAAGGTATCCGACTTGCCATCGCCGTTGGTGTCTTCTTCCACCCGGCTGATCTTGCCGTCTTTGTAGTAAACGCGTCGATTCGCGACGCCGGCTGCTTTTGTTGATTCCTCGCTTCGCACGGGCTGGCCATTTTCATAATACATCCATAAGGTCGGTTTACCGGAAAGATCCATAGCTTGACCCTTGCTTTCGACTTCCCCTTTGGCATTGAGGTACAACCAGGTATCAATCCTGCCGTCATTCTTGCTTGCGATTTCCTGACGGACCGGTTTTCCCGATTCGTAATAGATGACAACATCGGGCTTGCCGTCAAAGTTAACATCTTGCTCGACTCGTTCCGTCTGCCCCTGGGCATTGTAATAAATGAAGCGGTCCATCTTGCCGTCGCCGTTGGTGTCCTGTTCTTGGCGAACGACGTTGCCGTGCTCGTCGTAATAAAAGCTTGCGACCGGCTGCTGGCCATAGACTCCCGTGGGCACGGCGAGTATCAACAGCGCTGCGACTAAAAGACTGGCGGCTATTGGACGATGCTTCATCGCTCGCCTGCGGGCATAGCGCGAGACGAGCTGCGTTAGGGCTTGGTCGTTTCTTTGTGGTCGTCCGGCTGTGATGAACTCTCGATGGGAGGTTTCTCGACGTCGTTGATCGCTTTTTTGAATCCTCGAATCGCCTCGCCAAGCGATTTGCCGAGATCGGGAAGTTTGCTTGGACCGAAAACGAGGAGGGCAACGATAAAAATCACAATAAGCTCTGGAGCTCCAAGACTTCCGAACATAAAACACCTCCTGTGAAGCAAAATTGACGCTACGCCACCGATTTGGCGAAGTCAATGTAGCGAATCGACGAGGCAATGACCGATGAGAGGAGCGCAGCGCGCCCTGGACAACCCGCCACGCGAGCCACCATCGACATTAGCCGGTCGTGAAGATCGAGTTTGTTCTGTCCGTGTCTTGCAAATCGGCGGACGTCAGGTAAACCTGCATATTTAATCCCACCCCGAGCCTATCTTATGTCGAGCACCGCCGAAAAAATTGACGATCAATCCTCAGATCACGCCCCGTCCAGATCAGCTGATCGTTGGTTATTATCGCTGCTGGGCGCCGTGGTGGTTTTTGTCTTGCTCTACCAACTCGGCGGCGCCGCGCTGTTCGAACCGGACGAAGGTAGAAACTCTGAAAAAGCGCGCGAGATTCTCGTCCTGAACGATTGGGTCACGCCACACGAAAACTTTCACGCGGTGCTGGACAAGCCGATGTTTTTCTATTGGCTGATCGCTCTCTTTTATAAACTCTTCGGCGTGTCCGAGTGGGCGGCGCGGCTGCCGTCCGCTTTGGCGGCTCTGGCATGCGTGCTGGTGGTTTATCACTTTGCCCGTGCACGGTGGGGGTGGTGGGTGGCGTTGTGGAGTGCTCTTATTTTGCTCACTAGCACCGAGTTTTTCATCCTAGCTCGCATAGTGCTCTTTGACATGACGCTGACTTTTCTGGAGACCCTTGCGCTATGGGCGTTTTACGAAATCGATCACACCGAAGACACGAGCCGTCGCAGGAAATTCTGTGTGATCATGTACCTCGCGCTCGGCGGCGGGACGCTGATCAAAGGTCTGATCGGCGTGGTCATTCCGGGGATCGTATTCTTTTTCTATATGCTGATGCGCCGGCGCTGGCACATTCTACGCAAGATCTATCTGATTCCGGGCGCGCTGCTATTTTTTACGGTCGTGTTGCCCTGGTATCTCCAAGCCGACGCACGCAACACCGGCTATCTCGCTTATTACGTCTGGTCGGAGCATTTTGGACGGTATGCCACCGCAAATTTCGACCGCTGGGAGCCCTGGTACTATTTTATTTTGGTTGGACTCGTCGGTTTTTTTCCGTGGACGTTGCTGCTGCCATACGTGGTGAAAGATAATTGGAAAAAAGCCTGGGATGACAAAACGCTCTTTCTCATCCTCTGGGTAGCCTTACCCTTGTTGTTTTTCTCGGCGTCGAAATCGAAGCTGCCTCACTACATTCTGCCGATCTTTCCGGCTCTGGCCATTTTGACTGCGGCGACCCTGGTTCGTCTCCACCAAAAATCCGAGTCCAAGCTGCGCTTCGCTTTGGCGCTCGGCTGGATGATCCAAAGTCTAAACGCGCTTTATTTAGCCGCAGGGTCGCTCTTTCCATCGATTTTGCCGTATCAAATTCGCTCGGGTGTAAATGGCATGGCTTACTTCGTTTGGGTTTATGCGGCGGTTTCTTTGGCGCTGCTCGGTTACCTGGCATGGCGAGCACCAACGCGCGACTTGCCGGGCCAGCGACAACTTTACACTATTCACGCCATATGCTTGGGTTTCTTCCTGATTTTTATTACCGAGATGATGATTGCGATAGCGCCCAACCGCTCGGCGCAGGCCGTCGCGGAAAAAGCGCTGCCACAAGTCACCGCAAGCACGCAGGTAGTATTTTATGATACTTATCTGGCCGGGATGGCCTTCTATTTGCGCGCCCAACGACCGATTTGGCTGATAACTCATGGTTATAAGAAACGAACTTTTCTGGGAAATTATTATGCGATCGGTAAACGCGAGGATCCTGTGACGCCGTGGGGCAAGGCGATATTGGATTTCGCGGAATTCCGTGAACGCTGGAAAACGACCAAACATCCATTGCTAGTTATTGCGAAGGAAAAGAACCTGCAGCGTTTGGTGGGGGAAGTGGGTGAAACGCCGAAAAAGTTGGCCACAGTCGACGAATATGTTTTAGTCACGAAGCCGTGACGCGAACATTCAAGTTCCCAGTAGGCGGAACGCAACGAATCGAGAATTCCAGGCGATGTTAACGCGACGGACAACGAGGCAGCTATGAGTGGTTTGACCATCGCGGTGATCTTGGGGATCGTGGAAGGTCTCACCGAATTCCTGCCGGTTTCCTCCACCGGCCATTTGATCATTGCCGGAAATCTGCTCGGCTTTGTTGGCGAAGCTGCGTCAAGTTTCGAGGTCGTTATTCAGCTCGGCGCGATTCTTTCAGTTGTCTTCCTCTATTGGCGCCGATTCCTCGGGCTGATTCCCTCTGCCAAGCCAACGTTTGCACCAACACGGTCGAGTCTGGAAGGATGGTCTGGTCTTTGGCGTGTCGGGCTTGCGACTTTGCCTGCGTTGCTCGTCGGCTATCTGGCGCGACGGGCGATCAAGGATGAACTCTTCAATCCCGGGGCAGTGACATTGGCTCTGGCCCTTGGAGGCGTCGCAATCCTGCTCGTGGAACGCTATGGGTCGCGGCGAAGCGCTAACACGTTAGACACGATCACGCTCGGGCAAGCTGTTGGCATCGGGCTCTTTCAGGTTCTGGCCCTGTGGCCGGGCACCTCACGAGCCGCGGCGACGATTGTCGGCGGCATGCTTCTCGGATTGGATCGGAAAAGCGCCGCCGAATTTTCTTTCCTCATCGCCGTGCCGGTCATGTTCGCTGCGACTGGTTACGAACTGATCAAGATGCGAGACCAAATGGCTTTTCACGATTCGCTGCAGCTCGGAGTTGGATTTATCGTGTCCTTTATCGTCGCCCTGATTGCAGTGAAGGGATTTGTGAGTTTTCTCCAGCGCGGCAAGCTCACGCCGTTCGCTTGGTACCGAATAATCGTTGCGCCAATCTTTTATTTTTTAACCCGCGGATTGAGCTTTTAGTGGCGCGCTACTTGTGTTCGTGGCGATGCTTGATCCAGGCAAAGATATGGTTTCGGTACAAGTATGCGACTCCCAGAGCAGCAATCGAAACAAACGCAAGAATTATAAAGGTGTGGTACTCCTCGTTGCGAATCGTCGCGCCCTGCATGGTGAGAAGATACGTGCCCGGCAGCCGTCCAAGGATTGAAACGATCAAAAACGTGCTCAATTTCATTCGACTAAGGCCAAGAACGTAACAAAGATAATCCTTGGGAAAACCCGGAAAAAGAAATAACACGAAACAGATTAGTGTCCCGGTTTTGGTCGTGAGAAAATTGAACTTCTCCAAGACCTCGCGCTTGACGAAGCGCTCGACAAATGGACGACCGAGTATACTCGCCAGCTCAAAGGCAACCCAGGAACCTAGGGAAAGCCCGACCGTGGAAAGTAGAAAACCGACAGTCACGCCGTAAACATAGCCGCCCGCCACGCCGGTGAGTTCTCCCGGAAAGGGCGCCGCGACCACTTGGAGAACCTGCAAAAGCACGAAAACAGCGGGAGAATACGGCCCCAAGTTTTGGAGGAATTTGCTGAGCTTGTCGCTGCTAGAATAGATCCCCTCGAAATCGTCGAAATCTTCGCCCGGGGGAGCGAATGCGCTGAATGGCCGCGGAATGTAACGACTGAAGAAGAACAGGAGCACGATTAGTGCAACGAAAATTATTCCCCGGATGGCAAGTCGGCGGCGCGGGCTGGTCATCGAATTCCTATAACAACAAAAAAATCAGAAGACGAGCATCGCTGGGCCGCGCAGCCAGAGTATCGCCAGGGCTTGATTACATTCCGCCGATCTTTTTTACAATGCCCGTGAGCAGTGCGTCGACATTATTGCGCTTTTACTTGAAGTAGTCCAATTTCCTCGTGCAAAAAAATTGCACGCGCCGGAAGTGATCCAATAATAAAACGGCGGGGTTCTTCACTGGAACTCATCCGAATTGAAGCTGTGCGCGCGATTGGTATCGTGTCGTTAAATGGACTCCTTGAGTGTAGTGTAGCCAATTTCCTGGACAGAGCCTATCAGGCACGAGGGGAATTGTGCGATGAGACAGTTCGTAGAACCAAGAAACGTAACGACGGCACGCCAAATCACATTTCGGAGGTCTGTATCAACTCACCCTAGCTCGGGCGGAAATGGTTTGATTTTAAGGGACCGAAGAATTGATTTTTGGATTTTTAGGCTAAAAAAATGGCGCTAGATTTCTCCAGCGCCACTTTTTCGGGTCAGAACAATTGCAACGTGGAATCGAGGAGCTTAATCGTGGCCTACTTTCGGACGCCACTTATCGAAACGATGTTCAAACCGGTCGATGACCTCGGTTAGGGCCATGCCAGAGATCGCAAAGATTAAAACGCCGACGAAGACTTTATCGGTTTGGAACGTCGCGCCGGCGACCGTGATCATAAATCCTATGCCCGCCGTTGCGGCGTAGAGCTCGCCGACCATTACACCGATAAGCGCGCGGCCCACGGCCAACCGAAGCCCCGTCAGAATGAAGGGCACTGTCGAAGGCAGAACAACCGATTTAAAGATTTGCCACTCTGACGCACCAAAGCTTCGCGCGGCGGTCAGCAAATTCGCCGGCGTGGTTTTGACGCCATCGCGAGTATTGATCAAGAGTGGGAAAACCGCGCCCAGGAAGATGATGCCGACCTTGGATAAGATGCCGATACCGAGCCAGATAATAACCAGGGGCAAGAGGGCGACACGTGGCGTGGCATTCATCGCGTTGACGAATGGATCGCACACATAGGCAAATCTCTTATACCAACCGATGGCAATTCCAAAGGGGATAGCGAAGATAACGGAGAGGATATAGCCCCAGAAAAACTCGATGCCACTAACGTAGAGGTCATTCCAAATCTCGCCCGAGGCGAACATCTGCCAGCCTGCTTTCAAGACCATCGAAGGGGCGCTCATGAACATGGGGTTAATGAGACCAGCCCAGTTGCCGATGGTTTCCCATGTTAAGAGAAACCCAATCACCGCGATGGTGCCGAGAATCTTTTTCTCCTGGTTGAGATAAAACTTATACGCTAAGGATGCCTCGGCGACGCGTATATCTAATAGTTGTTCCTCTTGCGCGATTTGAGCCATAACGTGACCCCTCCTCTTAGCTTAGTGAGACTACGATACCATTTGCCCAGCCTGCGAACCAGTACCAAAAGGGCTAGACCTTGTCAATAGTTTTCCGCTCTGCAGCCGAACCTTATTAGCGTCACTATGAATGAGAGGCCGATGGGGCCTTTAGCCGCACACCTTGACATTCGTTTAGGTATTAAATATTTTCATTGTTAGTAATCCCGCCGTATTAGGAGATAGCATGAAACTCCTCTTTATTACGCCTCCGATGGGCAATTGGGCACCATGGGGTGATCGCCATTTAGCGGTTAACTCCCTCCATTCGCAGGTCGCCGCATTCGTCCGAGAAAAGAAGGCGGCAGAAGTGTCGGTCCTCGATTGCCGGGCTCTTGGGCTTGATGACGATCTAATGCTCGACGAGGTAAAAAGGCGGCGACCCGATGCGGTATTTTTCGGTGCCATGATCGCCGCAGCCGGTGGCGCGGCGCAGCTTAACCGTTTTCATGACGCGATGAAGCGGATCAAAGAAGTCTTGCCGGATACGCTTACTATCGGCGGCGGATTGATGTATACCGCCGTGCCGCAGAAGGTCATGTCCGAAAATCCGCAGTTGGATTTCGCCCTTGTCGGAGTGTTCGGCGATAACGAATATCCCCTGTGGGAACTGCTCGAAGAGCTCAAAAGGCCCGCGCCGAATTTCGCCGACATTCGCGGCCTTACGTGGCGTAGAGGTAAAGAGATCGTGCTCAATCCGGCGCGCCCGGTTATCCAAAATCTCGACGAGCTGCCGATGCCCGCCTATGATTTGTTCCCGATGGACAAGTACTACGGCTACTCTGTGATTCCGAACTACAATGAAGCCGTGACTTCCCGAGGCTGCGAAGGGGCATGTCACTTCTGTTATGAATGGTGGCTGGTCGACCCGCGCAATCCGCGGGATTTCACCTCCCATCGCACACGGGGCGGTCGGGCAGTGGCTGATGAAATGGAACTGCTCAACAAAAAGTACGGCGTCAAAGCGCTGACTTTCATGGACGACGACTTCAATTCGGATCGCCAGAAGATGGTGGATCTGGTCGAAGCGCTCGAAGAAAAAAAGTTGGACATGAGTTGGTTTTGCTTGAGCAGGGCGCAGAACCTAATACGTGACGCCGACTTGGTGCCGCGCCTGAGAAAAGTCGGTCTTTACCAAATTTTGATCGGCATCGACGGTGGCACCGACGAGGAAATCGCCGAGGCGCGCAAAGGCCCGATGAAAGTCGGCGTTAAAGAATTGAAGGAGCTCATTCAATTCCTGCGTAAAAACGACATCTCGACGATTTCAACTTATCTAAATGGTTTCTGGGAAGACGACGAAGCCAAAATTCGCCAGCGGGCCAAGGCGGTCGACGAAATCGACCCCGACATCGTCATGATTCAATTGCTCAATCCGATTCCGGGATCGCCGATCTATAAGAAAGCGGTGAAGGAAAGCGTGATTGAAATTGAAAACTTAAGTCTTTATGACCTCGAGCATTGCGTGATGCCGACTAAACATCTCACCCGCCAACAACTCGGTGAACTCACCGGGTGGGCGTTTCAATCTTTTTACGGCAAACCGGGCAGAGTCGATCGGATATTGAACAGTTACAGCTCCCCCTATGTGAAGATGAAGTTCCTTTCGTTCAAAGGTAACGCCGCGAAATACGAAAAAGGCGCAGCGGAAGACGCTGTCGCGATTTGATTCTTCCTGTTAGTTGCCTATGGCCCAGCCGCTCAACAATCGCCCGCTGGCGGGTAAAGTAGCTCTTGTGACCGGCGCTAGCCGCGGCATAGGCGCTGCCGTGGCACTACGCTTGGCTCAAGCCGGCGCCGCCGTTGCCGTCAATTATCATCAAAACCAAGAAGCCGCGCAGAAAATCGCAGAACAAATTAGCGCGGACGGCGGCCGTGCCATGGTCTTTCAAGCGGACGTGACGCAGAAAGATCAAGTCGAGCAAATGGTGCTCGCTACGCAGCGGAAACTCGGTGCGGTCGACATTTTAGTTAACAATGCCTATTTTCCTTTCGAAGTCGGTCCGCTGCACGAGCTTTCGTGGGAGAGTTTTAACCGCGCCGTCGAGCATGAGCTATCGGCGTTTTTCTACTGTACGCGCGCTTGTCTGCCGGCGATGACGGAAAAAAAAGCCGGCCGAATTATAGTCGTCAGCACACGCTTGGCCCAGCAGCCGCTGCCAAAGATGGGCGCGTATGCCGCGGCCAAATCCGCTCTCGAATCGATGGCCAATACCATGGCGATTGAATTGGGGCCCTTGGGGATCTCGGTCAACGTCGTCACGCCTGCTTTCACGCTCACCGACGCGTCGATGATCATGCCGGAAGCATTTCGCGAGCGGGTCAAAGAAACTCGACCGTTGAAAAAACATCTCTATCCCGAAGACGTCGCCGGCGCGATCGCGTTTTTGGCGGGCGATGAAGCCAGTATGCTCACCGGCAGTCATATCTTGATTACCGGTGGCAGCCATCTGCAGCTCTAGTTTCATTGTCACGCACCATTTGCTACGCTCCGATTCGCCGAGACAAAGATCGCGCATACGCTGATCACTCGAACCTATCATGCTCACCCTCGATGAGATTGTTACGCGCTTAAACGAGATCGTCGGCCCACGGCGTGTCTCCACCAATCCCATCGACAAAATCAACTATCAGCACACGCTTGCTTATGGCGCTTATCGCGCGTTGCCGGATGTCATCGTTCGCATCGAGTCCGACGCTCACGGCAACCACAAAGTCGCCGACATTCTAAGATTTGCCAACGAGCACAAGATTCCGATCGTCGCCAAGGGCGGCGTCGGCATGGGCATCAGCTCGCCGCTCAAAGGCGGCCTGCTTCTCGATATGCTCGGCATGGACAAGATTCTCGAAGTGAATCCGGTGATGCAGTACGTGATCGCTGAGGGTGGCGCGAGCGTGTATGGTATTCATCACGCCTTGCGCCAACACGGACTGATGCTGCCGAACTTTGGCACCTACGGACCTGCGGTCGTCATCGGCGCGATGATCAATAAGGGCGGCATCGGTTACGGCATGACCCGCTACGGCTGGATCGCCGACATGGTACTCGGTTTGGAGGTCATACTCGCCAACGGCGAAACTATTCGCCTTGGCGCTCTGGCAAACCAGGGAACTAGGTTCGGTCCATTTCAAAAATGGATTCATTTGCCGGATTTGCTCGGCCTTTTCACGCTCGCCGCCGGGTCGATGGGGATTATCAGCAAGGTTTGTTTGCGCGCGATTGAGGCCAAGCGCGAGTGGCTGCACGATTACTGCTATTCGTTTCGGCGTGATCAACTGGAAGACGCGCAGAACGCGCTAATGCAATTGGTCAAGGGCGAAGTGGTCTACGACATCCATTTCACCGACCGCTGGCAGTATCATTGGCCGATGGAAGACGGGCTGTATGACAAGAGCAAAATTCCCGATAACGGTTGGTTCTTTCTGAAGACTATGCTGATGGCGCGCGATTCAGACGAGTTGGCGTTCAAAGAAAAACGGATGCGAGGTATATACCACGAAGCGGGAGGTGTCGACGTGCCTGAGGTCGCCGAAAAGGGAATGGGCGCCAAAGCGCAGGATTATGGCCGTCGCGGCTGGCCTGACTGGCATATCATGGGACCGGACGGTTGGTGCGGCTCGGTCGTTCGGCATACCGGCATGTTCGCCGTCACTTCCAAGATGTACCCGCTGACGTTCCTGAAAGAGATGTACGATCTCGACGAGGCGGCCAAACGGGAAAGCGGTTTGTGGGACGCCGACCATTCGCCGCAGCATGACAGCTACGTCACCCGCGATCTCGGCATCAAGGAAGAATATTTCGTTTTCTATAATCCGTATGACGAGGAAGACGTCGGCAAGCTACGCAAGTGGATGGGCATGGTGCAGCAATTCAGCAATGAGCGCGGCGTGGTGTGGACGGCACCGACGTTGAGCACCAAAGGGCCGTTGCCCTATCAGCGACTGGGTAACCTCTACGATGTGATCAAAGAGATCAAGCAATTGGTCGATCCCAACAATATTCTGAACCCCGGCGCGCTGTATTAACAAGTTCAAAGTTCAAAGGTTCAAGGTCAAAAAGGCATTGGGCTGCTCAAGGGTTATAACGCGTAACATTAGGAGAAAACATGGGACTCGGTAGGCAAGATTTTTCCGGCAAGAGACTCGCCCCGCAGGAAGCTGAGGCGGTAGTGGCCGATCTAAAGAAATTTCTGACTGATATCACCAACCGATGGCTTATCAAGGGGCGTTTTCACAGCGACCTGGCGAACGGCACGCTGCCGATGGAAGCGATCAAAGTCTTCTGGCAGAACTGGTATGGCTTTGTCGCCGAGATCAATAATTTTCACGGCGTCGCCTACCAGCGCCATCTGCCGTTTTTCAAGCGTCATCCGGAATTGCAAAAGCATTTTGCCAATCATGTCGCCGACGAAATGATTCATCCAAAACCGCCTGGGCACATTCAAATTGTGCTCGAACAAGGTCGCAATTTCGGCTTGACCAACGACGAAATGATCGAATATGAGATGCTTCCGGAGTGCCGAGCATTTCTCGAATACTACCGCGGCGTGCTCTACGAGGGCACGATGGTGGAGTGGTGGGCGTCGTTCTGCGTCGAAGAAGCGGTTGGCCACTGGGCGAAATTTTTCGGTGGCACGCTGCGCAAGAATTATAAAATCCCGGAAGAAAAAATCGTCTATTTCCGCATGCACGCGGAGGCGGATCTCGAAGAGCACGAGGGCGTCATGGCCCACGCGGAGTTGGATTGGACTGTCCTCAAAAAATTGCTCGAAGAAGGAAAAGCCGAGACCCGACCGGGGTTCAATTTGGAATATTGCCTGCGCACCGGCACGGCGTACTTCGCCTGGTTCTTCGAAGGCGTTTATCAGTACGTCAAAAAGGAAGGGTTCTATAAAGTTTAATGACTGAAACACGTAACGCGCAAGAGCTGTCGCCTCGTCCGTTGATGCGGATCTTGGGCGATTTCGCCAATAGCCAGATCCTCGACGCCTCAATCGAATACGACTTTTTCACCCTCATCCACAAAGGCTTTCAATCGGCCGATGAAATCGCGCGCGCAGCCGGAACTGATCCGCGCGCGACACGGATCGTTCTCGATAGCTTGCCCGCGCTCGGCTTAATCGAGAAGCGCGATGGCAAATATTATTTGACGCCCACGGCCGAGGTTTTTTTGGTGCAAGGGAAACCAAGTTACGTTGGCGACTTTCGCCACGTCGCCCTGGCTTTGTGGGATGGCATGGCTCATCTCAAGGAATCGCTCAAAACCGGCAAGCCGCTCAGCCGCATGGATACCGGCGCCGAGTTGCAAGTGTGGGAGAAATTGGTGCTCGGCATTATCGTTATCGCCGAGCCCGCGGCCAAAGCGCTCTGCGATATCCTGAAAATCGGCACCGAGCGCAAAGCGATCAAAGCCCTCGACATCGCCGGTGGTTCGAGTATTTTCGGGATGACCATTCTGTCCCGCGATCCCTCGGCTCAAGTCACGCAACTGGATTGGCCCAACGTCAACGCGGTAGCTAAGAAAGCCAACAAAGAGCGCGGACTGGCAGGCAAGATCCGTTTCATCGACGGCGAACATCATACGGCGCCGATCGATACTAGTTACTACGACTTAGTTCTCGCCAGTAATTTTTGCCGTTTCGAATCGCCGCGGGGAAATCAGGAACTCTTCGCCAAAGCGTTTTCGGCGCTTCAACCCGGCGGTATTCTCGTGGTGAACGACTTCGTGCCCAATGAAGAGCGCACCGAACCGACGTTTGCGCTGCGTTTCTCTGTTTACACGCTGACCCACACTCCGGAAGGCGAGTGCTGGACGTTGTCGCAGTATTCAGACTGGTTGCAGGAGGCCGGCTTCAAATCGATCGAAATCCACAGTGATATTCCGAAGACGTTGCCCGGAACGACCCTGATCATCGCCAGCAAAACTTAGAATTTAAAATTGATTGCATGCAGGTCACAAAAGTAAAATTTGTCGCCGTTTATCACCCACAAGTCCGCCGAGCTCAACGCCTTAACGTGTCCTTGGTCAATGCCTTCGGAGGATCCGCTAGAGAATCTTTTTTCCCGCCCGACTCCCAGCGACTTAAGCCGCGGCCTTGCTCCTTGCGGCTGGTGATGATGCGGCGCCACTTTTCCTCGTCGGAGAGCAGCTCATCTGTTTGATTCGGCACATGGGCAGTGATCTGCAGACGATTATTGTCGGGATCGAAAAAGTAAATGCTCCGCTCGCCTTCGGGTCTCAGTCCGTCCTCGGCGCGTCTGTCGCCTTGCGTCTTGCCGCCGTAGCGTTCGACCAGTGCCACCATCGAGTCGAAATCATCCTGGGGTACGTCCATGGCCATATGACAACCGCGGCCGTGCTTTTTGCTGCGCTCGGACATTTCGTCGACCTGCACCAGGCCGATCATCTGTCCGCTTTGCACGGGTATCAGCGTTTCATTGCCGCACGCCAGTGGCACCGCCGTGCCGAAAACTTCCGTGTAGAAGGTCAGCGTTTTCTTCAGATTGCACGCTTCAAAAACCGTGTGACTGATGCATTCGCTCAAAGGTTCGCTGCGCCTAACGCAAAACTCCAAGTGATTGCCATCCGGGTCGTCAAAATAAATCGAGCGCGCTAACGACGCCTCGGTCGAATGCTCGATCGGGCCGCGGAAAGTATGTTTGGCGAGCTTTAGATTCTGCTCGACCTGTTGGAAACGCTCGATCGTGACGCTCACGCCGATCCGCGGAGCCGCGCTGGAGGAAGGCCCGGCGCTGATGCCGGGTAGATGGAGACCGATGATGTTGTTGCCGGCAAGCACGTAGGTCTGGCGCGGACTGCCATCCGGATTACACCGCGTGGTCTTGAATTTTAGGCCGAGTACTTCGACATAAAACTTCTGATTTACCGGCAGATCGCGTACCGGGATCGCGATGTGATCGATGGATTCAACGCCGTAGCGAATTTCTGCAACCATGACACGCTTCCTCCCAAACCAAATTGCCAGCTGTCGGGCAAGTTACAAGAAACCCGCGCGAAAGGTCAGCTTTTTTGACGAAGTAATTTGTGCGCAAGTCATTCGCTCTCAATTAATCTCCGGAAAACTGAATTCTCTTTTGCCCAAGCGACGCGCGCCCGCTTTCTCGATTACCACGGTGTCGCCGCAGCGGATCGAATCGGGCGCGTCGCCCGGCATCGCGCCCGGTTTGAGGACGAAGACGTTGCCTTCGACCAGCGGCAGATCGAGGTGCTGGGTGTAAGTCGCGCTGGTGTACATATCGCCTTCGACTTCGCCGGTGATCTGCGGCCGGTCTTCGCCGATGCCTCGGCCGTGCAGCAACATTCCCTTCGGAATGAATCCCGCTTCGCGCACGAGTTTCTGATAAAAGGCGATCACTGCGCGATAGGACACTCCCGGCTTCATAAACTTAACCAGCTCGTCAAAAACTTTCACGCTGGCCTCAAAGGCACGTTTCAGATCGGTGGGTATCTTGCCAAGACAAGCGGCCTGCACGGTCTGGGCGATGTAGCCGCCGTATTTCGCTTCCAACTCGGTATTGATCATATCGCCGGCCATGAGCGGCCGGTGCGGTGCGATGCGGCAAGCCCATGGGACATTGACGCCGGCGCCCCAGTGGGTCATCGATGGGTAATCGCCGCCGTTGGCGATAATCGTTTGCCAGATCGTCGCCACCATCTCGTTTTCCATGACGCCTGGTTTCGCTCTTGCGAGAATCGCGGCGACGACCTGGTCGAGTATTTCCGCAGCGCGTTCCATCCAGGCGACTTCTTCGGGACTTTTGATCGAACGAGCGTCTTGCAAAAGTTCCGTCGCGTTTTCGAATTGCGCCCGGGGAAACGCTTGACGCACTTGATCGAGCATGCCGACAACCACGGTTCCTTCCGGGGCGCGGAGCAAGCCGCTTAGGCCGCTGACGCCGATGCGAGCGTTGTCTAGTTGCAATTCTTTCATGCGCGCGATCAGCGGCGGACTCCACGAGCGGCGCGACGGGCGAATGTCTTTGAGCCAGTCTTGGGCGATGCTCCACCATTCGATTTCGTTACCGCCGCGGACAAAAGCCGTCGGTTCGCTGACCAGCGGGAAAACCACAGCGACTTCGGTCTGATGGCCGCCGATATGAGTTAGATAGCGAATGTCGGCCTGAAACTGATCCCAGTGGCTTTGATTGGGAAAACCAATGATGACATCGAGCTTTTC
>WNGI01002367.1_pt1 | contig 16302 bp, 14 predicted proteins | sample 5400621 | NCBI WGS metagenome assembly WNGI01 (sample SAMN13153374, study PRJNA577476) | soil metagenome | isolation source: 20 cm soil or saprolite under Garry oak tree replicate 1 | place: USA:California | collected 2016-06-15 | reverse complement strand
GATAGGTCTTGGGGACACGTTTAGTGGGCCTGCGGGAACCGTCTGCTCGACGCGTAGCCATGAAAGCCCACCTCCAACTGGAGCTGGAGTCGCGATCTGAGTCAGTGTTGTGTCCTTCGGCGTCAGCTTGACCTTCGTGCGCAGCGGATCACTGAGGGTCTTCAGCGGCCAATAGTCGGAGCCACAGGCGGCGGCAGCAGTGGGGTGAGCGGCCGTCCGGCTAGCCGTTCCGGCAATCACCAGGGTCGTCAGGAGGAGCGTGAAGGCTGCGAGGCGCATCTCTGGTTGTCGATGAGGGCGACCTGCCCGGCACTCATCGGCCGGAGTCTAAGCAGGGAGCCCGAGCGGCCCCCCGCACTCTCTCCTCGGGAGAGCTGCCGTCAGCCAGGTGAACGGCTCGGGCTCCTACCAACTTTAGATGCGCCGCCAGCTCTGCTCTAGCGGTTCGGGCCCGCTGTGGGCGGGTCGACCATTGGGAAAGATCAACGCCCGACGCGAACGCAGAGTGCTAGAGATCGAGGGTGCGGCTTCGTGGTCGGAGCTCTCCCTTGGCCCGTTGGCACGGCAAGCGGCGGGTCGGAGTTCTCCCCTGGCCTGGTCGCCGAAGTAGGTTGGGTGCGCGGCGTCTGTAGGCCAGGCCCAGAGGCGGCGCGCACCCTTTAGTCCCTGCCGTTTCGCTGATCTAGACGTTCGTCCAGCGCGTGGCCGCTGATGCTGCCGTTAATGAGAGATGGGGAGAGGCCGCGCGCACCAGATTGCGGCTCCCGCGCGCGCGCCGCTCCCCGCCACGGCGGCGCCTGCTGCGATTCGGCTGTTCAAGAACACAGAGAGCCAGGCTGGACGCTGACGGAGACCTACGCGCTCGACAAGTCGCCACGCCTTGTAACCCTCGGCAAGAACTTGATCTTCGCGTCGAACAACCACCGTTACTCGGAGCTAGTCGTCGCGAAACGTCGAAACGTAAACGCGCCTCGCACAGCATCGCAACGAAACGTAGAAACGTAGTTGCGCCGACGATTGACGGTGCGTAGCCCTTTCTTGGAAGCGCGACACAGTTGGTCGCTGTCGCATTTTGGCGGAAAGGCGACAAGAACTTCTGGTGTCGTGGGGGTCCTGTCGGACGAGGTTTTGAGGTTTCGCGGGGAGAGGGTCGGGCGGGGCACTGTCGCCCTTCGGTTCTCGACAACCCTGGCCCCGCCGTTGCCTGTTAGGAAAACAGATTTGCGGGCTGCACGACTACGGGTCACTACGGCTCAGATTGCCCGCAAAGCCAGTCCTAGGGCCTCGGGCGGGAGTCGCGATAAAGACGCACGCCGCCTCGCGGGGGCCATCACGTGGTCGCAGTACATTTTGAGGGCGAGCCCCTGGACTCAGCGCTGAGCATCACCGTGCCCATCTTGAATCCTGTTGAGGAACGCGCGACTCAGGGTGCGGGCGGCAAGGTGATCGGCCTCGCCGCAGCCTCCTGAACGGGGCGCATCCTCTTCGTCATGAAACCAGCGGCTTCGATCCGCTCGAAGATGACGAGGAGATCCTGCCGCATCTCCTCGTCCACCACGAGCCTGGTCTCGTGCTCCGCCTCGATCGCTGCCTTGAGTTTCGGCGCGACTCGCTCGACAAACGCCAGGTTCGCGTCGCCCCACGACGTGCAGATCCACCGCGCGTCTTCCTCGGACAGCCGCTTGCGTTGCTCCCCAAAGACAAGGATGACGGCGCTCAACAGCTCAGTCCAGGTCGGAGCGGTCTGAGCCACTTGCTGCGGGCTCATCCGCGCTGGAGTCAAGAAGATCGAGAAGGTGCGCCACTGCTGAGGCCTCTGCCCTGAGGCGTTCTTGTTCTCCTGGCGCCACGATCGCCCCTGCCTCGATCCTCCCCAACACCTCCTCGTACCACGCAAGGAACTCGCGCAGCTGCGGGCGGATATCGGGTCGCTTCTCCCCGGGCACCCTCCGAGCCTAGCTTTCGCTGGTCGGGCGCGAGACCGTGCAAACAGGAGCGCGGGCGTGCCGCCCAAATGCACGGAAAAGCGCTCGCTCGATGTTCGATTCGTACCGGCCGAGCAACTCACGGACCCAGTCCCAACGCCCTCTTACGGGAAGAGCGAGAGATTGGGCGACGACCAGGCCCGAGAAGTATCTTCGAGGCATCTGGGATATCGAGAAGCCAGCACCGCCGGTAGACACTGATGCCCGCGAAGTCGCGGTCTCGCTCGCTGACTCCGGGCCGCGCTACGTATCTGCGGACTTGGAGTTCGCTGTCTGGACAGCGACGGTCGGCGAGGCTAGCGGTGCCGCCTCTATCACCCTTACCGGCCCACTTGGGCACGTAAGCGCGGGCGACGAACTTCTCTGCACGGGTGCGTTCTCGCAGCACCCGAGGTACGGCTGGCAGTTCGCTGTTGAGACCTTTCGTTCTGCGCTACCGCAGACGGCAGACGGGGTCATGCGCTGGTTGATCACGCGCGTGCCCGGCATCGGTCCGGCGTTCGCACGCGCGATCGTCAACCACTTCGGCGTCGACGAAGTGTTCAGCGAGCTCGACCGACAGCCAGAGCGGCTGCGTGAGGTGCGGACTCCGTCTGGGCGGCCGATCTCGGCGAAAGCCGTCGAGCGTGCAATCGCGGCCTGGCGCGAAGTCGCGACCGTACGCGAAGTCGAGGCGTTCTTGTTTGCGCACGGGATCAGCGCCGGGCTTGCTGGCCGGCTTGTCCGTCAGTACGGGGACGGGGTGGTCGCGGTGCTTTCACACGAGCCGTACCGGCTGATCGAGCTACCGCGCGTCGGCTTCAAGATCGCCGATGGGATTGCTCGTTCACTCGGGATCGAGCTCGACCATCCGCAGCGGCTGCAGGCAGGTCTGCGCTTCGTTCTCGAGGAGGCGGAATCCGACGGCAACACGTTTGTGCCGCTTGCCGAGTTGTGGCAGAGGGCGGGGCGGCTGCTCGGCGTCGGAGAGCTCGATCCGCTCGAGTCGGCTCTGCGTGCACTGGTTGCCAGTGCCGAAGTCCTGGTTGAGGGCGAGCGCGTCTACCGGGCCGAGCTATGGGAGATGGAGCGGCGGCTCGCCGCCGATCTCGCGAAGCGTGCCCTCGCCAGGCCCGTCGAGCTGTTCGCACAACCGATCCGGCCGGCGGTCGATGTCTCGGATGAGCAGTGGGCCGTCGTCGAGCTGGTGCGCACGCTGCGACTGGTGCTTCTGACGGGGCTTCCGGGCGCGGGGAAGACGCACACCCAGCGCGTGCTCGTCGAGATCGCTCGCAATGCGCGCAAGCGTGTGCTGCTGTGCGCGCCAACTGGAAAGGCAGCGCGACGGATGCGCGACCTGACTGGCCACGACGCGATGACCATCCATCGCGCGCTCGGTTATTCGCCCAACGAGGGCGGCTTTCAGCGCGACGAGGACAGGCCGCTGTCGAAGGATTACGACTTGGTGATTGTCGACGAGTCGTCGATGCTTTCGCTCGAGCTCGCCGACGCCTTCTTTCGCGCCGCCGGCGACTGCCACGTCTTGCTTGTCGGCGACACCGACCAGCTTCCTCCAATCGGCGCCGGCCGTGTTCTCGCCGATCTTGTCGAGTGCGGCATCGTCTCGCGCGTGCACTTGACGGCGATCTACCGGCAGGCGGCGCGCTCGCTGATCATCCAGAGCGCGAGAAGGATCAACGGAGGCGAGATTCCCTTCCTGTCGCTCGAGGATGCCCGCGCGGTTCTCGGCGCTGATGCCGAACTTAACGAAGACTTCTTCTTCATTTCGCGCCAGGGGCCGGAGTCGATGGTGCAGGCGGTTGTCGAGCTCGTGTGTGAGCGGATCCCGGCGCGTTACGGACTTGACGCGCGCACCGAAGTGATGACGCTGGTACCGATGCGCCGCGGCCCAGCAGGACTGATCGCCCTGAACGAAGAGCTCGAGCGCCGGCTCAACCCTGGCGAACGCCCTATCGTCCTTGCGCGCGCTGGACTGCGCGTGGGTTCGCGGATCGTGCAGACGAAGAACGACTACACGCCCGACCGCGAGGTGATGAACGGCGAGGTCGCATTCATCGTCGCCTGGGATGAGGAGGAAGGTGAAGCGCGGCTCTCACTCGATGATGGCGAACGCGAGATCGTCGTTCCGGTTGGCGCGCTCGAGACCTATAACCTCGCCTGGACGTTGACGGTACATCGCGCCCAGGGCTCGCAGTTTCCGGCCGTGGTAGCGCCGTGGTCGACTGCGTACGCTGTCATGCTTTCGCGCGCGCTCCTCTATACCGCAGTCACGCGTGCACAGAGGCTGTGTGTACTCGTCGGGGAACGCAAGGCAGTGGCGATCGCCGTCGCCAGGGCCGAGCAGCGGCGGCGACACTCGGCGCTCGCCGAGCGCATCGTCGAGGATCGTGGCGTGAATCCTCGCTCAGCGGATGCTCCCTGACGCCGGCAGTCAGTCACGTCACGGCGTTGCGATGTGCTCTATTTGGCTTGGTTGTTTCTGTTCGGGATGGTCGATGGGCCGTCAGCACGCGGCATCAACAGAAACTCGTTGATGCGCAGGGTTGGCCGCGCGATTCGCGCAGACCGTGGGCTGCGGATGGCCACGGTCTGCGCGCGACTCGACGTCCACGCACGCTGAAAGCGCAACGGAGTCCTCACGCCCGTGTCGTACTTCCGCCAAATGCGACAGCGGCTATGAGCTTGCGCCGCACACGACGCGCGGCTACTCAAGTCGCAGCGGTGCCGCGGTAGGCCGAACCTGGCTTGTGCAATGGCTGGTTCGGGCCCACTCTTTCAGCAGCGTGTCAGCCGACCGTCAGAACGTTGGCTGGCGCTGCGGCGCCACACGGGAGGTCAGCGCGCTGCCGCTCTCGAATCGAGTGCGCGCTCGAGCTGCGATCGCGCCACGAAGACGAGGCGCCCGGGTCGCTTCTCGTAAGCCTTGTTGAAGGAGTAGAAGAGTCCGCTCGGGACGAATCGCGCGAAGACCGGTTCGGTCGCTTTCGGGGTGTCGACGACGATCTCTCGGCCGTCGTGGAGCCGAAGGACGTGAATGCTGGCGCCGACGACGTAGGCCGCGAGGTCGCCTTGCGCGCCCTCAAGCTCCGGAGCCGGTCCGAACCCGCGCCGCACCGGCCAAGAGGCCGCGCGGCGGCCGCTCCTGAGATCAAGCACCGTGAGCCGCGTGGCCTGGAGGACAAGGAGACGCGGCCCATCAAGCACCGCGCCGAGGACTTGATGTCCCCCGAATCCGAAGGTCCGAATTCCGCCGGCGGAAGAGAGGAAGCTCACCGCCGCGCCGCCGCGCAGGACGGCAATCCGGCCCCCATCGAGAGAGGCGACGGTCGCCTCACCGCGAAACGTCCGGAAGGTCGCCTTCCGCGCCCCAGTCGCCTTCCAGACCCGGGTCTGCTGTATCCGGAACTCGCCACGACTCTTGTTGCCGGCAGACGCGACGTCGAACGCAATCGTGTCGCCATCCGCCACGACCCCGCCGAGAAAGGAACCGGTGAATTCCTCTCCGTGCGTGCGCACGAGCTCGGTCGTGCCGAGTCGCAGGGAATCGTCAACCGTGTAGTCGTTGCCCGCGTTGTCGCACCGGTAGCCGACGCGGCCCGCGGCGAGCAGAACGCCGAGCGCGCTGCCGCATCCGTGCAGGGGGACGAGCACACGGGTGTCTCGGACCCGGTTCCAGACGACGATCGGTCCCAACAGACCGGGGAGGGCGGGCGTGCCTCCGAATCCCTGGGCAACTGCGGCCCGAGCGCCCTCCGCCGCCAGCGCGACGATCGGCAGGCCCGTGGTCATCGCGCGAGCTGTGGGCAACGAGACAAGCGGCAGCCTCGGCGCTGGCGTTCCCTCCACGGTCGCCTTAACCCAAACCGCCTGCTCGTCGCCCGAATCGACCGGGAACGCCTTGGTTACCGGATGCTCGTCGGTCCCGTCGGCCGTCATCGCCCAGAGCTGCACGTGGTAGCCCGGCGGAGCGCCGTAGCCGAGGTCGTTACGCCTGTAGAGGATCCACTTACCGTCGGGTGACCAGGCCGGCGGTTCGTTCGTCGGGTCGTCGAGACGATCACTGGTCAGCTGGCGTCGACGCCCGTTTTCAACGTCGACAACCGCAACTCCGTTCTCACCTGCGAAGGCGAGACGGTCGCCGGTTGGCGACCACGCAGACGACTCAGCATCACGAGCGACTAGGCGAAGGCCGGTGCCGTTCGAGCGAACGGCGTACAACCCCACGGTCCGCGTTGCCCCGTTAGCGATGAACGAGATCCACTTCCCGTCCGACGACGACTGCAGCCCGAAGAGCCCGACCACACCCGGACGGGTAAGTGCCACGATGTCCCTCGCCGACCCGCCGTCGGCAGGAGCGGCATAGACGTCGTGGTCGCTGGTGAAAAGCAGCTGCTTGCCGTCACCCGACCAGGTCAAGAGCTGATCGGCGTTCGCGGCATCTATCAGGTGCCGGGCGCCGGTCTTCACCTCGAAGACGACGTCGCCGCCGCTTGTGCCCAGCACCAGGCGCGTGCCGCCCGGAGACCAGGGCATGTCACTGATCCAGTAGAGCCCCGGGAGCCGGATCGGCCGCCGCGCATGACTCGCCGACTCGAACACGAACGCGACGGTCCTGCCGCTGCCGGTGTCGTACGCCACGAGCGCCTTCGAGCCGTCTCGCGTCCAGGCGACGTCCGCCCCGTCTGGGGGGAGATCCACCGGGAGCTTGGTCATTCCCGTCCCATCCGGGCGAACGCCGTAGAGCGCCTCCCGACCGCTGAAGCCGCTCTCGAAGACAATTGTCCCCGAGGCCCGTCCGTGACCGCCGCACCCCGTTGCGAAGGCAACAGCGAGGACGACCACCGCCGACAAGCTGGCACGCACCACGCCGATAACTCTAGAAGCGATGTCCGCCAGTTCAACGGCGCGCTCCAGGACGGTCCGACGCGTTCGAGTTCCGTCGCTCGCGTCGCGCGGCCCGCCGGAGGCGCACTCTCTCAAGGCGAAAGCGGATACGCCTTTCCCGGAAAGCGAACCGCGGAGCAGTGGATCGCGCTTGAGCGGCGACGCTTGGACCAATGCGGGTCAGAACCGACGCCAACCGAGATTGAACCGTCACTGTTCAGGCGCCACGCACCGGGAGTTTGGCTTAACCAAGCGATCTTTTGGCTGAGACGGTCCAACCGTCCTCAAACATTTGCCGCCTAGGGTGCGCGCTGTGAGGTCTCTGCCGGCAATCGCACTTTTCACGGCGCTTGTGTTCGCCGGGTGCCGTTCGGGCGACAAGACGGCGGGAGGGCCAGTGCCGTGGGTCAACCGCCCGCTTCCCCGCTACGAGATCCCGGCTCCGAAGGTGATCCCGTATCCGACCTCCGCGCCCGCATGTCATGCGAGCGAGCTACGGATCAGCCAAGGCCGGGGCGGCGCAGCCGCCGGCACCTTGTACGAGCGGCTCGTCTTCACCAACATCGGCCGGCGCACGTGCCTGCTCCGCGGCTACCCGACCATCAACGCCCTCGGCTCCAACGGCAGCCGTCGCATGCTGCATCCCCACCGCGAAGGCTTCACCTTCTTCTACCTCGTCCCCAGCAACCTGGCGCCGGGCGGCCATAGCTTCATCAGCCTCGCAACCGGCGACGTCTGCGACAACGGCACCAGGACGCCGACGGCCTACCGGCAACTCAGCGTCACGATCGCAAACGGGGAAACCGTCCATGCCGAAGCCGGCGCCCGCATCACCGAGGTCTGCGGTCTCTACCTCAGCAGCTTCGGGCTACCGGCGCGCCACACGCCGCTTCCGCCCACCCCGGGAACCCCCGCGACCGCAACCGTTCGCCTCCACCTGCCGGCGAGCGTCCGCGCCGGAACGACCCTCCACTACACGATCACTCTCTTGAATCCGACGAAGACGACGATCACGCTTCGGCCATGCCCTGGCTACAGCGAAGGCATCTACGCGTTTGGCCTCGTCGTCCGGCGATCCCTCGCACTCAACTGCGACGCCATCCACGCGATCGCCGCTCACAAGCATGTCCGCTACGCCATGCACCTCACGGTGCCGAGGCACGCCGCCACGGGCATCGCCAAGTTCAGCTGGAGCCTGAACAACCCGCAGGGCCCCTTCGCCGGCCGCACCATCCAAATCACCCGCCGCTGATTCGCCCTCGTCCCTTCATCCGCGGCGCCATCACGCACGGCACGATGAATGAGCAGACGTGCGCCAATACTTCGGACCAGTCGTACGCGTTGACATTGGCTGTGTCTCACTCGCTTCACCGCGTCTGATGGACAGCGAGAGGCTTCTCGAACCGTCTTCCACATCGAACGAGGCGGAGATTAGCGCCACTCTCCGATTAGGACGAGCGCGGTTGTCTGGGTGTCGCTCTTCCGCCAGATGACGACATCGCTAGAGCGCCTGCTGGCGTTCATCCGCCCGACCTCGCCGTCACGGCTCTGCGGGCCTTACCTTCGGCACGCGCCCAAAAGGGCGCTCCGCGGGCTCCTGTGACGGAGACTCAGGACGACTCACGTCAGAGAGTCGAGATCGGGTAGTTCAAGAGCGACGCTGCCGCCGGGTCCGATGGGAGGCGGGCGGCGGGGTTCGCGCACAAAGGAATTTGGAGGACGATCTTCGAAGGGAAAGTCTCCACATGTCTGCGTGCAAGACCGAAAGCCGAGGCGCTCAAGGACTCGCCTGAACAACGATTGACGCTGGCGTCGGCAGCTGGGGGCGTCGGGGCTACGTCTTCTCACGCGCCAGAGGCTTTGAGCGCGTCACCCTCAGTTCGGTAATCACGCATCGAGACCACCTTGCCGTCGCGGAAACGCATGATGGTCACGGTCTCTTCGGGCCACTCGGGTCCGCCGATCTCGCTCGGACGCGAGACAACGATGACGGCGTTCTCGCCACCGTCCTTGAACTCCAGCCTTCCCTTCGCGAACCCTTGCTCGTACCGCTCACGCAGCGTTCGCATTACGTCGTCGCGGTTATGGCAATCCCACTCGCCAGGCTCGAACCAGCCCCACTCAACGTCGGGATCAAGGATGCTCTCCACCGCGTCGAAGTCGCCTCTTCGCCAGGCTTCCAAGCCCTCGGTCGCAATCGCCATGGGATCACTGCTCACGTCAACAGAATAGACCTCGCTAAGCGCTCGGCAAGACCGACGCGACAGCCTTCTCGGCATCCGCCCGACGCACTAGGCCGACCAACCTCCCATCAGGAGTCGTGACCGGGAAGGTGGTCAGGTCTCGCTCATCCATACGCTTGATGAGCGCGTCGATGCCAATGCTTGGACGCACAGTGCTCGGACCCTCGCTCATTGCGTCTTCGACCGTGCTCTCGTCGTCGAAAGCGAGTGCGTGTCTACCGAGTCTTCCGAGTATGACCCGGTCGTCCGTCACGACGAAGCAGGTGTCCCAGCCTTGGTCACGGGCACGCTGGCGCACTGCGCGTAGGTCGTCATCGAGCGTGCATGTGGGAACGTCACGTCTCGCTACTTCGCCCGCGCTCGGGATCTCTGCGAGCTTCCCTTCGCGCGGGAGGCCGAATGAACCCCAGTCACGTTTGCCGTTTTCGTACGCGTAAGCTTCAAACCCGATTGCTTCGAGCCGCCACGCGGCTCGTGGGCTCAGGTCTCACTGATAATCGTGGCAGTAGGTGATCACAGGGCGGCTGCGGTCAAGCTGCATCGCCGTCTCCCGGTTCAACTCCTTTAGGGGAATGTTGATAGCGCCAGGAAGATGCTCCTGCTCGTATTCAGGGCGCGGGAGTACCTCCACAAGCTGAGCGTTCCTTTCGGCGACGAGACGTTGAACCTCGTTGCGGTCGATCTCCTTGGGCATCAGTTTTCCTTGATGGCTCTTCCAACCTCGACGGCCTGCGGCATCGTGATCGGAAACCCGCTCAGGGCCTCGTGCTCGAACAGATAACGCTCAGCGCTATCGGGGGAGGCAAAGAAGTTCAGCACCTGGCAACAGCCCTTGAAGGCAGCGCCATCCGCGCATGCGCGGCCCGTCACGACGACGGCCTCGCTGGGCTGCCAAGTGCCGGTTCCATCGGGTTGGAGCCAAATGCTGATCCCCTCGTCCGTGAGCGGGTCCGACGAGTCGATCACAATCGCCCGCTCGAACATCGGCGCAACGCCGAGCGCATCAATCGCGCACATGGCAAAGACCGTGTGGCCCTCGATGCGTACGGTGTGCCTCGTCGGACGACGGGAAAATGGGTAGGCGACGGTGATCTCCCCTTCGCCATCGAAATGGATGAGGTCCTCAGTAGCGAGCTTCTCCCGGGGCTGATCTGGATCAAGCCCGAGTCGAGTCGCATATGCGCGGATCGCGTCCGCCGAAGGAGGCTTCCCGTCCCCGAAGCCGCGAAGCATCCAAACGTAGAGTTCACGCTCGGCTGGGCTGAGTCACTCGCCACGACATTTGCCTAGCTTCGCGGGCGGAATCCCTGCGCTCAAAAGCACGTCCTCCATGGTGCGCGAGGCCTCGAAAGCCTGAGACTTCATGAAAGAGCAGCTTACGCGGGCGACGTAGACTCGCCCCTTTGCGAACCATCGAACCGTCTAGCGCGAGCGGTCTCAGGCGACAGCCTCCTAACGTCGCCGCCCTCCTCGCCGTTCTCGACCGACACGGTGTTCGTTACGTAGCGACGGGTCTGTAGCCGCACTCCTGAGCGGCGTACCGCTTGAGCCCGGCGACCTGGACGTGACGCCCGCGCTTGACCGCAAGAACCTTGAACGCCTAGCGGGTGCGCTGGACGAGGTCGCCGCGCACCAAGACCCGGACGGACCCTACGGGCGTTGGCAGGTTGGAGACGACAGCGAACGCCGATGGGTGCAGTTCGAACCCACGGGTGTCGACCGAGAGGCGAGGGCGTCGTGGCGTCCCGATCCGGCTAATCCGGACTCATTCGACCGCGCGGGCTTAGCTGGCAGGTGCTTCGCGCACAGTGTGCCAACTGTCCCACGTGATGCGCAGGATCACGAGCGTGATGATGAGGCCGATGACCGGGTCGGCAATCGGCACCCCTAGCGCGACAACGGCGGCGCTCGCCAAGACACCCAGGCTAACGAAGCCATCAACGCGAGCGTGGTTGCCGTCGGCGACGAGAGCCGGACTGCTCAGCCGCTTGCCAGCGCGCGTGCGAATCTGCGCCGCGATCTCGTTGCCGACGAACCCGATGACCCCTGCGGCTGCGAGCCACCACAGGTGCGTGAGCGTGTGCGGGTGGATGAACCTAAGGATCGTCTGGACGAGCGCGACAACGGCGCTCACGAAGATCGTCAAGACCACCGCCAGACCTGCCCACCGCTCGCCTCGGGCACTGCGAAAGAAGAACGCAAGCCCCAGCGGAATCGCCGTCAGCGCATCACCGAAGTTGTGAATCAGGTCGGCCAGTAGCGCCACGCTGAGCACGAGCACGTAGATCGCGGTCTGGGCCGCAGCAGTGACCGTGAGGATGGCGAGGCTTAGCGATACGGCCTTGATCCCCGCCCGCGAGCGAAGGACCGAGCGGTCAACCAGGCCGTGCGAGTGCCCATGATCCTCGTGCCCACTCTGGGCGTGGTCATCAAATCCTCGAGCAACGTCGTTGTGTGGACCGTCGAGGTCACAAGTGGCGGTGTGGCTCATGGTTCGGGAACGCTAGCGGCTCGCTCCGCCGCAGCGACCGTGCATCCCCCGCGATCCGCCGCGTTAAGCGCGCGATTCGTTCCACGACCGCCGCCACTCGTAGCGGCAAGCGTCGAGAGATATTGCTGCCCCGAGTCCGTTCATAGACGAAGAGGCACGCGGCAGCCCAGCCGATTCCTAACGAAGCAGACCACGAGTTGCCGCCAGGCGAGTGGCGCTCGCTCTCAGCAGAACTTCTCCAATCGCTCTACTAGTGGCGCTGAAGGGGCTGTCGCCCTTTGGCGGAACCGCGACAGGGACCGCCAGCTGACGGCTGGGGACGCGGCGCGCGAGCGCTGCTTGCGGCCGTCCGCCAGTTAGACGTGTGTCGCTCGGTGGGCCTGCGCCCTGGGCTGTAGAGCTCTTGGCCGCTGACGTTGTTTAGTAGCTGACACCGATTTGACCGTCTCTGTTTTGTGCGCCCGTGCTGCTATAAGGCTTGCGTGAGGCCGGTGGTGGTGCTGGTCGTCGCGGCCATCGTGGCGGCTGCGGCTGCGGGGGCGATGGTTGCTTTCGCGTACTCTGGCTCGACGCCGGGGGAGGTGTATCGGGTCTGGCTGGACGGCCGACGGATCGACGTCAGCCGAAGTTCGGCCGATGACACCTTTCCTGTGGTTTCTCCGAACGGCCTGCGTGTGGCTTTTGTCAGCGACAGGGCCGGAGGTGCCCCGCATCTCTACCTCGTGGGCACTGATGGCAATGGGCTTGAGCGGGTGTCGTCAGCACTTCAGACGGACCAATCTTTGCTTCACCAGGTTGCCTGGTCGCCGGACAGTAAGCGTCTTGCGGTTGCGTTGCCTGGAGGGGTTCTGTACGTGATCGGCCCCGGCCGGCTACAACGTGTGGTTGCTGCGAGGCCTCCGATTCTCCTGACACCAGCGTGGTCTCCGGACGGGCGCATGATTGCCTTCGACATCGGTACCTCTCGAAGCCCTGGCACGGAAGTCGTCAGCGCGGCGGGCAAGCGGTCCTGGCATGTTCGAGGTCGGCGCATCGGGTCCGGTTCCTTGGTGGGGTGGGGTTGGTCCGCGACGGGCCGACTCGCGATCGGTCGGGGAGCGACGATCCGGGTTTACGACGAGAGCGGACGGTTGCAGATGAGCTTCCCTGGCCGCTCTTATGCGTGCTCACCTGAGGGAGCGCACCTGGCGACCGTGACATCGGGTCGACTCGAGGTGCACACACTCTCGGGGCGCATCTTGTTCCGCGAGTCAGTCCCGGAGCTTCATCGCAACCAGCGTAACGGCCTCGTCTGGGCCGACAAGAACCACATCCTGATCGGCGGCACCGGCACGTCGTCGGTGCGCGCGATCAGCGTTGACATCATGAGTGGCAGGATCTCAACGGGAAACAACCGCTACTTCGGCATGCTCTCTCCGGATCGGCGGCTTGTGGCGGAAGTCGCGACAGTCGGCCGCAGCGTGGCGCTAAGAGTGTCTCGGCTCGACGGCAGTCGCATGCAGACGCTCGCTCGCCGTGCACCGTGTCCCGATCTCATTGAGGGCGATATCCAATGGCTTCCCGACAGCCGCTCGCTCGTCTACGACCTCAAGTGCCAGCCGAACCATTAGCGCGCCGAACGAAATGCAGTAACTCCCTTTCCCGGCGCGCGTGCGGGTAACGCCGTGTCGTCTTCTGTTGGAACTACGACAGCCGGCCAGAGATGGCTGCCGCTTCTTCGCGGCGATGCTCGTCCCGCCGTTTCCCTCGAGGGGGCGTTGGGTCACTCCATCTGCGGGAAGCCGATGAAGCGGACGAGCGTGGAGGTTCGCCTGAGAGTTCTGCTCGCGGGCCTTCCGCTCCAGCCGCTTCAGCATCGGGGGCTCCGGCTCGGTGACCGTGAGCGACTCCACGCCCGCGCTGTAGTAGCCGAGGTTCGCGCCCGTGCCGCCGCCGATCTCGAGCACGTCGCCGCTCGCGCCAGCGTCTCACTCGACACGACCGTTAAGCGGCCAGCTCTTCGGAGGGAGCCAGTACGTCGCACACCGGCAGCGCGGTTGGTGCGTTTGTAGCCGCTGCTCGAGTCAGGAGAGACGCAGCGGCAAGGGCGAGCGCGGCGACGAGCGCACCGGCGGCGGCGTCGAGGAAGAAGTGGTTGCCGGTGGCGACGACCACGAGCAGCACGAACGCCGGGTAGAGCGTCCCGAGCGTGCGGATGAGCCTTCCTCCTCCGTAGCGGAGCAGGCTGGTGGCGACGATCAGCGCGTAGCCGACGTGCATGCTCGGGACGGCCGCGTACGGGTTGTAGAGCGAGCTGACGAGCCCGTGGTTGAGGTCGACGCGGCCGCTCGAGACAGTGTCGGCGATGCCGATTCCGGCCAGCCGCGGCGGCGCGGCCGGGTAGGCAAGGAAGCCGACGAGGGCGAGCGCGCTGGCGACGAGAAGTGTGGTGCGGACGAACGGAAAGGCGCTCGGGCGACGGCGGTGCAGCCAGAGAAGTACGACAGCCGTGACGGCCAGGTGGAGCGTCAGGTAGGCGACGCCGAGCAGCCCGACGAGACCCGGTAGCGCATCCGCAGCATGCTGCACCCTCCCTTCGACGAAGAGATGCAGTGACCGCTCGAGCGCAACGAGCTGGTCCGCGTGACGGTCGGCTTCCCTGGTGTTGCCGACGACAAGGCCGCGCGCCAGCTCGTAGACGCCGTACAGGGTGACGACGAGCGCCGCTTCGAGGCCCAGCGAGTGCCGCACCGACAGCCAGCGTCGAAGCCGGACGGTGGTCGATGCGGCCGCTGCAGTCATCCGGCGTTGCCGAGGTCGTCGGTTGCAGCTTGTCGGGCGATGGCCGCGAATCGCCAGCGCAGCTGCTCGAGCTCGCGCTCCCTGGCATGGAGCTCGGGCTGGGGTGGTTCTGCGCGTCGCCGGAGCTCCCGCGGCTCGAACGTGAGTGCCTGGGGCCGCCGAACGAGATGGGCGAACTCAGGACGTCCGCTTTTCGGCTCGGGCGGGCTGAGGGCCGCTCTGGCCTGCATGCGCGGTCGCGTGCTCCGTTGGCCACGGACGGTCATTGCTCGGTCGCGATGCTGAAGGCGTAGATCGCCGCATCGACCTGCACGGTGGCGAAGGCTGCCTTGGGCGGAACGAGGTCCGGCACTGTGACGGCGTGGTCGCCGGCGGCGAGCCGGTCGTTGAGGAGCAGGAGCGAATCGCTCTTCGGGTCCGGTGGCACGAACGAGGTCTGCCACCAGGTGGTCACCTTGATCTCGGCCGGGCCGGGAAGGGTTAGCCCGATCGACCGTTCGTCGGGCGCGAAGGTCGGCGCTCGGACGAGTTCTTGGTGGTCGTGGGCGAACCCTCCCTGCACCTGATTGATGATCAGGCCCGGGATCCCGGCGAGTCCTTGGACGAAGATGACGCGCGGGTTGATGGCGCTGATCTCTTCTCTGAGCTCAGCCTTGAGGTTCGGCGGGACCTGTCCGCCGAACACGACCAGGTCGACTTCTCTCGCGTCGAACCGCGCCGTGACGTCGGCGAAGTCGTTGGTTGCTTCGGCGTCGTAGCTGGGGTCGCGGAGGCCGGCGAGCGCGTCGTCGGGGACGAGTTGGCTCTTGCCGATCAGCAGTACGCTCCGCTGGGGGTTGTCGATTGCCATGTCGGCTCCTTTCCGTCTCGGGTGGCCGGGGGAGCCACGCGCACGCGCGCGGCTCCCCCGCTGCGTCTAGGCCGCGAGGTCAAGTGCCGGCTCGTCCTCGACGCCCGCGGCGGCGGCCGCACGGCGGTTGGGCGTCAGGAGCGCGACGGCGGTTGCGGCAAGGACGATGGACGCGCCGACCAGCAGTGCGCGCTGGTAGCCGTGGGTCGCGGCCTGAGTCAGCCCCTCGCCGGCACTCAAGACCGACTTCGTCTGAGCGGTGGCTACTGCCGACAGGATCGCCAACCCAAGCGCGGCACCCAGCTGCTGGCCGGTGTTGAGCAACCCGGCGGCAATACCGGCCTGGTCCTGCTCGACGCCGGCGTTGGCCGCCGTGGTTAGGCCGGTGAAGACGCCGCCCATCCCGATCGAGACGGTCAGCAGGCCGGGCAGGATGTCCGACAGGTACGAGCCGTCGACCGGGATCTTCGACAGCCAGTAGAGGCCGGCGGCTGCGATCACGGTTCCGAGGACGACCACCGGCTTGGTGCCGATGCGCGTGAACAGCTGCGAGGAGACGCCGGCGGCAATGATGAAGCCGCCGGTCAGCGGCAGGTAGGCGAGGCCCGTCTGGATCGGCGAGTAGTGCAGCACCGTCTGCATGTAGAGGGTGAGGAAGAAAAACATCGGCAGGAAGCCGGCGATCGCCAGCAGCTGGGTGCCGTCGGCGGCGGCGACGCCCTTGACCTTCAGGATCGAGAGAGGCACGAGCGGGTTGCGCACGCGCAGCTCGTTGAAGGCGAACCCTGCGAGGAGCACTGCGGCGCCGGCGAGGCCGGCGACGGTCCGCTCCGCGCCCCAGCCGACATCCGGTGCCTTCACCAGCGTGTAGACGAGCAGCAGCATGCCGCCGGTCACGAGGAAGGCACCGAGGGCATCGAAGTTCGCGAGCCGACCGGCGCGTACGCGCTCCCGGTTGAGCAGGGCAAAGGCGCCCAGCAGCGCGAGCGCGCTGAAGGGGACGTTGATGAACAGCACCCAGCGCCAGCCCGGTCCCTCTGTCAGCAGGCCGCCGAAGAGGACGCCGGC
>WNGI01002538.1_pt1 | contig 16307 bp, 17 predicted proteins | sample 5400621 | NCBI WGS metagenome assembly WNGI01 (sample SAMN13153374, study PRJNA577476) | soil metagenome | isolation source: 20 cm soil or saprolite under Garry oak tree replicate 1 | place: USA:California | collected 2016-06-15 | reverse complement strand
GCATCGAGCGTCGCGAATCGGGCGAGCGCTTGCTCGAGTCGGGCCGTCGCGATCGACCGCGCCTCCGACTCCGTCCAGGCGCGGTTCCTCGGGGGCTCGGCCGGGACGACGACGTGGAACGAGGATCGATCGTGTCGCGTGAGCTCGCTGAGCTGCTCGAACAGGTGGGAGCCGGCCAGCGTCCGGTTCGCGACCACCAGGTACCGGTGCATCGGATCACCTCCCGAACTGACCTCCATGGTCGGTCCGGCGCGTCCGAGGGTCAAGTCCGCCGCTGCCGGCAGCCGCTGCCGGCAGCCGCTGCCGGCAGGTGGTGTCGATGGGCGCGAACGCGGGATACTAGCTGTTCGGAGCGGTCGCGGACGACCAGGAGGGCCAGATGGCTGACAGCTATCAGATGTTCATCGACGGCGAGGACGACCAGGAGGGCCAGATGGCTGACAGCTATCAGATGTTCATCGACGGCGAGTGGGTGTCTTCGTCGGACGGGCAGACGCGAGACATCATCAGCCCGCACACGGGCGCCGTGATGGCGACCGTCCAGGAGGGGACCGCGGAGGACGCGAACCGGGCCGTCGCCGCCGCGAAGAAGGCCTTCACCGAGACCTGGTTCGACTCCACCCCGAAGGACCGTCAGCTGGCGCTCCTGAAGCTCGCGGACGCGGTCGAGGAGCACGCCGACGAGCTCGTGAAGATCGAGGCGGAGAACGCCGGCAAGCCGGCCGAGCTCACGATGTCGGAGGAGATCCCGCCGATCGTCGACAACCTCCGGTTCTTCGCCGGGGCTGCGCGCACCATGGAGGGGCGGAGCGCCGGCGAGTACATGGCCGGGTTCACCTCGTTCATCCGGCGTGAGCCGATCGGCGTCGCCGGACTGATCGCCCCCTGGAACTACCCGCTGATGATGGCGATCTGGAAGATCGGCCCGTCGCTCGCGACGGGCAACACGGTCGTCCTCAAGCCCTCGGAGCTGACGCCGCTCACGGCGCTCAAGCTCGCGGAGTACGCCGCGGACATCTTCCCGCCGGGCGTGTTCAACGTGATCACCGGCGACGGCGTTCCGGTGGGCGACACGCTCGTGCGGCATCCCGACGTCGGCATCGTTTCTCTGACCGGGGACGTGAACACCGGCAAGCTGATCCACGCGAACGCGAGCGACACGCTCAAGCGCGTGCACCTCGAGCTCGGCGGCAAGGCGCCGGTCGTGGTCTTCGACGACGCGGACATGGCCACGGTCGTGGAATGGATCGGGATCGCCGGTTACTTCAACGCCGGGCAGGACTGCACGGCCGCCACCAGGGTGCTCGCGGGGCCGAAGATCTACGACAAGCTTCTCGAGGATCTCGTCCCGGCCGTGGAAGACATCAAGGTCGGCGGCGCCTTCGATCCGGACATCGCGGTCGGCTCCATGATCTCGAAGGAGCAGCTCGAGCGGGTCGAGGGGTTCGTCGAGCGCGCGCAGGAGGCCGGGGCCGAGGTCCTCACCGGTGGCAAGCCGATGGGGGACAAGGGCTTCTACTACACGCCGACCGTGGTCGCGAACCCCGCCCAGGACTCCGAGATCGTCCAGAAGGAGGTTTTCGGGCCCGTCGTGACGGTGCAGCGCTTCTCCGACGAAGATCAGGCGCTGGCGTGGGCGAACGGCGTCGATTACGGTCTCGCCTCCAGCGTGTGGACCCGAGACGTCGGCCGGGCGATGCGGATGGCCCGCAAGCTCCAGTTCGGCTGCGTCTGGGTGAACACCCACATCCCGCTGACACCGGAGATGCCCCACGGCGGCTACAAGCAGTCCGGTCACGGCAAGGACATGAGCGTCTATTCGCTCGAGGACTACACGAACATCAAGCACGTGATGGTGTCGCTCGACTGAGCGACCGGCGAACGACGTGGAGGGCGGGGCGTCCGTGTGGCGCCCCGCCGCCATGAGAGGTGGTGAGCAGACATGACGGTCCGTCCGTATCTCGTGAACGGTGAGTGGCGCACCGGCGAGGGCACGTTCGAGGTGAAGAGCCCGTTCGACGACAGCGTGGTCGCCGAGGTCGCGGTCCCGACCGCGGCCGACGTCGAGGAGGCGATGGCGACCGCCGACTCCACCTTCGAGGAGTCCAAGAAACTCCCCGTGTGGGCGCGGTCCGAAGCGCTCGACCACATCTCCCGACGGCTCGCCGAAACGGTGGATGAGAACGCCGAGTTGATCGCCCGCGAGGGCGGCAAGCCGATCAAGTGGGCGAAGGTCGAGGCAACACGTGCCATCTCCACCTTCCGATGGGCATCTGAGGTGATCCGCCACGGCGACGACGAGCTGATGCGCCTCGACACGGAGCAGGCGCTCGGGTCACGGGTCGGCGTGCTTCGCCGCTTCCCGTTGGGGCCCGTGCTGGGGATCACCCCGTTCAACTTCCCGCTCAACCTGGTTGCGCACAAGGTGGCGCCCGCGCTCGGCGTCGGCGCTCCGATCACCGTGAAGCCCGCGTCGGCGACGCCGATCGGGTCGCTCCGCTTGGCGGAATTCTTCGACGAGACGGATCTGCCCAAGGGCATGTACCAGGTCCTGCCCGTGAGCTCGAAGGTGGCGGACGGCATGGCCCGGGACGAGCGGTTCCGGAAGATCAGCTTCACGGGCTCCTCGGAGATCGGCTGGTACCTGAAGGGACTCGATCCGAAGAAGCGGGTCACGCTCGAGCTCGGCGGGAACGCCGGCGTGATCGTGCACTCCGACGCCGATCTGGACTTCGCGGCGCAGCGGATCGCGTTCGGCGGGTACTACCAGGCCGGACAGAGCTGCATCAGCGTCCAGCGTGTCTACGTCGCGAGCGACGTGTACGACCGGTTCGCCGAGCTCCTGACGAAGCAGGTCCAGCAGCTGAAGGTCGGCGATCCGCTCGATCCCACGGTCGACGTCGGGCCGGTGATCCAGCGCTCGGAGGTCGACCGGATCGGCGAGTGGGTCCAGGAGGCGGTCTCCCAGGGCGCCGAGATCCTCACCGGGGGGACCGGCGAAGGCCCGTTCTTCCAGCCCACGCTGCTCTCCGACGTGACGCCCGAGATGAAGGTCTGCCGCGAAGAGATCTTCGGTCCGGTCGTGACGATCAGCCCGTACGAGACCTACGAGGACGCGCTCAAGCTGGTGAACGACTCACGCTTCGGGCTGCAGGCGGGTGTGTTCACGAACGACATCAACCGCGCGTTCGAGGCGCACCGCACGATCGAGGTCGGCGGCGTCATCATCAACGACGTGTCGGCCTTCCGCGCCGACCAGATGCCCTACGGAGGCTCGAAAGACTCGGGCTTCGGCCGCGAGGGCTTGCGGTTCGCGATGGAGGAGATGACCGAGCCACGCATCATGGTCCTGTCGCACGTTCCGCTGTGAGACGCCATCTGACGCATCTCCATCTCGTTCAGCGTAGGTTCAGGTTCGGTCTCGCAGTCTGTGGATGGTCTGGCGGCACGACGCACAGACCGTCCGAACCCGTGATGAGGATGTGAGTTCGATGCGTCGACGAGCGCTCACGTCGGTTCTCACGTGCCTCACCCTCCTGACGGCATGTGCGAGTGGCTCGCCCGTGGCACGACCGACACCGAGCACCTCGGCCGCAGGCGAGGCGACGGTCGCCCGGCGTCATCCGGTGCCCGTGGTGTTGATCCTGATGGAGAACCATAGCTATGCGCAGATCGCGGGGAGCTCATCGGCTCCGTATCTGAACGGGTTCGCGCATCGGGGAACGCTGTTCACGAACATGAACGCGGTGAGCCACCCGTCGCTCCCGAACTACCTGGCCCTCACATCGGGGTCAACGCTGGGGTGCACGAGCGACAGATGCCCAACCCGTTCATTCCGCGCGAAGAACATCTTCGAACAACTCTCGGCCCACCGTCGCTCGTGGAGATCATGGGAGGAGTCGATGCCGGGTCGCTGCGTCCGGTCGAACGCGAGCCCGTACGCCGTGCGGCACAACCCGGCCGTGTACTACACCGACCTGTTCCCACGTGCGTGCCCGAAGTTCGACGTCCCGTATCCGAAGTCGCTTCCCCGCCGATTGCACGGCCTGACCTTCATCACGCCGAACATCTGCCACGACACGCACGACTGCTCCGTGGCGGTCGGAGACACGTGGCTGCGCAGACACGTTCCGAAGCTCCTGAAGCGGGGAGCCGTCGTGGTGATCACCTACGACGAGGGTGAAGGGAGCAACCACGTCTTCTGTGCGGCTCGAGGACCGGGTATCGGTCAGGGCGTGCGGCGGCGAGCCGCGTATACGCACTACGGGCTCCTCGCCGGGATCGAGCGTCACTTCGGGTTGCGCCGTCTCCGCCAGGCGGCAACCGCGAGGCCGGTCCCGCTCTAGAACGACCGAGCCGTCGGGGTTAGCCTCAGGGGGTGAACCCGATCATCGCGACCGATCAACCGTGGGTGTACGCGGCGCTGCCGTTCATCACGATCGCCGCGCTGGGCGTCGGGTTCCTGATCGTGTTCCGGCAGCGCGCCGCGGCCCGCCGCGCGACCCACGAGCAGGGACCGATGCACGCCGCGCTCACCGGGTCGCGGAGCCGGGAAGCAGCGCTCCCCGGGCGACCGTGGTGGGGGAACCCGCTGCTCTGGGTTGCGGTGTGCGCGGTCTCCCTCATCCTCGGGTTCGTCGTGTGGCCGGGGCTCTTCGGTGGGGCGTTCATCGTGCTGCCGTTCGTCTGGATATGGCGTCCCCGGCGAGAGCCCAAGATGGATCCCCGGACGAACGGTCACACCTCGCGCGACGCCGGTACCTTCACAGGCGATTGAGGACCCGGTCGGCGAACGCGCCGACGATGGACGCGGCCTCCCTCTCGCGACGCCAGAGATAGTGGTCCGTCCCCGGTACGACCACGACCTCGGCCTGCGGCAACAGCGCGCCGTACGCGCGGAGGTCCTCCGGTGGCGCGTACTGGTCATGCTCGCCGGCGAGGAGCATCGCGGGTCGTGCGAAGAGCCGCAGATCCGTCCGATCGGGGAGCGGCGGCATCTCGACGTCGCCCGGGCGGAGCGGGATGCCCACGAGCGCGAGCGCGCTCACCCGCGCGTCGTCCAAGGCCTCCCGCAGGGCGACGCTCGCGCCGAAGGACCACCCGACGACGACGGTTGGTGGGTCTTCGAGCCCCGAGTGCGACCGGGCCGCCTCGATCGCGGCGCGCGTGTCGCGGAGCTCGTCGCGGCCGCCGCCGTAGGTGCCCGACGATCCCATGACGCCGCGGAAGTTGAACCCGAGGACCGCGAGTCCGCGGGCAGCGGCGAGGTCGTTGCGGATCGCCCAGAGCACCGGGTGGTCTTTCGATCCGCCGTGCCGAGGATGGGCGTGACAGATCACCGCAGCGCCACGGGGCGAGCCGTCGGGCATCCGCAGCTCGCCCTCGAGGCGGATCCCGTCCTCGGTCGTGAAGGTCACCTGATCCATCCGTCTGTCACCATCCGAGCATATGGCGACCGCTCCACGGATCACCGGCACCGCGTTCGCGCTCCGCGACCCGTATCCGTGGGGGCACCTGTCCGGCCTCGCGCGGATCGGTGAGTCCCTCGGGTACCGGGCGATGTTCATGCCGGAGGTGGGTTCGCGCGATGTGCTCGCCGCGCTCACCGGGATCGCGGGGGAGACGGGCGGGCTCCTGCTCGGCAGCGGGGTCCTTCCCCTCCCGGCGCGCTCGCCGCGACTGCTCGCGCAGGCCGGCGCGACGGTGCAAGAGCGTTCGAACGGGAGGCTGATCCTGGGTATCGGCACGGGTCCGGCGCTCCCGGGAGCCCTCGATCGGCTCCGGGCAACCGTCGTGATGCTCCGCGAGGCCTTCGCGGGCGAGCCCGCCACGACGCCCGAGGGCGAGCCGTTCCGGCTCGCCCTCGTCCCCGCGGGCCCGCCGCCGATCTGGATCGCGGCGCTCGGTCCGAGGGCGATGCGCCTCGCGGGCGCGGTCGGCGACGGGGTGCTCCTGAACTGGTGCACCCCGGAGCGCGTCGCTCGCGCCCGTCTGGAGCTCGAGGAGGGCGCGGCTGAGGTTGGCCGCGACCCCGCCGAGGTCTCCGTCGGCGTCTACGTGCGCGCGTGCGTGCACGCGGACGCCGACGCCGCGTCGCTCGCGGTACGCACGGCCGCCGCGCAGTACGCGAGCTATCCGCCGTACGCGCAGCAGTTCGCGCGGATGGGTCTGGGGGAGGAGGCCGGGCGGGCCGCGGCGGCGCACGCCGCGGCCCGCCCTGCCGACGTGCCGGAGCACTTCGTCCGCGCGGTCGCCGCGCTCGGCGACCCCGCGGCCGCCCGCGCTCGTCTCGAGGAGTACCGCTCGGCGGGGGCCGACCTGGTGGTCGTCTACCCGGTGATCGTTCCCGGCTCCGCCCTCGCGCGGAGCGCGCTCTCCACGCTGGAGTCGCTGGCCCCCAACGGTTGACGGGGCCGTGTGGAACAACCGGGCCTTGGTGGTTCGACTCACTCGTCCCACGCGGTAGGATTTCACCGGGCCACACCGTACAAATGGTGAAAAGGGGAAGGCGATGACCTACACGATCTGCGAGCCGTGCATCGACGTGAAGGACCGCGCCTGCGTCGACGAGTGTCCGGTCGACTGCATCTACGAAGGCCCGCGGATGCTCTACATCCAGCCGGACGAATGCGTCGACTGCGGCGCGTGCGAGCCGGTGTGCCCCGTGACCGCGATCTTCTACGAGGACGACGTCCCCGGCGAATGGAAGCAGTTCACCCCGGTCAACGCCGAGTGGTTCGCCGACAACGTGACCGGCCTCGGTTCGCCCGGAGGCGCGGCGCAGGTGGGGCCGGCTGCCGTCGATCACCCGGTCGTTGCCGGCTGGGAAGCCGTCTAGGCCGTCGAGCGTTCCGCCGACCTATCGGGCTGGGCCGGTAGGAACACCCGGAACGACGCGCCGCCGCCCGTCCGCTCCTCGACCCATACCCGGCCGGCGTGGAGCTCCGCGAACCGCCGGACGAGCGTCAACCCGACCCCCACACCGGGCGAATGCTGGGGCGCGTCGGGGCCTTGCCGGAACGGTTCGAAGATCGCTTCGCGGAGCTCGGGCGCGATGCCCGGCCCGTCGTCCTCCACGAGCAGAAGGACGCCGTCAGGGGCCGCACGAACGCTGATCCAGATCGTGGAGGTCTTCGGCGTGTGCCGGACGGTGTTGGCGAGCAGGTTCTCGATGATCCGCTCGACCTTGGCGGCGTCGACGGCGACGGTGACCGACGCGATGTCCGTCCGGAGGCGCGAGTCCGCGATCAGGTCCGACTCGGCGACCACCCGCCGCACCAACGCTCCGACGTCGGTCGGTTGCAGCTTCGGCGTGACGATCCCGCGCGCGAGCCGGTCGAGGTCGAGCAGATTCGTGACCAGGCGGTCGAGCCGCCGCGCGTTTTCGGCGATGCGGCGCGCGAGGTCCTGCGCGTCCGACTCCTCCAGATGGACGTCGCCGCGCTCGAGCGTGATCGCGAGACCAAGGATCGCCGCGAGCGGTGTCCGCAGGTCGTGGGACACCGCTTGGAGGAACGTGTTCTTCATCTCGTCCAGCGCGCGGAGCCGTCCGGACGCCTCGCGCTCGACCTCGAGCGCGCGCGAGAGCTGCTCCTCGGCCTGCTTGCGTTCGGTGATGTCCAGCAGGAACCCCTGCCAGAAGGGCGGGCGACCCTCGATCTGGACCCGCTGCGCTTGATCCTGGACCCAGACGATCCGCCCGTCCTTGGCGATCATGCGGTACTCCATGCTGATCTCGTCGACGCCGGTCGTGTTGGACGCAACGTCCGCCGACAGCACCCGCTCGCGATCATCCGGATGGATCGTTCGGGTCCACAACGTGGGGTCGTCGATCACTTCATCGGTCGTGTAGCCGAACAGCACGTCCTGGCGGGGCGAGATGTACGTCGTGCGGGAAAGCGTGGGGGAGTCCGGGTCGAACTCCTGCGTGTAGATCACCGCCGGGTTCTTCTCGACGATCGTGCGGAACTTCTCCTCGGCTTCCCTGAGTTGCCGTTCGGCCTCGTGCCGTTCCGAGATGTCGAGCATGAACCCTTGCCACCATCCCTCGAGGCCGACCTCCTCGACCCAGGTGGCTTCGTCGTGGACCCACGTGTACGTGCCGTCGGCCCGCAAGAGCCGGTAGTCGCACGAGAACCGCTCCTGGGTGGCGTTCGCGTGTTCGTTCGCGGCGACGACCGTGCCCACGTCGTCGGGGTGGATGTGGTCGAGCCAGAACTGCGGTGTCGCGGACCAGTCCGCCGGACGGTGGCCGAAGACGCGCTCGAGCTGTGGGCTGATGTAGAAGCGGTCGCTCGACAGGTCGAGGGCCTCGCGGTAGACGACCGCCGGAAGGTTCTCGACCGTCGCGCGGAACAGTCGCTCGGTCTCGATCAGTCGCTCCTCGGCCTGCTTCTGGGCCGTGATGTCGAACAGGAAGCCCTGCCAGAAGGCGTCGCCGTCCGTGGACGGGACGAGCACCGCCTCGTCGTGGACCCAGATGTATGCGCCGTCCGCCCGCCGGAACCGGTAATCGGCGACGAACGGCGCTCGATCCTCGTTCGAGCGCTCGTCGTAGGCGCGGATCGCCTCGCGGTCGTCCGGGTGGACCCGGTCCACCCAGAAGTCGGGCGTCCAGGTCCACTCCTCGGCGGTGTATCCGAAGACCTGCTCGACGGTGGGGCTGATGTACAGCTTCTCGGGCGTGTTGTCGGTCGACTCCACGTAGACGACCGCCGGCATGTGGTCCACGAGCGCCTGGAGACGTTCCTGCGCCTGGCGGAGGCGCGCCTCGGTCTCCATCCGCTCCGTGATGTCGACCATGACGCCTTGCCAGACCAGGGGGTTGCCGTTCGCGTCGCGGATCAGATGGCTCTCGTCGTGGAACCACACCGTCCTGCCGTCGGCCGTCACCATCCGGTACTCCTGGAGGTACGGCTCGCCCGTCTCGGCCGTTCGATGCGACTCCGACAGCACGGCGCTCAGGTCATCGGGGTGAACCACCTGCGTCCAGAAGCCGGGCTCCTCCCACTGCGCCGCCGAGTACCCGAGGAGCTGCTCGATCTGCGGGCTGACGTAGGCGGTCGACGTGGCCTGATCGAACCCGAGCGGTTGGGGGAGCTCCTGGTAGGTGATCGCCGGCGTGTTCTCGACGATCGCCCGATAGCGTTCCTCGGCGACACGGACCTGCTCCTCGGCTTCCTTCCGTTGCGTGACGTCGAACATGAACCCCTGGAAGAACGCCACGCTTCCGTCGTCGTGCAGCACGGTCGTCGAGGTGTCCTGTACCCACACCCAATGCCCGTCTGCATGCCGCATCCGGTACACCTCATCGAAGGGGTTGAGGTCGTTCACGCTGAAGGCCTCGCGTGCGCGAAGGGCCGCGAGGTCCTCGGGATGGATCAGCTCGAACCACAGCCCGGGGCTCCGGATGAATCGCTCCGGTGGATAGCCGAGCACCCGCCCGATCTGCGGGCTCACGAACGTCATCGTCGCGCCCGGCCCCGGCCCGCCGCTGGTCGGCTCGTCCACGTACGTCACCGCGGGGATCGCCTCCACCATGCTCCGGTACCGGCGCTCTGCCTCTCGGAGCAGGCGCTCGGCCTCCTTCCGGGCGGTCACGTCGATCATGAAGCCCTGGAAGTGCGAGACCGATCCGTCCTCGATCGTCACGGGCGAGGAGGTGTCGTGGACCCAAACCCAATGACCGTCGACGTGATGCATCCGGTATTCCTCGTCGAAGGGGAGGCCTTGATGACCAGCCTGACTCGCGGCTTCCTCCATCCGAGCACGGTCGTCCGGGTGGACCAGGTCGAACCAGAAGTCGGCGTCGGCGAGGAACCGCTCGTACGGATAGCCGAGCAGCGCCTCGATCTGCGGGCTGATGAACGCCATCCGCGCTCCGGTCGCCTCCATCACATCGACATACGTCACCGCGGGGATCCGCTCGACCACGCTGCGGTAACGCGACTCAGCCGAGAGGAGCCGCTCCTCCTGACGACGACGCGCGATCGCCGCGCCGAGCAGCGCGGCGGCCGTCCGGAGCCCCTCGAGGTCGCTCACCGACCAATCGCGAACACCGTCGCAGTCATCGAAGCCGATGCAGCCCCACCAGCCGCCGCCCACGGTGATCGGGAAGTACGCGAGAGACACGATCGATTGATGGCGTAGGGCTGGACGTTCCTGTTCGGGGAAGGTCTCGATCGCGCCGATGATCGACTCACCGGCGCGCATCCGTTCAACCCACCGGGTGTGGTCGGGCTCCCATCCGAGACCGTCCACGAGCGGGTCATCGAGGTGGGAACGCGTGCCCGGCGAACACCACTCGGCAGCGATGTGCATGATCGGGCCGCCGCCGTCTTCGTTGCGCACGAGATGCACGCGGGAGACATCCGCGGCGACGCCGAGCCGTCCCAGGACCTCGACGGCGACCTCGCTCCAGTCGCTAGACAGCAGGAGGCGCTCCGCCGCGAAGGCGACGGCCTCGAGGACCGCGTCGCGACGAAGGGGCGCCGGCTTCGCGGCGCGCGCCGTCTCCACCATCTCTTCGTGCCTCCTCGCTGCCGGAGTGCAGCAGAGCACGGCCCGTACGGGCCGCGCGTCCCATCGATTATCGGCGCAGGTCACATCAGGTGAAGTCGGGACCGCGGGGGGTCGCGCCTAGTACCGACGGACTACCGCGAAACGCATGGGATCAGTCGGCCTCGGGCTTCGCAGGGACCAGGCCGGGAGTGGATCCGGCGGTCGCCAGTTCGTCGCGGGTCGGCCAGCGCTCACGCGAGCGTTGCGCGAGACGGAACATCAGCTCGACGGCCTTCGGATCCTCGTCCATCGCACGGGTGACCTCGATCACTCCCTCGGCGATCGCGCGGTCCCAGATCTCTTGGCCCAGATCGGTCCGAACGATCGAGAGCGTCCAGCCGCCCTCCTGGCCGAGGCCCCCGAAGGAGATGTCGGCGTGCTCCGCGGCGAAGTCCGGGCACCGTAGGCACCCGGGGCGGGTGAACCGGTGCGACTGCTTCAACGAGTAGGTGAACTCCTCACCGGTGTCCGTGTAGAAGAGGAGCTTGCCCTTCACGTTGACCCGGACCAGGTGGTCGAGATCGATCCCCAGCTCGTTCTGGGCGATCTCGACCATCAGTCCGTCGTACGTGAAGGATTTCGAGCAGAGGAGCCCGAAGGTCCAGGCGATCTTCTTGCGCCACTTGTTGACCCTGCGCGCTTCCATCGCGCCGGTGACCGAGGTCTGGCAGCCCATGCCCACGAGGGCGACCTTCGACAGCCCCATCTCCGCGGCCTTGAGAAGGGCGAGCGGGTTGGCGCTGTACGTGTAGCGGCTCCCCGCGGACGCCAGGACCCCGGCGCGATCGGTCACGACGGCGGGCTCGCAATCCCACTGGCGTTCGTCCGAAAGGACGGACGTCGCGGCGCCGTCGATCATCCCGTTCTCGAGCCCCCAGATCAGGAGGGCCGAGACCACGCCGCCGTCCTGGCCCTGCATCAGCGCTTCTGGCGACGTCGCGCGGGCGAGGTAGATCTCGCGGTACTTGCCGATCAGTTCCTCGGGTTGACGCACCTGGCCGAACATGAGCTCGTCGATCTCCGACTCCCACTCGCGGAAGCGCGGGCATGCGAGCGTGCACAGGGAACAGCCTCGGTCGCCGTGCGTGCAGACGTCGGGACCGTCTTCCTGGAGCTGGACCGGCTCGTTGTCTTCGTAGCCGAGGACGTGGAACGGGCACGCCACGATGCACGCCGTACATCCGGTGCAGAGGCCCGTCAGCACCACCTCGTCGTACAGGTCCCGCCACTGCGTCGTGTCGGCCTTGGGCATCCTGGGCGCAGGATACTCGGGCTGCAGCGATCAGATGCCGCGGTTCAGACGCTGCGGTTCAGATGCTGAAAGAGTCGCCGCAGGCGCATCCGTGGACGGCCTGGGGGTTGTTGACCTTGAGCCCGCCCCCCAGGAGCGCCGTATCGAAGTCCAGCGTGGAGCCCGAGACGATGGGCACGCTCTTCGGGTCGATCACGACGCGAACGGCGTCGGCGGCGGTGATCACCACGTCGTCCGCCTCCGGGGTTCCGGTGAAATCCATCTCGTAGGCGAACCCCGAGCACCCACCCGCGACCACCCGCAGCCGAAGGACCGGTTCGGTGTAGCCCTCCTTGGCGGCGAGCTGCCGGATCTTGCGAGCTGCGCCGTCGGTCACCGTGATCGGTGCGGCCGTCGAGGTTGCTTCCATCACCCAGCCAGGATAGCGCTCAACGGGGCGTTCTCACCTTCGTTCTCACTTCTTGATGAAGAGGAACCAGATCGCGTATCCAGCGAGGATCGCGCCGAGCAGGAAGATGCCGCCGATGAGGAGCCCTCCGCCCGAAGCGATCATGCCCAGAACTTCCACCACGGTCGCTTCGTTGCCACCGGTTCACCGAGCTCGGCCCGCTCCCGGTCTGCCTCCGCGTCCGCCTTCTCCGCTTCGTCGGCGAGATGGTCCTCCTTCGCTTCGTCGAGGAACATCTCTTCCATGTCGTCGCCCATGCGACCCCCGGGGGTCTCGGGCATCGTCGGATCGGACATCGAGATCGGATCCCCCTTCCGGATCGTGCGGCCCCGACGGTACTCCTTCTTCCGACGTCTTTCGACGCCCGGCAGGCCCGCGAGGCTCGGGAGGTCGAGGTCAGCGTTCGGTCGATGCGTGCCGAGGCAACGTCAGTGCCTCACGCTCCTGCATCGCGAGGCGGAGCTCGGACACGATGGAGCGATCCTCGATCTTCGTCCCCGAGAGCCGGGCGCGAAGCCCGCTGTTGTCATGGCGGCCGGGCCGGTAGCCCGCGACATCGCGCCAGCGTTCGTAGGTGCTCATCGTTCGTCCCTTCGTTCCGAGTGTGGGTGAGACGGTCTGCACCGTGCAGCGTAGGCCTCCCGACGGCCGGATGACGTCGGCCGGTCGGCCACAACGGCACGGCGAAGGTCGGTTCTCGTCCCGGCTGTCCGGTCCCCTTCGGTGTGCCCTGGCCGAGGAACCGACCGGGGCAGGCCCGGAGGTGAGAAGATGGTGGCCGGAGACGACGGGGCGCTCGCGAACGAGCCGTGATGCGCTCCTCGTGCGAGGGAGGCAGGATCAGCGTGAAGGACTTCTACCGGACGGAATCGGGCACGATCTTCCGGGTGACCAAGGACCCGGAGGGCCATCTGTCGGTCGAGCTCCTCGAAGCTTCCGCTTGGCGGTCCGCCCCGATCGGGATGGCCGGCCTCAGGATCGCACGTGGCACCCGGCGACTCACCGAGCGCCAGATCAACGCGCTCCCCGGCCCCGCCTGAGTCGTCGCCCCGAGGCGCCTCGCGCCTCAGTCGTGCGCCAACGGATGGCGCGTCGACGGCGCCGTGTGCAGCCAGCAGGTGTCCGACGTGTTGTAGGTCGAGAGCAACGTGGCACACCCGAAGTTGGAGCAGTGGCGTCCCTTCCTCGCTTGTGGCGCCACATCCCGCAGCCGTGTCGGCGTTCCGAACAGAGCCTGCGTCCTGTTGGTCTTCATCTGGACTCCTTCCGAGACCCGTCGCGAGCTGGTTGGTCCCGGAACAGGTGTCCGCAATCGATGCACCGCATGTTGAGTCGCGCCCCGGGTCCGGCGTGCGTGAACGGCTGCGTGTGGGCGGAGCCGCACGAGGGGCAGGGCGGGCGCGGGGCGAGCTCTCGCTTCGGCTCTGGCATCGTCGCCTGATCAACCACCGAGCGCACGGCCCGAACCGGCGGAGCCGGATGTCCCCTTCGACCGCTTGGCCTCGCGCTTCTGCTTGAGGGTCTTGCTGGCGGTCTTCTTGTTCTTCGCACCGCCCTTGTCCTTGTTCGCCATGCCGTCCTCCTTCTGCGCCTGCCCACCGACCCGTGCGAACTCTGCGTGGAGCTGGAGCCTCTTCGCGATCCGGCCGACCTCGAAGCGCTGTTGCGGTGTCACGAACGTGACGCCCTCACCGGTGCGGCCGGCTCGTGCCGTGCGGCCGACGCGATGGATGTAGGCCTTCTCATCGGCCGGCGCGTCGAAGTTGATCACGTGAGTGATGTCGTCCAGATCGAGGCCGCGCGCGGCCACGTCGGTGGCGACGAGCACGTCGTTCGCACCGGATGCGAACCGGCCGAGGGCCCGTTCGCGCTGCGGTTGGGACATGCCGCCATGGAGCTCGCCGGCCCGGAACCCTTCCCGACGGAGGCTCCTGGCCAGGCGATCCGCACCGAACTTCGTCCGAACGAAGACCAACGTGAGGCCGCGATCGGCGGCGAGCTCGCGGATCAGCGCCTGCGTCTTGCGCGGTTGCTCGACCGCGATGAACCGGTGGGTCGCATCCGTGAGGTGGAGCCCGTCTTCGCCCACCTCGTGGAGCACGGCATCACGGGTGAACCGTGTGGCCAGCCTCCCCACTTCGCCGTCGAGCGTCGCGGAGAAGAGCATCGTCTGCCGGTCGGGACGGAGCATCTGGAGGATGCGCGTCACGTCCGGAAGGAACCCCATGTCGAGCATGCGGTCGGCCTCGTCGAGCACGCAGATGCGCACCTGGTCCAGCCGAAGCAGCTTTCGTGTCACGAGGTCGATCAGCCTCCCGGGCGTGGCCACCAGGATGTCGGCGCGCCGCGCGCGCTTCGCCTGCGGGCCGATGCCGACGCCCCCGTAGACCGAGGCGATCTGGAGGCGCTTCACGTCGGCGATCACGCGGAACTCCTCGGTCACCTGACTGGCGAGCTCGCGCGTCGGCGCCAGGATCAGCGCCGACGGGCTGCGACCGTTCGGGGTCAGCAATTCGACGAGCGGCGCTGCGAACGCGAGCGTCTTCCCCGATCCCGTCCGCGAGCGCGCGAGGACGTCACGTCCGGCGAGGGCGTCGGGGATCACGAGGGTTTGGATCTCGAAGGGTCGTTCGGTCCCTCGCATCCGGAGTGCACGTGTCACCGGTTCGGAGATACCGAGCTGGTTGAACGTGGGAGAGGTGGTGCTTCCGAGCCCTTGCGGCTCGGTCATAGCTGGTTGCACGTGTCGTTCCTTCGCTTCCTGTGGATCGGCGGTGCTCGGGCGCGTCGAGAGCCCGGCGGTAGACCGCGCAGGGAGCGCCCGGAACGGCGAAACGTGCGAGGGATCGCGAGACGTCGTCGCGGCGTGTCTCAGGTCGAGACCCGCAGGATGTGTCCTTCACAGCGTACCCGATATGGAAGGGCGCCGGGCGCGAAGCTCAACGGGGATCGGGCCGATCGAGGTTCCAATGTCGGATCGCCGAGCACAGCCATCGCTCCGTGCCCGGCGCGAGCAGGAACGCGGTGATCGCGCGCTGGGCGCCCTCGTCGTCGGTGTACAGGAGCTCCACCACGAACATGCGCCGTGACCGAACGGCCTCGACGAGCGGCGCGTACTCGGGATCGTCGTGGTCGCGGATCGCCGCTTGCCAGAAGCCGATGTCGCCCCCCGGCACGTAGAGGTCGCGGAGCTGGGGACGGAAGTCTTCGGGCTCGGCATGGGGATGTGGGGTGTGCACGTCGTGCAGCCCCAGGTGCCACCCGTGGATCACGCCGATCCCCGAGCCCGAGTTGCGGAGCGACATCGCGAGGTAGACGTTGCCGTCGACGAGCTCGACCGTCGCGCCGGCTCCCTCTAGGAGGGCCCAGTGCTCGTCGCCCCACATGATCTTCTGCGCGACATCTTCGAGTCGCGAAGGCATCAGCAGTGGGCGGATCCCGATCTGCATCGCGTACTCGGCCAACCGAGCGGAGCGGTTCGAGGACCGGACGGCCGCGAAGGTCGCGAACGCCAGCACCAAGGTCCCGCCCGCCGTCGCCAGCGAGGCGATCGTGGTCCAATCCGTCATCGCGCGGGACCCTATCGCCCCGTGAGTGAGACGTGCGTGTACCCATGGTTGACCCGGGGAGGACGCAGAAGCGAACGGTTCACTGCGGACCCGCGAGGAAGAGGCAGCGAGCGGCCTGACTCAGCCTTGGAAGGGCCAGTCGTTCGGGTAGATACCACCTTCGACCTGACAAAGGGTCGCCGCCCGGTTCCTCATAGTCTGTAGCTCAGCGGCCACGGTCGGGTTAGCGGGATCGGTCACTGCTAGGTTGTCCAACTCCCAAGGGTCTGTGTTCTCGTCGTAGAGCCCCTCCTTGACCCGTTCCTCGAACTTGTTGTATCTCACATACATCCAGTCGGCGGAGCGGACCCCGCAGTAGGTCGGCGTCTTGAGTCTGCTTATCCAGTGCTCAAGGACGAAGTCTCCCCTGGCCGACGTGAGCGTGTCCCGCCCTTCGAACGTGTGACCTGAGGTGACACCAGCCAGCCCTTCGAGGGTG
>WNGI01002697.1_pt2 | contig 16308 bp, 19 predicted proteins | sample 5400621 | NCBI WGS metagenome assembly WNGI01 (sample SAMN13153374, study PRJNA577476) | soil metagenome | isolation source: 20 cm soil or saprolite under Garry oak tree replicate 1 | place: USA:California | collected 2016-06-15 | reverse complement strand
CACATTGTATCAATAATTAACCAATCAAATCACTTTTTTAATATCCACGTGGAATCCAGATCGGGTAGTTCCTAGATTTTTCACCAACTCCTCGAGTCGCGATGGGCAAAGCTCAGAAAAAGCGCGCGATGCGCAGACATAATCCAATGCGCGTGCCAGACTCCCATCTGCCAAAGGGTTTGGCATCTGCCTCTCAAACTTCCTCCAAAGCCGACGCTGTCTTGCCCATTATACAGAAAGTGAGGCTTCAGCCACGCGCTATCGGGTTGTCGGTTGACCTGGCAAGTCGTAGATGGAAAGCACAGATGCAGCCGAACGAAAATGGGCATGCGTTGCCGTATCTAATCTGATACAAAACGATCCTTCGACGCGGAGGCTCTTGCAAGGAAAAAATATCGTCGGTGCGCTTATCTCCCGGTTGACGGACAGCGAGCAAGAAGTTGTTGTCGAGGCTGCTGGTGCGCTACGGTTCGTGTGTTTGTTGTTCTGGGGTGATTGATTGGATGCTCATCGTCGTCGCTTTTGGCAGGAATTTGTGCATCGATGGTGGTTACGAAATATGCGCCGAGATGTATAATAAAAATATTCTGGTGCCTTTGCAGACGTTTGTGCCCAAGGTACGTCGTCGTTGGTTTCTGATAGCTTTTATGCATGATTGTTGTTAGATATCTGCTACACTGTCCCAGTTCTTGGAGTCACCCAAGACGGCACCTGAAAATGTCCAAAAAGTTGTGTACGAGTTTGCAGATAATGTGATTACGACATTGTGGTGTCTCTCGTAAGAATCGGCCCTTTTTATCTACTGTTGCCTTGAGACTGATAACGGTCTTAAAGGGAGACGTCCAATAAGGCGGTCCAATAAGGCGTTGAATGCCATTAATGCGATCCATCTAATACCTTTCCTCATGTCGTTCCTTGCTGCGAGGGATAAGTTGCCCATTGCGCCCGTCGTGTCGGCTGGTGCGTGATCGTGATTCATAAGCTCGTATATTAAACCTTACGCCCGACTCAGCACAATGTCTGTACATCCTTACGGACGACAACGAGCCTGCCATAGCAGATGTCAAGTCGGACGCTGGGTACATCTCCTGCCTTGTGTCCATTGTCCAGCCGAGTGCAGATGTGCCTCAACCACAAGATCCAATGGATCATCGTCTAGTTACCCTCCGAGTACTCGCAGCCGGTAAGTTGCGTAGGCCCAAAATCTCACACCGACATGACCATCCTTTCAGGTATACTACGCAATATATCCCCAATACCCCCACCCTCCGCAACTTCGTTCGTGGACATCGACAAGGACATCGTTCTACCTCTCTTGCAACCCGTGATTTCGTCGGTCGCGTTATCCGACATTTCAAATACGGTTCAAGAGCTTGTTCAACGTGAAGTAAGCAAACCCCACACGGTGCTGATCTGATTCTAGCTTATCCACTAGATTTTCAGGCAGCCGAGCCGCAGATCGAGAAGCTCTCATTGAAGAACACGCCCAAGTCAGATCATAAGTCTAAGACTGAGTTAGAGCTTGAGAAGCTTGAGGGGAGGCTAAGGACTGTGCAGTTGGCTTTGGAGGTGCTCACCGGTACTTGTGCAACGCTACCTGATCCAGAGATAGGTGGGCCTGATGAGGAGGAAGGAGACGATGGTGATGATAATGGAGAGGGGGGTGAGTAAGGCGAGATTCGACCGATTGTCCAATCTGACATTTTGTTCTAGAAATGATCGATGACGTTGACGGAGATATGGCCGTCGACCATGGCGCTGCCGCCAACCCCTCCACCGAGTTGCTAGCGTCATCAATACCGACTTCGCTTGTCTCTCCCTTGCTATCACTATTACAACCTACGGCCTTGTCTTTCCCTCCGCTGGCTGCACCATCGATCCACCCTCCCACGACCTCTGCGCTGAGCGCCATCCACGTCAGCGCGCTCGAATGCCTCAATAATCTATTCTTGTCCCTCGCTACTTCCCAGAAGTCATCGGTATCCTCGGACAAGGAAGCCGGTTCGACCGTTTGGAATGAGGTTTGGTCAGCGTTGAAGCTTGTTGGAACGGAGACAGGACCAGGACAGGAGCGAAGGCAAGAAATGTGGGAAGTTGCCATTGGTGTCTTGTGGGGCGTCGGAAACGTGTGGAAAGGTTTGATTGTATGCTCGAAACTTACTTTTTCAGTGCCTTTTTTTGATCAACACTCCTCGATTTAGGAACCTGTTGAGGAACAAGTCAGAATGTTGATCCAGCTCTGCAACGGCTCGACGGATTCCATCCTTCGCGTAAAATGCATAGGCACATTGGAGTGTCTTGCGCAATTTCCAAACTCGATTGACGGAAACAAGGTACATGCCTGTTATCTTTCTGTCTATCGGCAAGCTGACAATGATGTCAGGTTATTTCGGAATATCTACTTTCTCTGCTACCTACGGAAGCTACCCCGTCGACTTTGGATACCGAACCGCTGATCCAAACTGTGTCAGCATTGATCGATATCTATTCGAATGAAGATATGCCGTACGATGTCAACTTCCGTCGGGGTAATTATCAGCAACGGCTGGTCGCTAGTGTGGATGGAGTTAGAAAAGCCATTAAAAGCATCAATAGAAGGAAGGAAGGTGGTAAGGAATTGAAGCGGAGAGGAGAGGAAGTCAGAGATAATCTTGTTGCCTTCATAAAATACAGGCGGAACCTTAAGCTATAGTACGTATGCCGTTTAGTAACTCATTCCCTTAGCACTCTGGTGTGAGAACGACGATATTTAAACCAAGCTTGATATTCGTAAATCTAGATATTTTATCTTTCCCATAACCTCTCGATCATATTTATACGTCCGGGGTGTCCTTAGATGGTCATTGTAGCGAGGCAACAAAGTATTACAAGCATTTCCGCACCTCTGTTTCAAAGCCACTGAGACCAGCAGCCACTCTTGTGCCAGCCAATATGCCACTCCAGTCTAATACCTCAAATTTAGCATTGCCTCTTGACTTTTCTTTCTGGTGCAGAGCACGGGCTGCCAATAAATGTTGGTGAGCGATATCAACAACAGGCATCGGTGAGTTGTGTTCTTCCGTCATGCGTCGGATATGGCTGATGGACCAATTACCAAACGCAACTTATCACGGTCGAGAATGTGTACGAACGATGCGTCTTTTATACCACCGTCAATGGCAAAGCCTGTTGAACCATCGAAAAGGCCATTCGCCATCTTATTGGCATAATTTGTGATGCTGTCAGAAGGATATTAGTTGTGATCGGATATGTGTGGTTGGAATTACATTGGGGCAGGGAAAATATCTGGCAAAACGAACTATCAGCGCTCGTCCTATTACGGGCAATTTTTTTACCTTGAACGAGCTCTAGGACCCGACTGGCTTCTATACCCGTTTTGCTCGCCATGGTGTAACCTTCCGCCAATACCTCTAGGGTGTTAAGAACCATCGAGTTGGCGATCAGTTTTAGTGTCGGAGCTTAAGCCAGATAAGCTGAATTTTATATGGCAAGGAAGGGCGGACTTGCCTTTCTCGACGTCGCCCCCGAGGTCGATGACCTTGAAGCCAATAGCAGGAACAAGAAGGTAAGCGACTTCCTTTTTGGAGCGATAATCGCCTGCCATGAGGAGCAACAACCGAGCCTTGTCTGCTGACACTGGCGGCCCGACGACTGGACAGCTGATGAAATGAACATGGGAGCATGCAAACAGGAGCTTGTCGAGCTCCCCTTCGATTGGTCAATGAGCGACCAATGAATGTTAGTGCGCCAACTTGCCTGCAACTTTGGGATATATCTTATGAATATACACAAAGTTAAGTGAGTGATGTTTTTTAAAGGGAAATTTACCGACCGTGCTAGTCTCGACAAATATTTTATTCCTGGTAGGGGGATGTTCCTGTTATCTGCTGAGCATGACGAGAGTCGCGCGATAAACCTTAACGAACCGTCAAAACTTTCTCATATTGTTGATATACAGATTTCACTACTTGGTCATTTGCTAGACTGGTTATGATAATATCACAGAGTTGCACTATTTCGGCCAGATCTTTTGCTACGCGAGCTTTATTGGAGCCTACTAGTTTCACCAAGCTTTCAGCCTTTTCTGATGACCTGTTCCAAACAAGTAAAGGCGGAGATCCCGACTGCTCGGCATTATGGTTGGCCAGATTTCTAGCCATGAAATAACCCATATTTCCCAGGCCAACAAAGCCTATCTGGAGGTGAGGATGCGGCGATGCCGGCCTCGAATATGGTACTGCCAGATTCTGGAGTGGGCTGAGATGCTGCATGAGTATGTTTGGGAAGGAAGATATCGCAGGTTCCGAGGCCTTTTAAGAGTATTGCGATAGGTCGGAGATGTCCAGATCTGACTCGCATCTTATTATAAACAAGACGGCAGCCCGTACATTTCCCGGCCGCTGATTCAGCTCTGATATTATATAGCTGGCTAAAGCTGATAACTGCTGCGGCCCTATGCCTGGATGGTACTGAGGTGCTGAAGTTCAGTGAGTCACGGAGCTGCATGTCTTATACGCACATATGGATTATCCACAGCCATAGTTTGCATATGAAGACAAATAGGTGCTATCAGTAACCCACGGTCATCGACTCATCCGGCGTCCGTCAGAAAGCGGTCAAAAGCACGAGCTCGGGCTTAATATTCACGCTTCCCGAAAAGGGAAAGCCACGTTGTTTGGATTTCCATTTCGATCACGCAACGCCTCAGACCGTCCTGTACATGCTCTGCTCTCGGTCCTGTGCCACTTGCTAATCAGGGCGTATCATGGCTGCGGTACAACACTTCTATCCATATCAACAGGGAAAGGGCTCTCTCATGCCCGGCCAGACCATCGTAGTTAATAAGCACACTATACAGGTCGAGAGATATCTCTCGCAAGGCAAGCTCCCTTTTTAAATGCCGAACGCATATTCGAAATTCAAGTGCTTTTCTAGGCGGTTTCGCCCACGTTTATCTTGTCAGAACTGCAACTCCTGTGCATAATACAACTCATCATGTGCTTAAACGCATCGCAGTGCCTGATCAGACCATGCTTGCGGAGGTGAAAAAAGAGGTGGACATAATGGTACATTATCACCTTTTTTTTCTTTCTAGGATTTTATTAATGCTGGATTCAGAGGTTATTGAAAGGGCATCCAAACATTGTACATTTTATTGACGCTGCGTGGCACAAGACGCCGAACGGAATGTTTGAGGTCTTCATATTGATGGAATATTGCCCTGGTATGTCATCGTAACTCCATCTATCTTCCATTTTTTCAAGTTGGTAATAGGAGGTGGCATCATTGACATGATGAATCGTCGACTGCGCGAACGGCTGACTGAAGCCGAGATACTTCAGATTTTCGTGGACGTTTGCGAAGCTGTAGCGTATATGCACAACCTTCGTCCACCCCTATTACACAGGGATCTCAAGGTCGAGAATATCCTTCAATCGTCCCAATCATCGTATAAGCTCTGTGACTTTGGATCAGCAACGGCCGTTTCAAGGCCACCTAGCAACATACAGGAACTTCGACTATTAGAGGCCGATCTGAATAAGCACACGACGATGCAATATCGGGCACCGGAAATGGTTGACGTCCATATGAGGAGGCCCATCGACGAGAAGAGCGACGTTTGGGCGCTGGGTGTCCTTCTTTATAAACTATGCTATTACACAACGCCATTCGAAGAGCACGGCCCCTTGGCCATACTGCAGGTTTCATACAAAATACCACCATACCCAGTATATTCTTCTCAGATGAACGCATTAATCGGTAAGGTTATGAATCACTCCGCGATAATGTCATGACAGAGACAGCCATGAAGGTAAAATGCTCAAGGATCATGGCACGATGAGACCATCAGTTTTCGAAGTTCTCAGCGAGGTTCATCGTATGCGTGGGACTAAATCACAGTTCCAATATGCGGTGGTCGTGCCCCAGCCGTTGTCACCCCATCGCCCACCGCATACAAAGCATGCTACTTTGAGTGCTCTAGATGGCGTGATTGCCTACAGATCACCTAAAACTCCTCACAAGCAGCAAACCGGCACGCCGTCTTCTCCCGCAAAGAACCAAGGTCAACTAGCTCGTGACAAGGTCATGGAAGCTATCGCGCCAATGCGTCGTGGTAGGCCCTCACCGTCAAAGGACCTCTCCAGGCCAAGCTCGCGCCAGTCTAGTCCGCAGAAAACATCAAATGTCACGGGAGACAAGCTCAAGCTCAATTTAAACGGGACTAACGTTGTGGACGACGACGAAAGGGCATGGAAATCATTGATTGCAGAGACCAGGCAATCCAAGCCATCCTCTCTCATCGATAGTGATGCATGGGTAGTTGCGAATGAGAAGGAAAATGTTCAGCGAAGTGCCCCTATTGGGTTCAACGATAACTTTACGGAAAAATTGCGTCCATCCACGGAAAGCTACACCCCTCACGTTGGATCAAAGCAAACACCCAAATCTGCCGGTTTCTTACCATCGCAATCGAGGGAGAGTGCTATGCCTACACGTCATGCACCCCCGCCGCAGTCTGCTATCAGTATTATCTCAAGAAAGGTACCTACGCCTCGCACAGAGAAAGACGCTTTCGATGGGTTAGGCTTAGCTTTTCCTACTGAGAAACCAGAGCCCACTCTCGGTGAAGCTCGTAAGCTACGGACTGGCTTGGCTATCATCAGTAGCACTCGTCCAAAACTAGAATATGAGAATCGACCATCAGGTTCACCCCGCCCTTCTTACTTGACGCCTCAACCCTACTTGCAAACACAGGCATTTCTAAGTACATCGCCTTCGAATGGATCGAGCGCAAGTTCCACAGCTCAAATCGCATCTCGCCCTCCTTCATCTACGCATATTGATGGAATGCCTATTGAATCACGTTTCCCTTCGCTGGAAGAACTTGACGCGTCCTTCCCGACTTCCGTTAAGTCCCAGAGTTCCACGCGACCAACAATGTCTGCCAAGTCAACTAACATTAGTAAACAAGTTACACCCGCGACGTTGCATGAGAAGAGTCTGAGCGATGCCTCAATTAAACCTACGGAAAAAATAATGCAGGAGAAGCAAGGTAGCAGTCATACCCATATCTTCCAGTTCGCAGATGATTCAGGGGACAGTCTTCGCCTAGACAAAGGGAAAGCTTTGCCCAGTACAATGGTGGACAATGCGGCTCCTAGGCGGGTATCAAGTCTGTCACTCAAGCCGACAATCACTCGTAGACAACGCACCTCGATTTCTTTCAAGCGCAAGACGTCTACCGATGATGGTGACACCATTCCTTCGCAGCTCCCGCCCTCTGTGAGGCACGAAGCGCAGCTGCACCCGCGCACTTCACCATCCAAGCTAGCTTCCCAGCCTAGGGATTGGCTTACTGGGGACGATAATCTGTTCAGCCCCTCCACACCATCGCACATGGCAAATTCAGATACGCCCATTCTTCGACGGTCTCCGAGCAAACATGCCTCTGTCATAGAGAAAAGTGACATTTTCATACCGGAAGCTGCCGTTGTAGAGCCAGAACATGCATCAACTACATACGAACCGACTTCTGACATCGAGGTATCCCCAACTATTGCCACATTCAGTCGACAGTTTCCTCCTATTGACAATGGTAGGAAGAATCTGCTTTCAGATGCCTGGGACGCATCTATCGGGAAGGGTGGTGCGAACTCGTCCTCGTCGAGTGCAGACGAAGGGCCGGAGGATGCCAATGGATTGCCGGCAGCCGTCAAATCAGGCTCCACTAGACAATCCCGAAGGCGAACCAGACAGAGTTCCGTTCATGATTTGGTCGACTTGTGGGGTGGCGCAGCGCATAACAAGCATGCAGAGCAAATGAACGAAGAAGAGGAAAAGCCAGTCCCGCGATCTAAACAAAGAACGACAGGTCGTTTGTCGCCGTTGATGCCACCACTGACATTAATACCGTCGTCAAACTCTGCAGAACACAGTTCGTATCTAGATCCGATAGCAATCAGCAATGATCGAAAACAGAGTTCATCTTCGAGTGGAGTATCTTCTTCCAGGCCTCGTCCTCAGTCACTCTTGCTCCCTTCGCGGTCGGCAGAGAGTTCATTTCAGAAAAATCCATTGCTCGAAGCGCCATCAGAAGTCAAGCGAAGACAAAGTGTAAGAAGGACGTCTATCACGGATATGGTTGAAAAATATGAGGCCATGGGAGGTAACGCAAAGTACACCGAGATAGGGTCTCGTCCTCCCTCTCCGCTCATCATCAAGAAGAGTCCCAGCTCAAAAAGTGCACCCCAAGTTATGGAGCGTGATCGAAGTTTGGGCTCTATAGACATTGGAGCATCATTAGCCGCCCCACCGAGTCCAACTACGCCTTCGAGGCAACGCACTTCGCCCACAAGGGTGTCAAGAGCTAATCCTGGGATCACGACGTCTCCTGGCGACCGTCGCATGTACACTGACAGTTCTAAACTCTCTGAGACTCCGGAAGGGCGCAAGTCTAACGCACCTGAAAATATGGTGCCCCGGACCCGTAAACTATCTCTGAAACCCCCCGAAAGTCTAAAGCCTCCTGTGAGCCTGCAGGATCTTCTTGCCGCTGATGATCGAAAGGAGAAACTGAATGCCGACCGTTCGCCATCCCCTGATCGTTCCTACCAAGGTGTTGGAAGGCTAATTGATCAATGGCAACGCAAAGCAGAGGAAGCAGAACCACGCCCACCTGGAGGAGGGAAGCGAAGTTCCGTTATCGTTAAACGCCCTGGTACAGCAGGGAAAGGATAGTATGCTTTTTGCATCTTATAATGACACAATTTACTTTTGATACCATATTTCAACAATTGGACGAGATCCTTGTATACCACTAGCAGTTTCACGTACATTTAATAGAATGGGGTAACTTATACTAGTACATGCAGCATTATCAATCAGAAAGGTAAACCTCTTCACCCTGGTCCGAAAGTTTGAATGGCCCAGGATTCGAACCTGTGAGTGCCGCGTTATGACCTCTCCCAGTCTCCCAGCCCTCTCCCCCTTTGTAAATGTCTGTTCCAAGCTCCAGCGCCATTATATTTGCACGAGCAGCACTAGTCCCGGGCGAGTGAATGTAAATCGAATTCGGTCTTGGTCTCAATGGTCGAGGGTTCGAACCAACTGGAGTGCTGTTCACGCAAACCATGAGCATGACCGCAGGATAATAAAATATGCATGCGACATACTATGAACCGGAATCTGTCGACTTGAGCTCTTGCAACTCTACGAGAACAAGCTGGGCAGATGCAAGGCTAACGGCCTATAGTTGAAGGTCAAGTTATGTTGGAAAGGTCGTCGGCAGGAGACATACAATGACGAGTATTAAGCTGAAGAAGCATGACAATCATCAGATTTGATTGATCCTCAAATATCTAAAATAAACTCACCCCACGTTGAATGTCATTGCGATAAGCATATAGAATCTGGGGTATAGGGGCTCAGCAAGGGTGGAAGAACATTGGTCTGTTAACGCCTACAGTCTCATGCAAACAGCTAAGCCATAAATGACTGTCCTCCAGGACACGTAACGCCAAGGAGATGCTTTGACATAAGAAGGCGCCAAGTGCCTATCCAAAGAGATAGAAAGACACCTAAGGACAAATGCGTGAAATAAGCGGGGTATTCGGTTGACGTGGCCGCTAGGGGTTGTCGTTACCTTTCGGTACAGCAGACTGTCACAGTTACAACGCAGGAAGCGATGAAGGTAGGCCAGGAATGCAGGTGCAAAATAGGAAACAGCACAGGTTCGCCTTGAAAAGACCAATGTAGATGAGGTTCCCAACGGCTCATGGCGAGAAAGTTTGCAGTAGGAAAGTAAGAGTGATTGGAAAAGGAGCTAAGAACATAAGGCCGCACTGCACTCAGGGGCTTACATCGTGATTTGTTGTCACGATTGTTTTGTTAGGAGCTAAAATACACAAACATCTATTCAAGTAATATAGTGCCAAATACAGTAGTCACTCTACAGGCGGTGTAGACGGTGTACTCTTCCTTTGTGCAAAAGATCTTGTAAATTCCATTGCCTTTTCCTCGCGCCATTCGCAATCTTTGTTATATTCGCATGAACTGTACGAGGCAAAAATTCTTACTTCAAGGACAGAATCAAGAAGCAAAGATACCCACAAACATCGTCCAGATAAATGTATCGGCACTCCATTCGGCTTTCGCTTTCCATGCCACCACTTCAGTATATCAGAGACATGACTATTCAAAAAGGTTTCATCATAATAGAACTCTCTAGTTCCAATGATTTTGGAGCATTCGGTATCGCTATTATCGCCATTCTCTGTTATTGAAAGAGATATTGAATTGCTGAACTTGGCGCTAAAATTACCGGGAGCTTACCATTATCTGCGCAATGATTGGAGGTGTCTTGAGGGGAAGAGGTGGCTTTTCCATTGATGCTGGGGGGAGTAGCTTTTCCGCTGATGTTTCCATTGATGCTGGGGGGAGTAGCTTTTCCGTTGGTGTTTCCATTGATGCTGGGGGGAGTAGCGTTTCCGTTGTCGCTGGAGGAGTCCGCGTTGACGGCAGGCTGGGCGACGTCCACAGGAGAGTTATTCTGGTGAGAACTTTCCCCTGGATCTTGTCGTACTTCGAGGTCTTTCAAGCTGGCCTCTATCGCCAGAGAAAGTTCACGCTCCTCTTGACTTATAAAAGGTGTGACATCATTTTGACGATACTCATTTCTTTTCTTCTTGGCTCTGCTCGGTTGCAAGCGGTAGACTAGTTGAAGGTGTTGGTTGACACCGACGAGGTCCAACTTTTCAACTGCCCGGCGAAGAAGATGAACAAGATCGTCCAAACAAGCTGTTCTTTCTTGCTGACAGTCTGTGACTAAACCTGCGTGAACCAGAAATTGCGCAGAAAATATCCGGCCTGAATCAAGACATAGCTTATCCCAGAGCGACGAAAAATCAAACGGCGAAGATTCAGAGACCAAGTCCGACAACATGCGATAGTATAGCATTAACTGTAACCGTGATGGCAGGGTATCCTCAGGTGATGGTAGGGAGTCGGTCCGTCTGGTCTTTGTGTCGAGAAGTTGAAGTACATAATTGATTCTGTTGTTACACTTTTTCTCTGCCAACACGTGAGTAAAATCCGGACAGGCAGCTAATTAAACATACTCAGGCCGGCCCGGCATATGTGATAGTCATCAAGGTGTGTTTGTGATGCATTATCAGAAGGAACGCCGACTAAATCGGCATTGCTATTGGAATAGATATGGTATTTCACTTCATCCTGTATGTCGTCTGCAAAAATATCATCCTGAATGCGAAAGCACGTACAATCACGCCGACTATGATTTGATCATGCACAACACCGAACACGGGAAGTTCGCGCTGAATTGGCTTAGTTACCATGAAAACCCGCAATGTGTAAGCCAATACTTACCGTATAACCGTTCACGGGAATCGCTTCAATTCCGGTGATGAAGTTGAGCATTCTGTGGGGTTGTCATCTTTCACTGACTTACTTAGTGATGGTTTCATACTTGCCTTAACGCCCAGCGTTCTTCCTGACTTGTCGTAACAACTTGTACTTGTTTCAAACCCAACTCAAGTTCAAGCTCCTTGTGGACAGCCTGAAAATCGTGTAGTTTGACGCAAAAGATATACGTGGATGCCAACCTGTCCTTTCTTCGTGACGGTGTCATTTACCGCTGCGACCTTCTTCTCTACGGAAATTTCCTTCCCGGACGCAGACACAAACGATTTGGGACGCGCTTCCAATGGTCTTGACCGACCCTGACGCAGACCATAATCGAATTGAACCTCGCACCTGGAAAGAGGTATGAAGACGCGTCACTCCGACGACCATTGCGGTATACACGAACCACATGGGGGAAACAAGATCAGTAACAGTGAGAACACGGTTCCGACGATAGGTTTGTATAGGCGACGGCTCTGAACTATCGCGACTTGTACTGGGAGTGGATTCATGAGGCTGGAGGGGTCCCTCTAGTTCAATCCGCACCTCGGGGCATCCTTGAGGAAGCGGCGGATCGAAATAAGCGGCAGCAATGGCGTCAATAGTTGCGAGGTCCTCCTGCGTGTATTCGATTGAATCATAGTAATCATAGTCTTCTGACATTGACAACCGTCACGGAGGTCACAAAGAAAAGACCCAAGAAGCTCACCGGGTGCAGTCATCCGTGTCCGTTTCCGTCGATCCGTACTCGATGTCCAAGTGGACCGGCTCCGAACCGAGAGACGCGTCTTACCAACGGCACGTCACGTCACGTGACCGCAATAGACACTCCGAAAGAAATGGCGCGCTACTAAGCACAAAACATGCCACCTTCATTAATTTTATTCGGGTCCTTAAAGAGTCACATGCCGTTCTGTCCCTCCTAGCTCCCCACCGCAAACCCTTACTAGGAGCATGCTATTTGTTCTGCACTGTGATCGCTCCCTGCTTATCATGTTTCGCTCGTCCGCGTCCAGCAATGACGCAATCGATCCTGAGAAGAGACCACTCCTCGTTACCCTATCGGCGCATGCTTTAAGTTCTATTGGTTTTGGCTTGGTACAGAGCACACATACACAGTGATTCGATTGAGCATTGACCAAAGCGTCACAGAGCCTAATTGCTATGTCAATCGAATGGTTGCTCGCCGATTCTCAATTGCAGGACCCGATTATGGACGGAAGCCAGCTGCAGCGTCAGCTCCGCTCCAAAGCCTACGACAGGCTGTCTCTCCCACCAGACTACGGTTCTTCGATTCCCCGAGAATCTCGTAGAAGGCAAACTAAGCGAGTGACTTTCGCGAGCATCACGGTCGATTCCAAGTCACAAGAGCACGAACAAACAGTATCTTACATATCCAAGCGCGTCGACCATGACGCTGCGAGTTTGAATTCGGTATCGACATCCATTCTTACTGTGTCTTCGACTGCCAGTCAGTGTGGGGCAAACGAGGAGGATCCCAGTATAGCGCCCAGCCTAGTAGTATCATTTCGAGAAAAGTTGGCGTCGCCTACCACACCACGACTTTGCAAACACGCGAAAGCCGCAAGTACAGAGGTAGATCTGCTACCAGGTACGTTGTTATTAATGAGGATAAGCGAGTAGATTGCTCAAAGTTACTTCATCTAAGGGCATGCTCGGACTGAGAAGTCTCCAGAAAGGAAGCTAACATTGCCAAGTCGTCCGAAGCTTGTGACACACGAGCTAAGGTCGACATCACCTGTCGAGCGCGTATCCCGTCGCCTAGCAGAGCTTAGGTTACCATCTGCTCCGCGAGGGATACCCAAACCAAAACGCGCGCACACAGTGCCAATTCCATTATTCAAAGGTCGAAACCGTCGATCAGAACCTGCTCCTCGTACTTTGCCATACGAAGCGCCATACTTTGCTATGCCCCCAGAGCCAATACACCAACACGATGACCGCTCGTCTATTCGCCCACGACATACCCGACCCGTTAATCATCATCAATAATCCTGCGAATTTAAAGCTAATTCCACATCAAAGTAATAACTAGTTGTCGGCTTCACATCGCACCATATAACTTGTAAGTTAGTTTTGTCCACGCTTCGGTGATTATTAAACTTATAAGGTCTAGATTACGCATCCACAATGTAGATTATCACAGCTTTTTTATATATATCCTTACCTTTTGTTATCGCCATCTTTTATGTAATAGTTGGCCACCGCTATAATAGAGCAGCCTATCTCCTTGATTTGCTATTGATACCATGGCAAGTACTGACAACTTTAAACCGGTCCTTATAGTGGTCGATGTCCAATTTGACTTCGTCCGAGGCTCGCTTGCCGTTCCTGAAGCGGAAAACATAATCGACGGAATCAATTCACTTCTCGACTCGGATCTCCCCTTCATCAAAAAGATTGCGACGAAGGATTACCATCCACCCGATCATATCTCGTTCGCGACCACGCATGGCAAGCCGCTCTTGTCGACCACCACTATCTATCCTCCCGGCCAGGAAAAGGACGAGAGCAAAGCATTGGAGCAGGTGCTCTGGCCTGTCCATTGTGTGGCATCTTCACCGGGTGCTGATTTTTTGGAAGAACTGCACTCTGGCGCCTTTGATGCCGTAGTGTACAAAGGCACCAACCGGGAGATCGAGTCATATTCAGCATTTCAGGATCCCTGGAAGATAACGACTACCGAGCTTCCCCAGCTACTCTCTGCCAATGGGGTGACTGATGTGTTCATGTGTGGCCTCGCGGGGGATTATTGCGTCAAATGCACAGCCCTGGACGCGGTAGACTATGGATACAAGACATGGGTCATACGTGATGCAGTTAAAAGTGTGTCTAAATCGGGCGAGGAGTGGACGGAGATGGAGGAGCGTGGAGTGAAAGTGACCAGCATTGCGGAAGTGACGGACATGCTTCGGAAACGAGCTCGAGGTGAGCGCAAGGTCGATCCTAGCAAGCGACGACTGACGTCATTCGTAGGTGGCAGTGTTGAGTGAACGCAATTGATGATCTATGGTCTCCTATCTATGCCCAGACTTTACTATCTCCTAACCCATCGAAAGGAGCCCTCCTTTGTGTATATATATTCTTTACTTTAGACGAGAATTCTATCTATCCCCGTATTTCGATCCACATCTACGAACAATGGATTCTGCCGTATATTATTTCAATGATGCGCGCATGCCCTTCATCATCCTCATCGTTGGCCAGATACTTGCCATGGCTCACCTTACAAGAGTAAGCACAATCGAAATCATATTCGCTCAATCTAAAATTTTTACCAGGCCTTGCTCTTCATCGCTGTTGTCTGGCTCCTCCCTTACTATGCGATCCAAGCACCTACCAAAAGGCGTGCTATATCGCGTAGACGTACACGCCGCGAGAGCATAGATTCCACGATATCGACGTCATCCACTCTTGTAGAGCCCGAGTTCGAATCGCCAAAGGTGAAGTTTGTGCAAACAGACATAGTTGATGAACGCGAAGGTGAGATTTTATTTTCCATTCCTCCCGCTCGGGATTAACAGCAGTTTCAAGTCAAAACGCTTCCCAAGAAGAGGAGCCAAGTTTTTAACAAGATTTCTTCATCCGTTGCACCAGTTGCCAGAAGGGTAGCTGTTCCTGCAAAGAAAGTCGCCACCAAGATATCGCCTCGTAATATGGTCGTTAGCGCGCACGCCAAATGCAACTCGATCATCTCAGGAGTTCACGACCATATGCATCTGCCGCGTCCTTTACCGCACGTCAAGAGAGCATACACCATGCATATTTCCCATCCAGAGAGTACCTTTGCCTCATCGTGTACTGCCGTGAAAAAGTTGGCAAGAGATTCTACCAAATGGCATCTGCCAAGGAAGCAAGCAACCATTTGATTATAGCTCTCTATCGCGCGGACATTTTATGTATATATACCAACGGGTTTTGCACTCATCTTATTTATACCATGTTTATCTGTACTATTTGGACATTAATCTTTCGTTGCTAATTGGACATTCCATCATTGGTTATCAGCAATTTGAACGCATCCAGAATGTTGCGGTTTGGTATGTTTGATAGAACAGTAGTACTCTCAAGACATTTCGCCAATTGTGCGTCCAACAGGCGGCTGGCGAAGGTGTCAATGGAGCCCAGGCGAAGTGAAAAATAGGGGCATACCGGAGTTGGTTAACCAGAATTCCAATGCGTGGCCATGCTTTTAACTTGATTGTGCTGCCGCTGCTGGTCACACTCAATCCTCCCACAACATGGTTAACAGCTACCGGACCGCCCAACAGCAGCAATCCATATAACGGCACCTAGTCGTTTATGAACGTGAGCACCTCCTATACCACACTAGCACTCACTTGGGTGGCATCTTTCAGGTATATCTTGTCAGTTTGATACTTGTGAAAGTACGCCACAAAGTCACTCTTCCAAGTCGCGGTATCAAACAAGATGCTTCCCGGATGGAGGAAGACACGTCCTCCCTTCATATCATACAAGAGGTAATCGCGTGCCTTGATTTCACGCGCCACGGTTCCCGCCTGGACCTGGTCGAATTTCTGTGCGCCCTTCCGCACACGTACACGTGCGACGTGCGGCCACAGGCCTCCGAGAATGATTGATTTTACAAGACTCGTGTTGTTGCTGTTGCTGTTGAGTACTTCAGACGAGGGTTGCAAATGGTGTGGAATAAAACCCAAGTCGGTCAGGTAAGAGAAGAAGTCATTTCGTAGCGACGTGATAGATTGCACGGTGCTTGTTGATATGAAATTCTTTCAACGTGTCTGCATTCAACTTTACGTTTCTCCGTTGAGTGGTCACTCACCCGTTCACAGAATTTGTTTAGGGCAGATATAGGTTCTCCCTGTTCACGCAGACGCATACATT
>WNGI01010352.1_pt1 | contig 16309 bp, 13 predicted proteins | sample 5400621 | NCBI WGS metagenome assembly WNGI01 (sample SAMN13153374, study PRJNA577476) | soil metagenome | isolation source: 20 cm soil or saprolite under Garry oak tree replicate 1 | place: USA:California | collected 2016-06-15 | reverse complement strand
CGAGGTGGAGTCGTTCTTCGAGGATTGGCTGCGCCAGGTGCCGCAGGTCGTGCGCGCGGAGGAACTCGAGCCCGTGCAGCTCGACCTCGCCGTGCCCGGAGAGCACAACCGATGCAACGCGGCTGCAGCCCTCGCGGCGCTTGAGCTCGCCGGTGTCCCGCGACCCGAGGCCGAGGCGGCGATCGTCGAGTTCCGCGGCGCCGGGCGGCGGCTCGAGCCGAAGGGCGAGGCCGCCGGAGTAGCCGTCCTCGACAGCTACGCGCACCACCCGGCCGAGCTTGCTGCCGACCTCGCCGCTGTCCGCGAGATGGCTGGAAGCGCCTTCGGCGACAGCCGGGGGAGGCTGCTGGCGCTCTTCCAGCCGCATCTCTACTCACGGACGCTCCACCTCGCGCACGGTTTCGCCGAAGCGCTCGCCGGCGCGGACGCCGTGTGCGTGACCGAGATCTATCCGGCTCGTGAGGAGCCGCTGCCCGGAGTGACGGGACGATTGATCGTCGACGAGCTCGCGCGGCTCCGTCCAGGTATGCCGATCGGTTGGGCACCGTCGCTCGCGGACGCTGCGGTGATCGTCGGCGCCTGGGCGCGGCCGGGGGACACCGTGCTCACACTCGGCGCCGGCGACGTCGACCGCGCCGCGCCGCTGATCCTCGAGGCGCTCGCATGAGGATCGAGGAGGGCATCGAGCTCGCGCGGTTCACCACGCTGGGCACGGGCGGGTCGGCGCGCGCATTCGCGCGGCCGGAGTCGGAAGCGGAGGTGGAGGAGCTCTTGCAGTGGGCGAATCAGCGCTCGGTCGGCGTCGCCGTCGTCGGCCTTGGCTCGAACCTCCTCGCGGCGGACGAGGGCGTCGACGCGCTGGTCCTCAAGCTCGGTGGAGAGCTCGCCGCGGTCGAGACCGGCGAAGACAGGTTGCGAGTGGGGGGCGGCGCGGCGAACGCCGTAGCCCTTCACCGCGCTCGTGCGGCCGGGCTCGGCGGCTTCGAGTTCGCCTGCGCCATCCCCGGCACGATCGGCGGCGGAGTGTGGATGAACGCCGGCGCATACGGCGGTGACTTCGCCGGGGTGCTGGAGCGGGTGCTCGTTGCGACCGCGGACGGCAGCGGCTGGCTGACGTCCACCGAGCTCGGACTGAGCTACCGGCACTCGGAGCTCCGGCACGGGCAGGTCGTCCTGCGCGCCGAGCTGCGGCTGCGGCCGCGGCCCCCGGACGAGATCAAAGCCGAGGTGCGCGAGTTGAACGCGCGCCGGAAGGATGCGCAGCCGACCAACCGGCGCACGTTCGGTAGTGTGTTCAAGAATCCCGAGCACGAGCTGAGCGCAGGCCGGATGCTCGAGGCCTGCGGCCTCAAGGGCCATCGCAGCGGCGGAGCCCAGATCTCGCCGAAGCACGCGAACTTCATCGAGAACGCCGGCGCCGCCACGACCGCGGACGCCCTCGCCCTCATGGCCGAGGCGCGCCGTCGCGCGCACGAGCAGTTCGGCGTCCGCCTCCAGCACGAGGTCGAGTTTCTCGGCGAGCTCGAGCTGCCCGAGCTGTAGGAAGGTCCGGACCGGCGACGAAAACCGGAAGATGCCTGCCAGGGCTCTTCTCGCTCGGTCCATCGCGCGCGTGGAGGCCGCGGCGCTGCCCGCGCGGCTGAGCCTGCCGCGGGTGCATCCGCGGGCGTGGCTCGTCCGCTTCGCCCCAACCCGCCGCTCACTCGCAGTCGGCTTCGGCCTGCTCGCCGTCGCGCTCGGCGGGTACCTGCTCGCGCGCGAGACGGCGCTCTTCGCAATCGACCGGATCGAGGTGCGCGGCGGCTCGCCTCAGGTCGCCCGGCAGGTCCAGTCGGTGCTTGCGTCACTCGTCGGAAGGCCTCTCGTCGGGCTCGACGGCTCGGCCGTGCTGGCGAGGGTGGACGCGCTCCCCACGGTGGTGAGCGCGAGCTACGACCGGTCCTTCCCGCACACGCTGCGCATCACGGTCGTCCCGGAGCGGCCCGCCGCCGTCCTGCGCCGCGGCCCCGACAGCTGGCTCGTGTCGAGGCACGGGCGTGTGATGGAGCGTCTCCCGGCGACCGCTGTCCCGCGGCTGCCGCGAATCTGGATCTCGACGCGCACGCCGGTGCGGACCGGTGCCGAGCTCACGGCGGCCGGAGCCGCCCCGGCCGCGCGCGCCGTCGGCCTGGCGGGCGCGTTTGCGGCCCGCGTCGACTCAGCGTCGGTTACGAACGGCACGCTCGTCTTCCACCTCCGTTCGGGCCTCGCGCTCCTGCTCGGGGACGGCGGCGACATCAAGCTGAAGGTCGCGGTGGCCTCACGCGTGCTGGCGATCCTGCCCACGGGCTCCACCTTTCTCGACGTGAGCAGCCCCGGTCGACCGGTTTCGGGGATCGGATCTCCGCCTGCTTTGCCACCAGCAAGCTCTACTAGAGGTTGAGTCTTCGAATCTCCAGCTCCGGTTGACACCGAGCGTTCGCGCACGTACGCTCCGCCGCGTTGTTGCTGAAATCAGCCCCAATCCTCTACTGAAGGTTCAGGTTCGACGCTCATGAGCACGAAAGACACGGCCGGGAACTACCTCGCAGTGATCAAGGTCGTCGGCGTCGGCGGCGGCGGCACGAACGCCGTCAACCGGATGGTGGACGCCGGCCTCTCGGGCGTCGAGTTCATCGCGGTCAACACGGACGCCCAGGCGCTGATGGTCTGCGACGCCGACGTGAAGATCCACATCGGCTCGGCCGCCACGCGCGGTCTCGGAGCGGGTGCGGATCCGGCGGTGGGGCTCGCGGCCGCACAGGAGAGCCGCGACGAGCTGAAGGAAGCGCTCAAGGGCGCGGACATGATCTTTGTTACCGCCGGCGAGGGTGGCGGGACGGGCACCGGCGGCGCGCCGGTCGTGGCCGAGCTCGGGCGCGAGCTCGGCGCGCTCACGGTCGGTGTCGTCACGAAGCCGTTCGGCTTCGAAGGTCGGAGGCGCACGCAGCAGGCGGAGCAGGGGATCGAGAGCCTGCGCGACAAGCTCGAGACGCTGATCGTGATCGAGAACGACCGCTTGCTGCAGGTGGTGGAGAAGCAGACTTCGGTTGTCGACGCGTTCCGCATGGCCGACGACGTGCTCCGACAGGGAGTCCAGGGCATCACCGACCTGATCACCGTGCCCGGCCTCGTCAACCTCGACTTCGCCGACGTGCGCACGATCATGCGCGAGGCGGGATCGGCGCTGATGGGGATGGGCTCGGCGAGTGGAGACAACCGCGCCGCAGAGGCGGCGCGTGCAGCCGTGTCGTCGCCGCTGCTCGAGTCGTCGATCGAGGGCGCGACCGGGATCCTGCTCAACATCACCGGCGGGCCCGACATCGGCCTGTTCGAGGTCAACGAGGCGGCCGAGGTCGTGACGAGCGCGGCCGACGTGAACGCGAATGTCATCTTTGGCGCGGTGATCGACGACGCGATGGGAGAAGAGGTCCGCGTCACCGTCATCGCCACCGGGTTCGGGGGCGGGCGTCGCCGCCGGCGGACGAGCGCGGAGCCGCAGGTCGCGGTCCCGACGGCCGGCTCCGAGCAGGCCGAGAACGGCCTCGACGTGCCGTCCTTCCTGCGCGGCGAGTAGCTGCGCCGAACCCGCTCCGAGATAGTTTCGTCGCGGCAGGTTTCGGCCCGTTGAAATGGGGCACACCGTGCGTGCCCTCAACAGGGTTGACCCGTATTCGAGTCAACCCCACGACCCGGTCCGCCGCCCCGGCTTGTTTTCAGGAATGAGCCGGGGCGGCTCCGTTCTGGGGACGTTTTCGACTGAGCCGGGGCGAAGGGACAAGACACTAGGATCGGCCCTGCCCATGCCCGCGACGCTTCTGCACACGCCGCTGCACGATCGGCACGTCGAGCTCGGCGCGCGAATGGTGCCGTTCGCCGGTTGGGAGATGCCCGTGCAGTACGAGGGCGTCATCCCCGAGCACCGAGCGGTGCGGACCGATGCCGGCGTCTTCGATGTCTCGCACATGGGCGAGCTCGAGGTGGAGGGGCCGCACGCCCATGACCTCCTACAGGGGGCGCTCTCGAACGACCTCGACAAGCTCGAGCCCGGACAGGCGCAATACACGCTGCTGACGAACGAGGACGGAGGGATCATCGACGACCTCATCGCCTACCGGATCGGCAAGCACTCCTACCTCCTGGTGGTGAACGCCTCGAACCGCGAGAACGCCTACGCGTGGCTGAAGGAGCGGGAGATTCCGGGCTCGGACGTGCGCGACGTCTCCGAGGACTGCGCGCTGCTCGCCGTTCAGGGGCCGAGGGCGATGGAGCGGCTGGGACTGCCGCCGGCCCAGGCGTTCACCTTCGCGGAGGCGTCGATCGACGGCGTCGAGGTGATGGTGAACCGCACCGGCTACACGGGCGAGGACGGCTGTGAGCTGCTTTGCATGAGCGAGGACGCCGTCCGGCTCTGGGACGCGGTCCTCGAGCGCGGCGCCGTCCCCTGCGGGCTCGGCGCTCGCGACACGCTGCGCCTCGAGGTCTGCTATCCGCTGCACGGTAACGACATCGGGCCGGACACAGACGCCGTCTCCGCGGGTCTCGGATGGGCGTGCGCGCTCGACAAGGAGTTCGAGGGTGTCGACGTCCTACGCCGTGTCAAGGCGACCGGCCCCGAGCGTCGGCTCATCCCCTTCGTCATGGAGGAGAAGGCAATCCCGCGGCAGGGGATGCCGATCGACGGAGGCGGCGAGGTCACGTCCGGCTCCCACTCGCCGATGCTCGAAATCGGGATCGGGATGGGCTACGTGCCGGCCGCCCAGGCACAGCCCGAGACCGAGCTGACGATCGACGTCCGCGGCCGCCCGCGCCGGGCCCGCGTCGTCAAGAAGCCGATCTACAAGAGGGAGGGTTGAGTGGCAGCCGCCGAGAGCTATCCCGACGACCTGAAGTACCACGAGGAGCACGACTGGGCCCGTATGGAAGGAGACGAGGCCGTGCTCGGCATCACGTGGTTCGCCACCGACGCGCTCGGCGAGCTCGTCCACTTCGAGGCGCCGGAGGTGGGCTCGACCGTGACGAAGGACCAGTCCTACGGCGAGGTGGAGTCGGTCAAGGCCGTCTCCGACGTGATCGCGCCGCTGTCCGGCGAGGTGCTCGAGGTGAATGAGCGGGTGGTCGACGCGCCCGAGACGGTGAACGAGGATCCGTACGGCAACGGGTGGCTGCTTCGCATCAGAGTCGCGGATCCCGGCGAGGCCGACGCGCTGCTCGACGCCGGCGCCTACCGGGAACTGTTGGCCCAGCAGTGAGCGTAGGCTTGCCGGAGCTCACCAGAGAGCGGAGGTGCCGGCTTTGCCGGCGCCGGGAGCGGGAATGACGCACCCGTTCCTCGCGCTCACCGACTCCGACCGGGAGAAGATGCTCGGCACGATCGGCGTCGGCTCGATCGAGGAGCTCTTCCGCGACCTGCCGGAAGCCGTCCGCTTCGGGCGGGAGCTCGACCTCGAGCCGGCGTTGTCGGAGCAGGAGGTCTTCGCGCAGGTAGCCGCCCTTGCCGAGCGGAACGCCGACGCGAGCCGCGAGCTGTCCTTCCTCGGCGCCGGCATGTACGACCACTACGTCCCGGCGGTCGTGGACGCGATCCTCCAGCGTGGCGAGCTCCTGACCGCCTACACGCCGTATCAGCCGGAGATGAGCCAGGGCGTGCTGCAGGCGATCTTCGAGTACCAGACCGCGATCTGCGAGCTGACTGGCATGGACGTCTCGAACGCGTCCGGCTATGACGGCACGAGCGTCGCCGCCGACGCCTGCTACGTCGCGAAGCACGCGACCGGACGCAACAAGGTCGTCGTGACCGAGGCGACGAACCCGCAGGTGCGTCAGGTCGTGAAGACCTACGCCGCCGGGTTCGGGCTCGAGGTCGTCGAGGTTCCCCATCGTGGCGGGAAGACGGACCCGAGCGAGCTGGAGCGCGCGGCTACGGACGCCGCCGCGGTCATCTTCCAGCAGCCGAACTTCTTCGGCTGCCTCGAGCCTGCGCCGGACCTCGTCGCGGTCGCTACGGACGTCGGTGCGCTGCCGGTCGCACACGTCGACCTGCTGTCGCTCGGGGTGCTCGAGGCGCCGGGCCGCTACGGAGCCGCGCTCGCCCTCGGCGAAGGACAGGCTGCCGGGAACTTCCCGTCCTTCGGCGGGCCGAATTACGGCTTCCTCGCGGCGCGCCAGGAATTCATCCGGCGCATGCCGGGCCGCATCGTCGGCGAAACGGTAGACACCGCGGGCGAGCGCGGCTATGTCCTCACCCTGCAGACCCGAGAGCAGCACATCCGGCGGGAGAAGGCCACCTCGAACATCACCACGAACCAGACGCTGCTCGCGCTCGGCGGGCTCGTCTATCTCACGTGGCTCGGGCCGCAGGGACTGCGGGAGCTGGGGGAGACCTGCCTGTCGCTGGCCGCGTACGCGAGGCAGCGCCTCGAAGAGCGGGGGGGACTCGAGCCGGTGTTCGCAAATCAGACAACGTTCAAGGAGTTTGCCGTCCGCGTCGGACGGAACGCGCGCGAGGTCGTCGCGGCCGCGCGCGAGCGGGGGGTCCATCCGGGGTACGCGCTCGGACGCGACTACGAGGGGATGGACGACGTCCTGCTCGTCGCGGTCACCGAGCGGCGCACGCCGGAGGAGATCGATCGCCTCGCCGACGTACTCGCCGAGGTGAGCGGATGAAGCTGATCTACGAGAAGTCGCAGGCGGGCCGCCGCGCCTCGGCGCTGCCTCGCTACGAGAACCTGCCGTCTCCGCCGCAGCTTCCCGACGAGCTCCGCCGCGCCGAGCCGCCGCGCCTCCCCGAGGTGCCGGAGTTCGAGCTCGTCCGCCACTTCACGGAGCTCTCGACCCGCAACTTCGGCGTCGACACGGGCTTCTACCCGCTCGGCTCCTGCACGATGAAGTACAACCCGCGGATCAACGAGCGGCTCGCGGCGCTCCCGGGGTTTGCGCGGCTCCATCCGCTGCAGGACGAGGAAGGCGCGCAGGGCGCGCTCGAGCTGATGTGGCGGCTGCAGGAGATCCTCGCGGAGGTGACGGGCCTCGACGCGGTCTCGCTCCAGCCGGCCGCCGGCTCGCAGGGCGAGCTGACGGGCCTGCTGCTCGTGCGGGCGTACTTCGCCGCCAGGGGCGAGGGCGACGAGCGGCGGAAGGTCGTGATCCCGGACACGGCGCACGGCACGAATCCCGCCTCGGTCACGATGGCGGGCTACGAGCTGACGCCGGTCCGCACCGACGCGCGCGGGAACATCGACGTCGACGACCTGCGCCGCAAGGTCGATGAGCACACTGCGGCGCTCATGCTCACGAATCCGTCCACGCTTGGCCTCTTCGACGAGAACATCGAGGAGATCACGCGAATCTTCCACGGCGCCGGCGCGCTCATGTACTACGACGGCGCGAACCTCAACGCCGTCTGCGGGATCTCGCGGCCCGGCGACATGGGCTTCGACATCGTCCACATCAACCTGCACAAGACGTTCTCGCAGCCTCACGGCGGAGGCGGCCCCGGTGGCGGGCCGATCGCGGTGCGCGACACCCTCGAGCCGTTCCTGCCGGTGCCGGCGGTCGTGCGGCGTGAGGACGGCGGCTTCGGCTTCGACTACGACCGGCCGCAGACGATCGGCAAGGTGCGCGGCTTCACCGGGCCGTTCGGCGTCTTCGTCCGCTCGTACGCGTTCTTCCGCATGTGGGGGCCGCGGCTACGCGAGATGTCGGAGGTCGCCGTGCTCAACGCGAACTACGTCCTCGCGCGCCTCAAGGACGCCTACGACCTGCCGTTCGACCGCCTCTGCATGCACGAGTTCGTGGTCTCCGCCAGGAGCCTGAAGAAGCAGCACGGCTGCACCGCGCTCGACGTGGCCAAGCGGCTGATGGACTACGGCTTCCATCCGCCGACCATCTACTTCCCGCTCATCGTCCCCGAGGCGCTCATGGTCGAGCCGACGGAGACCGAGGCGAAGGAGACGCTCGATGCCTTCTGCGACGCGATGCTCGCGATCGCCCGCGAGGCGGGGGAGGAGCCCGAGCTGCTGAAGGAGGCGCCGCATCACCGGCCGGTCAAGCGGCTCGACGAGGTGCGCGCCGCGAAGCATCCGGTCGTCAAGTACGGCTTCGGGGAGCACCCGCAGCCGGACGCCGAGCCGACGCAGGCTGCGACGAAGGCGCCGACCGGCGTCTGACCCGCGGCCCGGCCGCCAGCTGCCCGCAGGCGGCCTCGATGTCGCGCCCACGCGTGAGGCGCACGGTGACGGGCACCCGCGCGCGCTCGAGCTCGTGCCGGAAAGCCGCGATCCGGTCTCGTGATCGGAAGGCCGCGATCCGGTCTCGTGAGGAGCCTTCGTACGACCCGCCTGGCGCCGTAGGCGGGGTGTTCGGCCGCGCGTCGGCGGCTTCGCCGCCTGCAGCCCACGGGTTGTAGGGAATGAGGTTGACCTTGAAGTGGTCGCGGCCGAGGAGCTCGGCGAGGGCGCGCGCTTGCTCCGGCGCGTCGTTCACCCCCGCCAGCATCACGTACTCGACGAACACGCGGCGTCTTGTCGCCTCCGCCTGGCGCCGGCACTCGGCAACGACTTCCGCGACCGGGTACCGCTCGTTCACGGGCATGATCCGCGACCGGAGCTCGTCGTCCGCCGCATGGAGCGAGAGCGCGAGCCGGATCGGCTCGTCCACCTCGTCCACGAACCGTCTCAGGCCGGGCAGCCAGCCGACCGTGGAGATCGTCGTCCGCCGGTGCGTGATGCCGAGATCCGGCAGCCGCCGCGCCGCCGAGAGCACCTCGTCGAGGTTGAGCATCGGCTCGCCCATGCCCATGAACACGGCGTGGTCGACCTGGGTCAGCCGCCGGAAGTGCAGGGCCTGGTCGAGGATCTCCGATGCCGTCAGGTTGCGGCCGAACGCCATCGCGCCCGTCGCGCAGAACGTGCACGTGAGCGGGCAGCCCGACTGCGAGGAGAGGCAGAGCGAGCGCCGGCCGTCGCGGTAGCGCATCAGCACCGCCTCGACCGGATGGCCGTCGGCGGTGCGGAAGAGCGTCTTCACGGTGCCGTCGCGCGACTCGCGTTCGGTCTCGGCCGACAGCGTCGAGAACGGCACAACCTCCGCGAGCTCCGAGCGCAGCGTGCGCGGCAGGTTCGTCATCGCCTCGTAGCCGGGGGCGCCACGCGCCGTCCACTCCCACACCTGCCGGGCGCGGAAGGCCGGCTCGCCGCGCTCGCGCAGCGTTTGTTCGAGGAGGGGCAGATCCATCGGGCTACGGTAGCGTCACGGCCGATGATCGACCTGCGCTCCGACACCGTCACGAAGCCGACGCCGGGGATGCTCGCGGCGATGGCGGCCGCCGAGGTCGGCGACGAGCAGATGCGCGAGGACCCGACGACGAACGAGCTGCAGCGCCGAATGGCCGAGTTGCTCGGGCACGAGGCGGCACTCTTCCTGCCGACGGCGACGATGGCGAACCAGGCCGCGCTGCGCGTGCTCAGCCGGCCCGGCTGCAAGGTCGTCGCGGAGGAGCGGACGCATGTCCTCATCTACGAGTGGGGCGGCCCCGCGATCCACTCCGGCCTCGTCATGCAGGGCCTCGTCGCCGAAGCGGGGAGGCCGACGCCGGAGCAGATCGGGGAGATCGACGAGCTCGGGCCGGGCAGCGTGCTCGTGCTCGAGAACACGCACCGCAGCTCCGGCGGCCGGATCTGGCCGCTCGACGCGTTCGGCGCGGCGGTCGAGGCCGCGCGCTCCCGCGGGGCCGCTGTTCACCTCGACGGCGCGCGTCTCTTCAACGCCTCGGTCGCGGCCCGCATCGAGCCGTCGGCGTGGGGAGCTCTCGCCGACACCGTCACGATCTGCTTCTCGAAGGGGCTCGGCTGCCCGCTAGGCGCGATCCTCGCCGGCCCGGCGGAGACGATCGAGCGCGCCTGGGAGGGGAAGTTCCTCTTCGGCGGCGCGCTGCGGCAGTCCGGCATCGCCGCTGCAGCGATGCTGTACTCGCTCGACCACAACGTCGAGCGGCTCGCCGACGACCACGCGCGTGCACGGTGGCTGGCTGAAGGGATCGGGGTCGACCCGGCGACCGTCGAGACGAACTTCGTTCCCATTCCCGACGAGCCCGGCCTGCGCGAGCGGCTGCTGGAGCGGGACGTCGGCGTCGGGGGCCTCCGGCCCGGCTGGCTGCGCGCCGTCACGCACCTCGACGTCGGCGACGAGGAGATCGAGCAGGCGATCGAGCGGATGCAGGAGGTGCTCTCCGTACATGTCTGAGACCCCCGAGCGGCTGGCGGCGCGCCTGGAGCGGCTCGTGCGGCAGGCGCAGCGCGAGAAGCGCGCGCCGAGCATCAGCGCCGCCGTCCTCCGCGACGGAGAGCTCATCTGGGAGACCGCGGTAGGCGTCGCGGACGTCGAGGCGGATCTCGAGGCGACGCCCGACACCCAGTACCGCATCGGCTCGATCACGAAGACGTTCACCGCCACGGCGATCATGCAGCTGCGCGACGCGGGCAAGCTCGATCTCGAGGACACGCTCGACCGGCACGTCGAGGGCGCGGCACACACGCCGACGATCCGGCGGCTGCTCTCGCACGCGTCGGGCTTGCAGCGCGAGACCCAGGACGACTCGTGGCTGACCCTTCACTTCGCGCCGCCGGACGAGCTGCTCGAGACGCTCGCGCAGGCGGAGCTCGTGCTTCCGTCCGGGGCCCGTTTCCACTACTCCAACCTCGCGTTCGCGCTCCTTGGCATCGTCGTCGAGCGCGTCTCGGGCCTGCCGTACGAGGACTACGTACGCGAGCGGCTGTTCGAGCCGGTCGGACTGACGCGGGTGAGCTTCGAGCCGGAGCCGCCGGCAGCGAAGGGCTACCTCGCGCAGCCGTACGCCGACGGCGTCTGGGACGCGATCGGCGTCGAGACCGGCGCCTGGGCGTCCGCGGGCCAGCTGTGGGCGACGGCCGGCGACATCTGCCGCTGGGGCACGTTCCTCGCGGATCCTGACGAGTCCGTGCTCGCCTCCTCGAGCGCCGAGGAGATGCGGACGGTGCAGGCGATCGCCGACCACGAGCGCTGGCTGTCGGGCTATGGACTCGGCCTGGGGCTGTACCGCGACGGCGACCGGATCCTCGCCGGCCATGGCGGCTCGATGCCCGGATTCATCGCGACGCTCGGCTTCTCGGCGGCGGAGAAGGTCGTCGTCACGGCGCTCACGAACGAGAGCGAGGCGGACCTCAGCGAGCTCGGGGTCGCGCTGCTGGGGACGACGGTTGAGGAGTGGCCGGTCGCGCCCGAGACGTGGCGGATCGGCGAGCCGCCGCCCGACGACGTCGTCCCGCTGCTCGGCATCTGGTTCATGGAGGTGGCGCGGGTCGTGTTCCGCTGGCAGGAGAGCAAGCTCGAGGCGCGGTTCGACGGAATCCCGGACTGGCGGCCGTCCTCCGTCTTCGAGCGGGAGACGGACGACCGCTGGCGGACGGTCTCGGGGCCGGAGCACGGCGAGGCGCTGCGCATCGTCGGCGCGGAGGACGGCTCGGTGGAGCGCATGGTCTGGGCCGGCTACCCGGTGACCCGGGAGCCCGGTCCGTGGCGCGCGCCCGAGTAGCTACTCGTACTGGAGCGCTTCGAGGACGTCGAGCTTCGCGGCTCGACGAGCCGGCCAGATCGCGGCGAGGATCCCGACGACGATCGCGGCGATCACGAAGTAGACGACTGACAGGTACGGCACCTCGAAGACGATTCCCTCGTCCGAGAGCGCATGCGTGACGAGGACCGCAAGGAAGAGGCCGACGACGATCCCGAGGGCTGCGCCGATCAACGACGTGACGATGCTCTCGTGCCGGATCATCCGGCGTACCTGCCGCCGCGTCATGCCAACCGCGCGCAGCATTCCGAGCTCACGCGTCCGCTCGAACACGGTCAGCACGAGCGTGTTCACGATCCCGAACAGGCTGACGACCACGGACAGCGCAAGCAGCACGTAGAGGAGGCTGAGGATGTCGTTGAGCGGCTTCTCGAAGTTGGCCTTGAACTGCGACTGCGTCTGCACCTTCGCGTCCGGGAACCCGGAGATCGCTGACTCGAGCGCCTTCGTGTTCGCCTCGGTCACGCCGCCCTTGACGTTGAAGAGCGCCATCTCGTTCTCCGGGTTGACGTAGTTCGCGTCGAAGAGGGAGTCCGAGATCGTCACCGTGCCGAAGGGCGAACCGCCCTTCGGCAGCTTGAAGACGCCGTCGACCTTCAGGTGAAGGACCTTTGCGGTCGGCGTCTCGAGCGCCAGCGGCGAGCCGACGTGGAGATGGTGTTTCTTTGCGTACTTGTCGTCGACGAACACCCCGGTCTTGCCGAGCTCGGCAGGTACCGCGTTCGAGCCGTCCTTCCAGTCGAGGTGTATCACCCTCGTGAGCTGTGGGTCGGCGCCTGTCAAGTTCTCCACCGATCCGAAGATACGGGCGGAACCTGCACGGATGCCGGAGGCGGCGGTGACGCCTGGGGTCTTCGCGAGCGCCTTTTCGGCCGCGATCGTCAGCGGCGTGAACGTGTCCGTCGAGGTCAGTGCGTAGTTGCCCTTGAAGAGGTCGTCGACCGCGCTCTCGAAGGAGGAGCGGATTCCCTGGCCGAGGATGGCGACGAACGTGACCAGGGCGAGACCGATCATCAGCGCCGAAGCCGTCGATGCCGTCCGTTTCGGGTTGCGCATCGTGTTGTCCCGCGCGAGTGTGCCGGCCGCGCCGCCGATGTGCGTCGCCGGCCAGCCGAGCACCGATGCGAGCGGACGCACGACGTGCGAGGCGTTCGCGGCCACACCGAAGAAGAGGAGCAGGACGCCGCCAGCAAGCGAGAGGAGGCGCGTCGCCGTGGGCAGGTTGTGGCCGAGGACGCCGTAGACGAGCAGCAGGATGGCGAGCAGGAGCGTCGCGGCGGAGAGGTACGGCGTCCAGCGCGCGAAGCGCCCGCGCGGCAGCTCCGCGCCCTCGCGGACTGCGGCGATCGGCGGCACCCGTGTCGCGCGCCGCGCCGGCCGCAGGCTCGCGAACAGCGTGATGAGAGTGCCGACGACGAGGCAGACGATGACGGTACGCGTCTCGAACACCGTCCCCGCCGTCGGCAGGTCGATCCCGAACAGCACGAAGACCTCCTTGAGCCCCTTGGCGAGCACAAGGCCGAGGAAGAGCCCGACCACCGACCCGAGAATTCCGACGACGAGCGCCTCGATGATCACCGAGCGCAGGACCTGGCGCCGGGTTGCGCCGAGCGTTCGCAGCGTCGCGAACTCGCGCGTCCGCTGGGCGATGGTGATAGACAGGGTGTTTGCGATCACGAAGCTGCCGACGAAGAGCGCGATGCCAGCAAAGGCGAGCAGGAAGTAGCGGATGAAGTTCGTGAAGCCGCTGGCGCTCTTCTTGTCCTCCTTCACCTGGGCGGCGGTGTCACGCACTTGAGCGGAGGCGGGCAGCAGGGGCTTGATCTCACCGATCAGCTTCGGGATCGCCACGCCCGGTTTCGCCTGTACGCGAATCAGGTCGAGCTCTCCGCTGCGGCCGAGGAGCTTCTGCAGCGTCGGGACGTCGAACACGGAGAGGGTCGCGCTGCCGATCGAGACGCCGGGAAGCTTCACGATCCCGGCAATCTGGAAGTGCCGCACGGGCCCGTTCCTCACCACGCCGATCGTGTCGCCGACCTTGTAGTGATCGCTCGCTGCGACGTTCGTGTCGATCGCAATCTGGTTCGGGCCGCTCGGCCAGCTTCCGGTGGTGAGCACGAGTGGGTTGAAGCGCTGGTCGCCGTTCGGGATCACGCTGAACGCAAGGCTCGGCGCCCCGTGAGTTGTGACCACCTTGCCGTTGCGTCCGACGAGCTTCGTCTGATTGTCGGTGACGGCCCCCTCTGCAGCGCTCACGTCCGGTAGCCCCTGGACCTGCGCGAGCAAGGACTCCGAGAAGCTCGGCGTCTGCACGCCGTTCCCGTTGTCGTTCGTGAAGGCGGTCTTGCCGCTGATGATCGCGTCGGCGTTCTTGTACGTCTGCGTGAAGATCGACGTGAACGCGTTGTTGATCGTGTCCGTGAGGACGTAGGTGCCGCTGATCATCGCGACGCCGAGGATGATCGCGACCGCCGTCAACAGCGCGCGGAGCTTCCTCCCCGCCAGGCCCTTCAGGGCGACGCTGAGCATTAGTGCAGGCCGCTCATGACGGCGAGCACGTCCGCCTGGCTCGCGCTGCGCAGCTCCTTCACGATCAGCCCGTCGTCGAGGAAGAAGACACGGTCCGCGATCGCGGCTGCGCGTGCCTCGTGGGTGACCATGACGGTCGTCTGGCCGTACGCGTCGGTCGATTCGCGCACCAGCTCGAGGATCTCGCCGCCCGTCGTGGAGTCGAGGTTGCCGGTCGGCTCGTCGGCGAAGAGGATCGTCGGCCGCGTGACGCGAGCGCGCGCGATCGCGACTCGCTGCTGCTGGCCTCCCGAGAGCTCTGCCGGGCGGTGGCGGCGCCGCTCGGCAAGGCCCATCTTCGCGAGGAGTTGGTCGAGCCACTCCTTGTCGGCCTTCTCGCCGGCGATCGAGAGCGGGAGGACGACGTTCTCCTCGGCGTCGAGCATGGGCAGGAGGTTGAAGAACTGGAAGACGAAGCCGATGTGCTTGCGCCGCAGGAGCGTCAGCTGCGAGTCGTCGAGCCCCGTGATCTCGGTGCCGGCGATCTGCACAGTCCCCGAGGTCGGCTTGTCGAGCCCGGCGAGGATGTGCATCATGGTCGACTTGCCCGAGCCCGAAGGGCCCATCACCGCGACGAGCTCGCCGGAGCGAACCTCGAGATCCACGCCGCGGAGCGCGTCGACGGCAGTCTCACCTTCGCCGGACCGACGGGTCAGCTCACGGGCTTCGACTGCCGCGCTCTGGGGCGCGACGACACCGTCTTTGGACTCTTCCCGCACGACCATGCCCTCCACGCTAAACCAATCGGGGACCCGTGAATAGGGTTCGTAACCGGTTTTTTACCGGGGGCCGCCGAGCAGGAAGCCAACAACCGCCGCCACGTACGCGGCCACGAGGAGCATTCCCTCCTTCTTGCGCGAGGTGCCGTCCCAGACGGTGACGGCGACGACGATCGCGGCTCCTCCCATCGCGAAGAGCTCGGTCCAGCGGAATGCGAGCGCCAGGGGATGCGTGAAGAGAAGCGAGAGGAGCGTCACGACCGGGACGACGAGCAGTGCGACCTGGGCGGCCGACGAGATCGCGATCTCGGTCGCGAGCGGCATCTTCCCGCTGTGCGCGATCACGATCGCCCCGCCGTGCTCGGCGGCGTTGCCGACGATCGCCACGATCACGACCGCGATGAAGAACTGGCTCAGGCCGACTGCCTCCCCGAACGCGGCCAGCGAGTGCACGAGGATCTCGCTCACCCAGGCGGTCACGCCGGTCGTCACGGCGAGGGCGGCGAGCGCCGTCGCCAGCGACCACGTCCCCTCGGCAGGCTCCTCGTGTTCGCGCGCGCTCTCCCGGTGGCGGCGCAGGTTGCGGCCGACGACATAGAGATAGAGGAGCAGGAGCCCGATCGCCACCGGCACCGAGGCGACGACGACGGCATGGCGGTCCGGCGGGCCGGTGTAGCCGAGTGCGGCCGGGAACACAAACGCGACGACCGCGGCGCCGACGAGCCCGATCTGCAGGAGCAGCGAGCGTTTGTCGATCCGCGCTCCGTCGGGCCCGGCGATCTGCGTGACGCCGTACACGAGAAGCAGATTCGAGATCACGCTTCCCGCGAGCGAGCCGAGTACCACGACGGGCAGGTTCGCGCCGACGGCGAAGAGCGCAACGATCAGTTCCGGCGCGTTCCCGAAGCTCGCATTGAGGAAGCCGCCGATGCCGGGCCCCGTGTGCTCCGCGGCGTGCTCGGTCGATTCCCCGATCAGCCAGGCGAGGGGGACGAGGGAGAGCGCAGCCAGGACGAAGAGCGTGACGTCGCCGGCACCGGTGAGCTTGTCGACGAGGATCGTGATGGGGGCGAGGGCGAGCGATCCCCAGAGGAGCTTCCGGGCCACCGCGCAAGCCTAAAGAGCGGCTACCCGGGCATGAGGAGGCCGTGCAACCGTCGTGTTCCGCTCCGCCGCCTAGCGCTCCCGCCGCTGCCTGTCAAGTCTTGCGTAGCCCTGCATCCGCGCGAACAATGCGGTTATGACGCCCGAGCAAGCGACCGCGACGCTCCCGCTGCACCCGCAAGACGAGGTGGAGTGCAAGGGCTGTGCTGTTCACTGCGAGAAGGTCGTCTTACCGGCGGCGTGCCTGGAGCGTTCGTGTCCCTTCGTCTACGCGTACGAGGAGCACGGGCAC
>WNGI01002683.1_pt1 | contig 16317 bp, 14 predicted proteins | sample 5400621 | NCBI WGS metagenome assembly WNGI01 (sample SAMN13153374, study PRJNA577476) | soil metagenome | isolation source: 20 cm soil or saprolite under Garry oak tree replicate 1 | place: USA:California | collected 2016-06-15 | reverse complement strand
CGGTTCCGCTTTCACGAGTCCTTCCTCATCGCGGGAGTTCTGGTAATTTGCCTGAGCGACTTCGTAATCACGCTTCGCTTGCTCGAATGAATCACGTGATATCTCCTCCTTCTGGAAAAGAGTATCCGTTCGCTTAAAATGTTCCTCCGTTTGATTCAATACGGCCTGAGCCGCGGCTGTATTCTGCGCAGCTGCCTCTCGTTCTTCGTCTCGATGGCCGCGCAGAACGCGGATTCGTGACTGCCGCGCGCTCTCCGCTTCCGCCCTCGCTCGGTCAATTTCAGCCTTCAGATCATCACAACCGAGCACCGCGAGGATAGTTCCTTCCGTCACCTTCTGCCCATCAGTCACGAGCACCGCCTTGACGACGCCGTCTGCAGCCGCCCCCATGGAGATTGTTTCGCCTTGTCCCTCCACGCGGCCGGGCGACGCAAGTAAGACCAGCGATCCGGGAACTGCCTTTTGTTCTGCTCGTGCCGGCTCTTGTCTCCTGCTGAACCAGAAAAGTACGGGGACAATCACGACAAGGCCCGCAATCACGAACCGGGAGAAGTGCCGCATCCATTCAATGTAGCATTGTCCGTTTCGTATAATTATTCTCGTAATTCGCCCCGAGGCCGTGGCTCCATCATCTGAGCGCGTGCGGCTGGTCTGTCTACCGCAAATCTTTTTGATGGCATCGGTAACTCAGCGAGGATGCTAGGACGCTCATTCACGCAAGTCAACACGAAATACGACGGCGCAGATGGTCCGGGGGTCGAGCGATCTTCTTCTCATCGCAAATTTCTGTTAATCTGAATCAGCTTTCCGTGATACGGTGCCGTGCGGCGATTTACGCGGACTTCCAAAAGAAAACGTGGGTCAGTTACTCTCTACCCTGCCGTCCCGCAAACAAACCACGTGCGTAGCGAAAGCACGAAGTCGTTCGTCGTGAGACACTACTACAACGGTACGACGCTGTTCTAGCGCAATCTCACGCAGAATCTCTGCGATCCGTTCGCCCGTACTCGAATCCAATGAGGCAGTGGGCTCGTCAGCAAGAAGTATCTTCGGTTCTCGCATCAATGCACGTGCAATGGCCACCCTCTGTTTCTCGCCACCGCTCAGTTCGGCAGGACGAAGGTGCTTCTTGTCTACCAATCCAAGACGCTCCAGGCACCTCTCCGCCTTCTCATCACTTTGCGCCCCTCTCTGTCCTGAGATCTCCCAGGAAAGCGCAACATTTTCGAACGCCGTGAGTGACTCAAATAGCCGGAAGGCTTGGAACACAAAGCCGAGTTGTTCACGGCGGATCGTGGTGCGTTCTTCTTCGGTCGCCGCAGTGACATCCCTGCCATTCACAAACACTGAACCGTCGTCTGGGACAAGAAGGCATCCAAGAACGGACAACAAGGTTGTCGTTCCGCTCCCAGATGGTCCCATAACCAAGGTGAGCGATTCCGCCGGAAAGGAGAGCGACACATTAGATAAGGCACGCATGGACGCGTTGCCAACCCCGAAGTTGACGTTGACGCGCTCGACGGACAGTATGGAATCAGACACGAAAAACCTTCGCAGGCTCCACCGAAAGCGCGGTGCGAATAGACATGATGGACGCTAGCACGCACATCAACAAGGAGGGGAGAAGAACGATGGGCACCAACCACCAAGGCGTGTAGATCCAAGCCACGACGCGCCGGGCGAAAACCACCATTGGAATCGTGGCCGACAAACCCAACATGCATCCGGCGACGCAACAGGCCAAAGACTGGTTCAGAACCACGTTGATCACAAATCGTTTCGAGGCGCCCAGAGCCTTCAGAGTTGCGAATTCATCTAAATGCTCCATGGTGGTTGCGTAGATCGTCTGTGAGACCACCACTAATCCAATCATGAACGCGAGAACAGCCGCCGTGAGGATCGCAGCGCCAGCGCCTGTTTGGCTAATCCAATACACTTTTGAACTGCGGCCAAATTCATCTTGGGTCCAAACGTCGACTTCAGGGAGCCTGGCCTTCAATTGCTCCTTCACCGAAGCGATATCATAATTCTTCGTAACGCGAAGAAGGAGATAAACGGTTTCTTCTGGGCCGAGCTTCGAATATCTAGCCGCGTCCTCGTAGGAAGTAAAAATATAAGGAGATCCGAGAAACGAAGCGAAGCCATGCACTTTTCCCGAGACGTGCGCTCTTCTGTCGTTGACCTCGATATGCGTTGGGAATGTATGAATTCCCAGGCTGTCCGTGTTTGATTCGTCCACGACGATTGCTTCCGGCTCGAGGGCCCCTTGTGAATCCGGCAAATACGGCAGTGGGAATCGCGACCCAACGATTGGATCGGCTCCGATCAGGACCACGGTTTGGTGCTGCCCGTCGGTCTTCCGGTAGTTCGCAAAAGCGACCAAAACACGGCTTACGGATGCCACGCCCGGCACCCCCTGAGCAATTTCTCGAAAACGACGGTCCATTGTTGCTGAGAAATCGAAACAATTTACTCCTCGCGCCGTTATCCAGATGTCCGAATCAGCCGCATCGATGACCTCCGCAGCTGCCCTCAGGAAGCCAATGAGCAAACTGCCCTGGAAAATCATCAGGAAGACAGCGAATGCGACGCCGAGTGCGGTGACTAAAAATCGGGTGCGGTCGTGCAGAAGATTCTGAAACGCTAAGCTCATTTGGCTAAATCTTGCTTCGCGCAGGCTTAGTGCCTAAGACAGTAAACAAACAAGAATAAGTCAAAGTGTCCGGCCTTCGCAAGTAGGCAAGAAATTGCTCAGAGTACTTGGCCGCGGCTTCATCGCTACCGAGGACCTTCTTAACTTGAGGTTTGGCAATTTCCAACTTCGTTTGCCATAGATCTAGTTGCTCTTCGGCGATGCTACCGGCATACAGGTGATACGGATCTATCTGAACCTTTATCTCGGCAAGGCCCGCTTGAAAGCAAAGATTGAACAACTTCCGCCCGACGAAAGGGTCAAAACCGGTAGTTGCCAAACGACTGACAACTCGCTCGATGGTTTGCTGCAACTCTGGGTCTTCGGGGGAGTGCCATAACAACTGTCCGTCCAAGTCCTGGAGCAGTATCTTTCCACCGTCACGGCAGATTCGTACCATCTCCTCCACCGCGTGCTGTTTGTCAGGCAGATACTCCATCAGAAACCTGCAAAACACAAAATCGAAGCTGCCTGCCTCAAATGGCAAAGCTTGGGCGTCTCCTATTTGAATGCGGGCATTGGGCACACCGCGAAGCCGCGCCTCCCCCTCGTGAATTCGCTCTGCGCTAAGGTCCACCCCAATAAACTCGGCGTTCGGACGGATTGCAGCCAATTCTCGTAAGAAGACGCCAGGGCCACAACCGACCGAAAGGACCCTTCTAGCGTCTTGTAAATGTTCCTCTAAGTACTTTGATATCCAGGAGGCGGCATCCACTTTGTCAAGGAGTCGCTGCCCTTCTCGAGGGTCGTCCATGATGTAGTTGCGCGCTTGATTCATATCGGCACGAGTAAAGGATGAATGCTAAATGAAATAAACCACATCCCAATCGAGGAATATGGCCAGGCATTTTTATCCTCTGCAATAGCGTACCAGCAATCGGACTCCATTGGATGAACTTCACCAGACGGCTTAGTCAAAAGGTGAACCCTAGTCAATGAAACGTTTTTCGTGCCGCGTGAGAAGCTTCTTTCCTGGCCGCCCGCCAAGAATCTCAGGAGTCAAACCCCAGCCTCCAAAGATAAGTGCTTGCCGCTCAGCTTGTTACCGGACTGCTTGCCGAGTAGGCATGCGCCGGTAAATCAATCTCTATTCGGAGCCTCCGTCCATTGCCACAACCTGACAGCATATCCTTCAGTTGTACCCAAAACGTTAATACTCCGCTCGCGAGCGCTCTGCAAAACAGTACCGATGGTCCATTTTGCAGCACTAAGGATACCGATATAACGGGCATAGGCGGTATCGCGCCTATTCCTGAAGCCGTACTTGATGTTTGTCAAAAGGATGGAGATAGAGGCTCTTAGCCTCGCAGCGGCCCGGTTGGCGGTTTCAAGTCGTCGGGCGAGAGCGGTAATCAGGAGCGCGTAATTTGTTCGCTTTTGCGAAGAATGTGGCGGAGGCAAAATGCTTTTAGACACGCAGGATCAGGAGATAGTTCACAAACTGCCGCGCCTGTCGGAATTGCACGCGACTTATGGCGTGCAGGTCAATACGATCGCTGTCAGCGAGCTCTTCGCACTATACGAACGGACCGGCTTTCTCTATCCCGACAAAGCTGCTCGTCTCACTCCGCACATCGAACAAGTCAGAGAGAACTGGCGACGGATGCTACGTGGCGGAGAATCACTTCTATATGTCTTGACCGCCGGCGATGAAGAACGAGGGCGGGCATCGCTCGCCGTTTGGCGCACAGCGCACCAAGGCTGGATGTCCCAACATCTCGTTTCAGAAAACAATCCATACGCCTCGCGCGCCGTGATGCTTGATGCCGCGGCTGCGAGCATCCTGAATGGGGTCGATGCGTCCGCCCAGAATTGGTTTCGGCCGGAGAACCGTTTTCCTGCGCGCGTATTTGGGTCAATGATCCAGACCATTGGCGAATCTCATTCTTCTGTTCAGCGGCATTCCTATTTTTTCCTCCCAAGGAGGATGTCTTTGCCATCCGCGGGAGGAATTCGCATCGTCGGTTACAATTCATCGCATAAAGAGGCCCTTGCTGCGATTGCGTCTGCGGCTCGCGGGTGGGTTTACGTGGCTGCGGAGGAGTTGGCGCGGGATGTTGAATTTGAAGCGCTTGACGAACTCTATCGCCGCGTAGGTCTTCGGCGCACCCGCCGCGTATGGATGGCATATAAAGGGAACAAAGAGGAGCCGATTGGGGCGGCCATCGCATATCGCGGTCCCTTGGGTCTGAATTTCAGCTATCTCGAAAACCGCTGCGATCTGATCCTCCATCCGAACCTTCCTGAGACTGAAACTCTCGGCGTTGTGGCTTCACTTCTCAAGGCATCTTCCGTGGCATATCGGGACTTTGAGCTTGATGAGATCCCGGTGGTAGCGGATCAAATCGCTGTGCCTGCCCTGCTTAAGCTTGGAGTTGAGTTTGTTCGCCACTATTGCCAAGGGATCTGGCTAAAAGATGGTAGCCCTCGTTTCTATCGGCATGTCGACAACTTCTATTCAAAACTATTAGCTCGAGCAGAGAGGCATAGCCTACAGCATTCGCTCACAACCTAGGAATGACTATGAATCAAACTTCTTCAAGAGGCTGCGTGATGGGATGTCTTCGTGGGGCTAGACGGCTCGAACCACTCGAATACCGTCAGTCTGTTCACGAAAACCGGAGAGAAACCTTTACGATTTATTTTGCCTGGATTGACTCGAGAGAGCCACGAACCACAGGCGATTTTTCATCGTTCAACGCGACACGCCGTCCCCCAGTAACGGTTCTCGCCCGCCCCAAGAGCCTGGGAAACTCTGCATTGCTGTTTGCGAGATCGAGGAGCGGTATATGAAAAGGGCCAATGCATCGTATGTTGCGCAATTTGGAGGGGAGTTTCGTATGAAGCATAAGATAGGACGAAATCTGTGGAAACAAGGATGGGGCTGGTTCCGGCCGCTTGGCGAGGTCGGGCGTGGAAAGTCCCGCGCCGACTTAGCCATCCGCCTCCCGGAGGGGGAGGTTTATGCACTGCCGCGTCGTAGCCAAGGCATCGTTTCGATGACGCCCGTGCGACGGCTGTTCATACTCGTTTTCCTGGGAGCATACCTGGCGGTTACGCTCCCGGCTCAGACGCCCCAGAACATCCCTGATGTTACTGCAATTACGTTGGAAGATCTGATGAACTTGCAGGTCACATCTGTTTCCAAGAGGGCGCAAAAGTTGGCGGACGCTGCCGCAGCCATTTTTGTGATCACGCAAGACGATATACGACGTTCGGGCGCCTCCAGCATTCCAGAGGCTTTGCGAATGGTTCCCGGTCTCGCAGTAGCTCGCATCGATGAGAATAAGTGGGCCATCGGCTCGCGAGGCTTCAATGGCCGTTTCGACAACAAGCTGCTAGTTCTCATCGACGGCCGGAGTGTCTACACCCCCTTGTTCTCCGGAGTGTATTGGAACGTGCAGGACGTCATGCTGGAAGATGTGGATCGCATTGAAGTCATCCGTGGTCCGGGGGCGACCTTGTGGGGCGCCAATGCGGTAGACGGTGTGATTAACATCATCACTAAATCGGCCAAACTCACCCAAGGTGCAATGGTAACAGCGGAAGTCGGAACAGAAGAACGAACTGCTGAAAGTGCCCGCTACGGCGGCAAGGCCGGCGACAATATCTTCTATAGAGCTTATACGAAATATTCCGATTGGGAGCCTTCGATAGGTGCAACGGGCGCGAATGCTTCCGACGGGTGGCATGCCCTGCGCGGCGGATTCCGAATGGATTCGACCCCGTCACGAGCTGATTCGCTCACCTTACAGGGAGATCTCTATCGCACCGTTTTCGGCGAAACTCTGACCGTTCCAACCTTAACGGCCCCGTCGTATTCCAGCACATTTCCCAATGCTGGGAACTACGCTGGAGGCAACATCCTGGGCCACTGGAATCATGCCTTTTCGCGATCCTCCACGTCCTTGCAAATGTACTACGACAAAACAAACATAGCCGACAATTCGCTTTTCACGGACCACGAAGCCGTATACGACATCGATTTCCAGCATGATGTGCACGTCGGGGAATCCCAGGAGTTTGTATGGGGCCTGGGCTACCGCTCGATTCAGGATACGAATGGCTCCAGCTTTACCGTCGCCCTCAAGCCGAATCACAGCAGCCTGAACCAATATAGCGGCTTCGTGCAGGATGAGGTGGGTCTGTTCGATAAGCGGTTGCGCGTAACACTTGGCTCTAAGTTCGAGCATAACGATTATACAGGGTTTGAAGTGGAGCCCAACGTCAGGTTCGTGGGTATTCTCAGTAAAAACCAATCGGTCTGGGCCGCCATCTCGCGCGCCGTCAGGACCCCTGCGTTAACCGAAGAGGGCCTTCAGTTGAATGAAGCAGTCATCCCCCCGGCTCCGCCCTCCAGCCCTTTTCCGGTTATAGTATCGATTTTAGGTAGCCGGCAATTCAAATCAGAAGACCTCCTTGCATATGAAGTCGGTTACCGCGTTCAGGCAACCAGCACATTCTCCACAGATATCGCCACTTTTTATAACAGTTACACGAATCTACGGTCCGCGGAGCCTGGCACACCCTTCGTGGAAGCGAACCCAATTCCCACCGATGTTGTCGTTCCTTTTGTTGCCAGCAACAAGATGGGCGGGAAAACTTACGGCGCGGAACTGTTTGCGGATTGGAGAGTTGTTCCCAGGTGGAGACTCCTGAGTTCCTACAGTTATCTGCAAATGAACATAGAAAAAAACAAAGATAGTTTGGACCCGACTCCCGACAATCCGGATGGTGCGAGCCCTCGTCATCAATGGTATGTGAGGTCTTCATTGGACCTCCCTTATCATTTGGAGCATGACTTGACTGTTCGATACGTGGGCCGGCTTCCAAGCCTCAATATACCTAGCTACTACTCCTTGGATACTCAACTCGTCTGGAAGCCACTTGCACACCTGGAGCTCTCCGTTGGCGGGCAAAACTTGCTGAATCACCAACATGCGGAGTTTATTCCAGAGTTTATCAACACCCTACCCACCCGAGTGGCGCGCACCTTCCGGGGATCTATTACCTGGAGATTTGAGTAGCTTGGCGAGTGGGCTGTCAGCAGTCGGATTTCATGAGTAGGCAGACAAAGGTTTCATGAAAAAAGTTGGGATACTGATCGCCATCACCTGTCTGTTGTCCGCCATGGCCTTGGGGAGCCATGCAGAAGGATTGGACTCTTCTGATTCCTCGGAATATTTAATCAAGGCCGGCTTTATTTACAATTTTGCGAAGTTGGTGGAATGGCCGACGACCTCTTTTGCCCAGCCGGATTCCCCGATTGTGATCGGTATCCTCGGGGAGGATCCCTTTGGGGCGACCCTCGACAAGATCGTCGCTGACAAGAAAATCAATGGACGGGGCATTGCGGTCAAGAGGGTGAAATGGGGCAGGGATTTCAAAGATCTCAAGGACTGCAACATCTTGTTTGTAAGTTCGTCGGAAAAAGAACACATAGAGAGTGTGATTGACGCAATGAAGGGGCTGCCAATCTTGACCATCGGGGACGCGCCTGGTTTCGCCAAGCGCGGTGGCATCATGAATTTCGTGTTGGAAGAAAATAAGGTTCGTTTCGAGGTGAACGTCGAGGCAGCCAAGCACGCAGACCTGACAATCAGTTCCAGGCTGCTCACGCTGGCTAAAATTGTCCAACAAGTCGCGGCGGATGGAAGGAAGCCCGAGTGAATCTGAAGGATATCTCGATCAAGCGGAAACTGATGCTGATCACGATGCTGACGAGCGGCGTCGCCGTGGTTCTGTCTTCCGCAGGCTTCCTCATCTACGATCTAACCTCATTTCGCCAATCCTTGAGCCAGGATCTGATGACTCAGGCTGAGATTATCGGGTACAACAGCGCGGCAGCAATGGCCTTTAAAGACGAATCCTCGGCGACCGTAACTTTGTCGGCCCTCCAGGCCAAGCAAGACATTGTATCGGCTGTGCTCTATACACGCGATGGAAAAGTCTTTGCCCGCTATTCTCACGGGAATGCCCCCCTGCTACCTCTTCCTGCCCCTCCGCAGGAAAGGGGTTATCGTATTGAAGGAAGTCATCTGGAAGTCTTTCAAGACGTCTCTCTAAACGGGGAAACTCTCGGAACACTGTTTCTACAGTCGGACATGCGCCAATGGAATTCACGGGCCAAACGATATGCAATGATCTTCCTGAGTTTCGTGCTGATCTCTGGCTTCTTTGCGCTCCTGGTGTCTTCGAAGCTCCAGCAATTAATTTCCGGGCCGATTTTGCACCTGGAAGATACCATGAGAATGGTTTCCGCTACGAAAAGCTACGATGTGCGAGCTACCAAATTTTACGGCGACGAAATCGGACGGCTGATCGACGGGTTCAATACGATGTTGTCTGAAATCCAGCACCGGGACGCGGCGGTGCACGACGCCAACGATGAACTTCAGATCAGGACCCTGGAGTTGGAAGGGGAAATCGTTCGACGCAGCGAGATGCAAGAGGAGTTGCTCAATGCCAAGCACGCGGCCGAGGATGCGAACCGCGCCAAAAGCGCATTTCTCGCCAATATGAGCCACGAATTGCGTACTCCGCTCAACGCGATCATTGGTTATAGTGAAATGCTGGAGGAGGAAACCCAGGAATTGGGTAAGATAGCGAACGTCAAGGATTTGCAAAAGATCCAGGGAGCGGGGAAACACTTATTGGCCCTGATCAATGATGTGCTGGACCTCTCCAAGATTGAGGCCGGGCGAATGGGCCTGCATCTCGAAACCTTCGATATATCCCAGATGATCGACGAAATGGTTGCCACTCTTCGTCCGGCGATAGCGAAGAACTCCAATACCATCCAGGTCCGCCTGGCAAATGAACTGGGAGCCATGCGAGCCGATATCACGAAGGTCCGTCAGATTTTATTCAATCTCCTCAGCAATGCCTGCAAATTCACGGATCACGGCGAAATCTCAGTGGATGTGGAAAGGAGCACGGAAAAGGATCAAGACTGGATCCGATTCCGGGTTACCGACACGGGGATCGGAATCAGTGCGAAGCAGAAGGGGAACCTATTTCAAGAGTTTACTCAAGCGGATGTCTCCATTGCCCGGAAGTACGGAGGGACTGGCCTGGGACTTGCCATCAGTTACCGGTACGCGCGATTGATGAAAGGCCGCATTTCCGTCGAGAGTGAGCCCGGTCGGGGTTCCGTCTTTACGGTCCATCTTCCGGCCAAAGTCACGGCAGAGGTAACCGAAGCCGCAAAGACCGAGAAGGCTAACGATGTTCCCGCTGCGCCCACCGAGATGCAATCGGACCGGGATACCATCCTTGTGATTGATGATGACTCGGTGGTTCGCGACCTGATGTCCCGATTTCTCACGAAACTAGGTTTTCATGTAGTTGCTGCCGCCGGTGGCGAAGAAGGTCTGCGGCTTGCCAAGCAACTGAACCCATTGGTGATAACCCTGGATGTGATTATGCCGAACTGCGATGGTTGGGCGGTTTTGAATAGGCTTAAGGTTGATCCTGATTTGGCAGAGATTCCGGTGATCATGGTAACCGTTGTGGACAATGAGTCCATGGGTTTTGAATTGGGCGCGTCCAACTATCTGATTAAGCCGGTTGACCGTGACCGTCTTGCGGTTCTGATTGAAAAGCACCGGGTCGCTCGCTCTTTCCCACGCACGGATACCAAGGCAGCCCCCGTCTCCCGTCGTGATGCTTCTCCAAAAGAGAAGAGTGGTACCAGGAAAGTGACGGCACCCATCACGTAATCCTATGGATGGAGGAGATTCGGTGCGCTGGACAATCGAAGAAGTAAGGCCTAGGGGAAATGAATGAAGCCGAAAATTCTGCTGGTCGAAGACAATGAAATGAACAGGGATATGCTCTCCAGACGCCTCGAACGGAAGGGATATTGTGTCGTCGCTGCCCACGACGGCGAACAGGGACATTTACTGGCGCATTCGGAAAGCCCCGACCTTATTCTGATGGACATAAGTCTTCCGGCGATGGACGGTTGGGAAGTAACGCGTCTCCTGAAGGCCAATGGGGCGACTCGCCATATCCCAATCATCGTGCTAACGGCCCACGCTTTGGTGAGTGATCGGGCGAAAGCATTCGAAGCTGGCTGCGATGATTTTGACACCAAACCCGTAGATTTTGCGCGACTCAGTGAAAAGATTGAAAATTTGCTAGTCGCAAGGAAACTCTCATGAATACCCTCCCGAACCGGTTGCTGATTGTGGATGACAATGAATTGAACCGGGACATGCTTGCTCGGCGCTTGGAACGGAAAGGCTACGTGGTGGGACAAGCGGAGAGCGCACAACAATTGCTGCACCGTATCAAACAGGACGGTGCGGACTTAGTGTTATTGGACATCGAGATGCCGGACGTCAGCGGCCTTGAAGCATTGAAAACCATACGCGGAGTCTATTCGTCGATAGAACTCCCAATCATCATGGTTACGGCAAAAAACCAAAGCGAAGACATTGTCAAGGCGCTAGAGCAAGGGGCAAACGACTACCTTACGAAGCCGGTCGACTTTCCTGTCGCTCTGGCGCGCATAGCTACCCAGTTATCACACAAACGGGCACAAGAGGCCTTGCGAGAGAGTGAAGAGCGCTATGCGTTGGCGGCCCAAGGCTCCAACGATGGCCTTTGGGACTGGAATCTTTTGACCAACCGCATGTATTTCTCCCCTCGCTGGAAGTCCATGTTGGGCTATCACGAAGGCGAAATCGGGGACACACTGGAACAATGGCTTGACCGGATCCATGACTCGGATCGAAAACGTGTCCAAGACGAGCTCGCTGCCCATCAAGACGGCTTGACTCCTCATTTCGAGAGTGAGCAGCGTATGCTGCACAAAGATGGAACCTTCCGTTGGATGCTGAGCCGGGGGCTCGCCGTTCGCGACGCTTCGGGAAAGGCCACGCGCATGGCGGGATCGCAGACTGACATTACCGAAGGAAAGGTGACTGACCCACTGACGGGCTTACCCAATCGGCTTCTGTTTATCGATCGGCTCGGACGGCTGATCAAACAGGCGAAACGCCGGAAAGACCATTTGTTTGCTGTCCTATTCCTGGACCTCGATGGATTCAAGATGATCAACGACAGCCTCGGCCACCTGGTGGGGGATCAACTCCTGCTTGCAGTCGCCAATCGACTGGAGAAGTGCTTGCGATTGACTGATACGGTCGCGCGTATGGGGGAAACGTTCACGATGGCGCGTCTGGGAGGAGACGAATTCACCGTCCTGCTCGATGATCTTAAAGATCTGGGCGATGCGAAACTTGCCGCGGACCGGCTAATGAAGGTACTGACGCCGCCCTTCATATTGGGTGGGAAAGAGGTTTTCACCTCGGTGAGCATCGGAATCGCTTTAAGCAACTCCGCCTACGAGAACCCGGACGACATGCTGCGGGATGCCGATACGGCCATGTATCGGGCCAAATCTTTGGGCAAGGCCCGTAACGAAGTGTTTGATGCAGATATGCGAGCCAGCCTGGTGGCGCGTTTGCAGGTGGAAACAGATCTGCGACATGGCCTGGAGCGGGGAGAATTTCGGAATTTTTACCAGCCGATTGTTGCCCTTGATTCTGGCCGCATTGTCGGCTTTGAAGCCTTGCTACGCTGGCAGCATCCGACTCGAGGATTGATTGGGCCCGACGAATTCATCATTGTTGCGGAAGAGACCGGTCTCATTCGGGAGTTGGGCTGGTGGAATCTGCGGGAGGCCTGCCGGCAGCTTAGCGAATGGAAGAAGCAATCCGATAACTATCTCAATTTTACGATGAACGTTAATCTCTCCGCCAAACAATTTCTACAACCGAACCTGGTCGAAGAGATAAGAAATTTGATACGTGAACTGGCCTTATCTCCGGAAACTTTGAAACTGGAAATTACGGAAAGCACCGTCATGATAGATCCCACAGCAACTGCGAAGATGTTGCAGGAGATCAAAGCCATGGGTATCCTCCTGGCTATCGACGACTTCGGTACCGGTTATTCTTCCTTGAGCTACCTGCACCGTTTTCCGCTGGATACCTTAAAAATCGACCGTTCCTTCATCAGCGGCGCGGGCGATGCGGGAGAGGGTATGGAGATTGCGCAGACAATTATGCCCATGGCCAAAAATCTTCGCTTGGACGTTATCGCCGAGGGAGTCGAGACGATTGAACAAGTTGCACTGCTGAAGAAACTGCAGTGCAAATATGCCCAGGGATATTATTTTTCCAAACCGCTCGCGGCCGAGGAAGTGGCGTTGTTGTTGGCGGGGGCCCCTGTCTGGTAGCAGACAAAAGAATACTGTGTCTAAGCGGAAAGACTTGCTCCGCAAAAAAATCAGCCCGCTCGCGCTGCTATCTTCTCCTGGTAGGCGAAGTTCTTCGGCTCTTCCGCACTCGTCGTTGGCTCCTTTCTTGAAAACCCGGCCCTCCGTGCACAACTCGTGGCTCTTTCGTTGTTGCAATGGTTTCTAAGCCGCGTAGCAGAGAGGGACAGAAAACTTCTGATGGTGTTGGGCCGGAAAATCGTGGAAAAGCACGAGGGCGGAAGTCGATTGCTCCCTGAGACGATCCGCGTTCCTAACACTGACGGGAAAATGATTAGACGCGCGGGCCAGGGCGCTTGCCGGCGAGTTCGCCCAGCCAAGCCGCGATTGCGGAGTGCTGCTCCTCACCCATCTCTCCAAACAGCACGCCCATGCCAAAAATTCCCAAGCCGCCGCCGGAATGCATGTAGATCACTTTGCCCTGCAGTTCGTATGTGCTCATGCCATCGCAGATGCGAAGACGTAATTTCGTGCGCATGGGAATAGGTTCGAGCGTATCGATGTAGCAACCACGCGAACTCAATTCGCTAAGCTGTGCGGGGACTGACGTTCCGTCACGAAGGGTAACTTCGGCGTCCGCGAAAATTGTGAAGCGGGGATTGGCACGCCTTGTTGCGTAGGGAGGTTCAACCATGGTATCTCCTCGGTCCGCGAACGTAGCAGTTCGTGTAACTCCATTGTACGGAACCGCGGCGCGGACATCCACATTTGTATCCTCTGGATTGCCGAAAGAGGTAACTGGCCCTCCGGACCGGTGGCTGAGGAATGCGCGCCAACTCCCGAGAAAAGGGAGTTTCGGAAACTGGCCCATCAGCCATCTTCGGTCTTGCCCGAAGAGTTTGGATGGGGATGAGATCGGAGCGAACTGAAGGTAAAACTAGACCGCCCTCTTGGCAGTACACCAGAATTGGTCGAGAAATTAAGATCAAAACAAATCAGCAAGCGAATAAAACCAAAAACGGGGCCAAAAAATTTTTTGGCCCCGTGCGGGTCCTCGTATTCGACCCCCCGCCTGTAATGTCCGGGCGAGCGTCAGCCCTTGGCGTTAACTGTTACGGGTCGTTCGAGTATGAACGTGAGCGAAGTTTCAGGTGGTAGTCTGACGTCTTTCTTCCCGGTTATCAGTGCTGCTGCTGTTCCGGCTCCTGCGCCGATGGGCCCACCAATCAGAACGCCCTTGCCGCCGGCAGCGATGGCGCCAATGAGGGCTCCTCCTCCGGCGCCCCCGGCAATTAGCTCGAGGTTCCGTTTCTTGTGCTTACCGCCAACCTTCGTATGAGTAGAGGTACGGATTTCATAATTCTTGCCATTGACGGTTACAGTTTCAAGAGCCAGTTGCAAGCGGCCTCTGCCCATCAGTCTCCCTGAATGGTGGGCATCAACCACGAGCCCTTGAACCGGGGATCCTCTAGGGATGATCGTCTTATTCGCAACGACGATCGGCTCTGAGACGGTAGCCTCGAAGTGATCTCCTGGCCTGTTCTCGTCACTCGCCACGGCTTGATTCAACGTGACGTGGATAACCGTATCATTCGGCAATGTGACGGGACCGGAGCGGTTCAACGCCATCGAGGACGCCACTGCCAGCCCTGTGGCTAGCAGCAGTGAACCGCCAAGCAACATATAGTTGCGTTTGCTCAGGTTTGGCAGATTTAGCATAAACACCTCCCGACCAGTCAGTGGGCAGTCAGGTGTCCAAAGGCAGCTTCCCCAAATTGTTCAAAGCAAAAGGAGATTTTCGTTTCTGAGTCCTGACAGATGGAAATAATTACAGGGCTTGGGAAGTTCCGTAGTACTGGGACTGGAGTCGAGGCTGTCCCACCCTGCTGAGGGCAGAAGGCGCAGCACACAGGCCCAATCACGCCGCCTTCGGAGGACTGGTCGCTTTTGGTCTGGGCCCGGCACCCTTCAAATAAGCTGCCCACAATGCACCTTTAATGACCTCGACGACTCTCGGTTGCTCTTTGACTGCATCCAGGACGTCAAATGCTCCGTTTTCCAACGCCTCCGCCCATTCTCGCAGGTCAAAGTTGTGCGCCCATAGAACAACCTCAAAGCCAAGATCGTAGTGATGAGCAATTTCGGTGAGTCGTCTCCACGACCCATCCCGCAGCTGAGGTATCGAAACGACCACCTGGAACTGACCGGATTTGGCCGCCTCACAAGCTGTCGCGATGCTCTTGACGCGATCCGAAGCAAACCCTGCCTCCTTCAACAAAGTCCTTAGTCGCTTTGTGTCCGAGTCGTTATCACCAACAATCAAGATTCTTGCGCCATCAGGAAGGTTCGTTTGCAAGCCGGAACGAATCGCTTCATAAGTTTGCATCGTAAGACTCATCACCCGCCTCCTTATTTCGATTTACATGCAGGAGTTTGCAGCTTATTCGCGAAAGACACCATCCAGTAATCCCTGTAGAGGTCCTGAGAATGTGCCCAATTGGGTAACACCTGAAGTCCTTTTGCTCATCAAGTAAGGAGTCGGAAGGTTTCGCACCAGCTCAAGACTGGGAGCGATTGGCGAGTCTCCTCTTTTTCAATGGTCTCTTGTGTTTGTGAGCGAAGTCCGCATTTCTGTAATCCGGCTTCTCGATCCTGGTTGCCCTCTTTATGGGTTCCGGCATCGGAGTTTACATCTTGACATTTTCCGTGCCTACAGCGTTCGCTGTATTGAAGTGACCGTGCACGAATCGTAGTCTTGGGCCCGTCAAGCCTACCCCAGTCCTCAACATATAACCTCAGGAGGACCATCATGTATGCAAGAATGATTCAGCTAACAACCAAGGCAGGCCAGCTCAAGGATTGCATTAAGGCGATGGTTGAGCAGGGACTTCCCCTTCTCAAGCAACAGCCAGGATTTGTCGATGCTGTGGCTCTAACTTCAGACACGGAGCGCGACCAATTTGTTGGTGTCACGATCTGGAAGAGCAGAGAAGACGCAGAGAAATATGTAAACGGTCAAGCCCGGCAGGTGCTGGAATCGATCAGGCCAATCCTCCAGCACGAGCCGACATTTCGCTCCTTTAACCTGGAAGCCTCAACGATCCACAATATCGGTATCGGACGCACAGCTACGTCGAGGTAGCGGTGGACAGCACTAGATTGCCACTCAGCCCTCAATCTTCCTTGCTACGCCAGTCCGCGTTTCTCACGAACACGGAATAGTTTTCTGTTCTCAGGCGTAAGTTTGATGCGTTGTACCGTGTTTTAATACGAAGCGGGTTTTGGTAGCACAGACTTCAGTCTGTGTGCTTTTCCGCTCGAGCGAAAATCAAAATCACACAGGCTGAAGCCTGTGCTACACGGCCGCGCTGGACTTGCGCTCCGGCTGCATGCGATG
>WNGI01006520.1_pt1 | contig 16318 bp, 13 predicted proteins | sample 5400621 | NCBI WGS metagenome assembly WNGI01 (sample SAMN13153374, study PRJNA577476) | soil metagenome | isolation source: 20 cm soil or saprolite under Garry oak tree replicate 1 | place: USA:California | collected 2016-06-15 | reverse complement strand
TTTCTAAGTGAGAAACGGCGCCATAGTTTTCGCAACAGTCGCGGTGGAGCAAGCAATGCGCGCCCTAAACGATAAGAATATGAAGCTTCTACTACTCGGAGTTGCCCTCTTAGACGCTGCACTTCTTCATCTGTCTCGCGGACCCATTTGTAAAAGGCCATTTCGGGCTTACTGAAAATGTAGTCTATTAATTTTGCGAGACGCGGACTGGCCTCCACGAGATTCAAGTCCTCTCTGGCCACGCGACCATCAAACCCGATCGTCTTCACGATTTGAGAATCCGCCCGCACACAGTAATCAAATCCGACCTCAGGAAGATGGAAAAAGGTACCTCCATGGCAGGCCACCCGCAGCCAAAAATCCCAATCCTCCAATCCCATCCACGGCATCTGCTCATCGTACCCACCGACCCCTTCCCATAGTGCCTTGCGATACAGGGCACAGGCGTCTATGAAGTTCATTCGGATCAATGACAATAGATCGAATTCCTGCACTTGCCATCGGCCAGTCTTTTCCCCGAAGTACTCAGCGTCCGCGTAAATTACTCCTAGACTTGGATTTTCCTTTAGGAGAGACACTCCCTGTTCCAAGTAAACGCGTCGAAGACGATTATCGCTGTCTAAAGGCAAAATGAATTCGCCCTTGGCTCTGCGAATGCCCGCGTTACGGGCGGCACCTAAGCCACCGTTTGGCTGAGAGACGACGTTGTAGCCCGCCTCCGCGACCTCCTTAAGGATTCGAATGGTTTCGGCGTCGGACGATCCGTCATCAACGATGATCACTTCGAGCAGATTCTCATTGCGGACCTCTTCCAAGCTGGCAAGGGCTTCGCGCAGCATCGCCCCATGGTTAAAGCAGGGAATAACAATCGAAACCTTGCCTTCGGCAACCGGAGCCGTCATCATTTGGAGGCTTGGCTCGGAACTGATGTATTTAGTTTCGATCTCATCCAACGTTTAAGTCGCGCTCCCATGATTCGAAGCCACAAGACGAAAAACGAGAAAATCTTTCGGATGATGCGCCGGTCGTAAGACAAGCGCAGAGCTCCGACAATCTGCCGCCAGGCAGGCGTAAATCCGACTTTCACTAGCAGTTCGCGAGCATGGAAAACAGCCGCTTCCGCCCACCAAGACCGCGCCTTCTTGGCAAGAACGCGACCACGGGAAGGGGTGTGATAGGTCATTGTGAGATCGATCATCTCGCGCACTTCGCGTGTATCCGCAGCGTCGAGCCTCAGCCGCGATGTGGCGGAGTTTGAGTGGAGTCGGTAACACGCAAGAATGGAAGGCTCAAAACAAACTGGAAATTGGGAAGCAATTCGTTGCCACATCTCCCAATCAGGGACGTAGTGAAGCTGCGGCAAAAAACCGCCAAGCTGCTCGTACACGCGTCTTCGAACGGCAATCGCTGCACATTGAATCAGTTGCTGAGCCGTGATCTTGGCGTGCCAGTCGTCTAGTTGACCGGCGGATTCCCGGTGCAGTTCGGAGAGTTGGATCCAATGTCCGTTCGAATTAGCGATCGCGTGTCGACAAAAGATCGCGACAGCATGGCTTTCCTCGGCTCCTTTGCGCAAAAGATCGTAAAAGCCCGGCAACACAATGTCGTCTTGGTGCAGGATATGCACCCAATCACCTCGCGCGCGCTCGACGCATCGGTTCCAAGAATTCGCCAGGCCTTGGTTTTCGGATTCGTGGTGGAACATCACCCGCCCGGCGCCAACCCGGCGAGTAACTTCGGAAGCGGTATCATCGTTCGAACCGTCATCGACTACCTCGATCTGCATCTGGTCTGGCCCCGGATCTTGCTGAAGGACGCTCGTCAGCGTTTCCTCCAAAAAATTGGAACGTGGATTGTACGTTGGTATCATTACAGACCAGAAAGGACGCGGCGAGCCAGCCTCTTTAAGTGGTGGTATCACAGGTGGATTGGCCATGGAAGTTGGCAAAGCTATGGGCAGTGATGTTTAGCAATCCACCGCGCTTTGATAACCTTCGTCCACTCTGTGAATCCCTTGCCCACCATGCATCGTTCACCGATTTCGGATCGTACTGCGGCAGGTAAAAGCCGATAACGCGTATAGATTCATCGGTCATCTATCGATAAGATTTTTGCTGAACAAAGACTTCGCGAAACTCACCGTCAATGCCGAGTGCCCGGTCTCGGATTGTGTGAATAATCACCGGGAATTGCCCCCACTGCTGGAGTAGAAAAGGAAGTTCCACTCCCCATTCAGTGAAAACCAATGATCCATTTTCATCTATGGGGTTGCCATGATAATCGGGTTTTTCCAAATGTTGAAGGACGCCGTCTTTCACCAAAGCTCGAATCAAGGTTTTCTTGGTGCGGTACCAAGGAACTGTGAAAATATGTGCTCCTCCCGGCCGCAGGGTTCGCATGATTTCCCCGACTGCCAATCTGACATCCGGCAAATGTTCGAAGACATCCGAAGTAATAACCAAATCAAATGATCCATCTTTGAATGTTTGCGCCATCAGATCTTCGCAGCGAAATCCCCCGTGGATTTGGCCTCGCGGCGCGTCTGGAAAGAAATGAGAAGGAAGATACTCGGGACACTCCCGCGCCAACTTGTCGGATAACGGGCCACCCGGGGACGATTCATGGATCTTCAATTCCCGCCATCTTGGATAAAGTTCAGCAACTACCGACATCAATGCGCGCCACCGTGGGATGCTCTTGCAGTTGACGCATCTATACTGATCACGCAACCAAGGGCCTTCGATTTCAAAATAGACTGGGTGCTCACAAATAGAGCAGTAGCCGTGATTACCGTGATTACCTTTCTCCCGCAAGGCTTGCAGGGTTCCGCTAATCTTGCGTTTAATTCTCGATATCATACGCAAACTGCTTTGGATGACATTGCCGAAGCGGAAAAAAGCAGCCGCACAACGTCATTCATCGCCTCGATCTGCATCTCGTCTGGGTCGGGATCCTGTGCCAGGACACTGCGAAAAGTTTCTTTCAGATACGCAGCTCTCAGGTTGTAAGCCCGAATCACCACCGACCAGCACGGACGCGCACCAAAAGCTTTTCTGTCCGGAATCAACGGAGGGAAGCATCTTCTGAATGAAAAGAGCGCCACAGTTTCCGCAACACTCGTGCCGGGGCGAGTAATCCGCGCCCTAAACGATAGCTGCGCAAACCCTTTATGCTTCGGACTAAATCTTCCATGCTTTGGATTCGCGCCCGCAAAATTTGGGCATGTTCGTCCATTTCACGAATCAACCTGTAACAAACCATTTCAGGCTTACCAAAAATATAGTTGAGGAGATCCAAACGATGCTCATGGGCCTGGAGTCTCAGAGAATCGCTTCCCGCGCGATGATCGAATCCAACCTTAGCAAGATGGACAAAGGTACCCTGGCGGTTAGCCACCCGCAGCCAAAAATCCCAGTCCTCCCACCCTGTCCACGGCATTTGTTCATCGTATCCGCCAACCTCTTCCCAAAGCTTCTTTCGAAAGAGAGCACAAGTATCGATGAAATTTCCCCGAATCATTGACAATAAGTCGAACTCTTGTACGTGCGACCGGCCAGTTCTATCGCCGAAATATTCAGCATCAGCGTAAACGACTCCTAAACATATGTTGTTCTTCAGCAGGGAAACTCCCTCGTTCAGGTAAGCATCTCGAAGGCGATTATCGCTACCTAATGGCAAAATGAATTCGCCTATAGCTCGGCGAATGCCTGCGTTACGAGCGGCCCCCAAGCCACGGTTCGGTTCAGTTAGAACGTAATGACCGTCTTGCTCGAGTCCATGGAGGATCTTTCTGGTTTCGACGTCGGATGATCCATCGTCGACGACGATCACCTCGAGCAGATTTGCATTACGCACCTGTTCTATGCTGGCAACCGCTTCGCGCAACTTCGTTCCCTGATTATGGCAGGGAATAACAATTGAGACCTTGCCTTCGCCAATCGGGGGATGCGTCATTTGCAGGCTGGGTTCTGAAGGGACGTGTCTAACTTCGACTTTATCCAACGTTTAAGTCGCGATCCCATCGATTCGAAGCCACACGAGGAACGAGAATTGTACGCTAGACACAGTCAGCGGGCTTGGTCGCAATAATCATGTCTTGCCAACTTAACCCATCCTTCCTCTTACACCAGGTGCCATAAAGAACTGGTTCTGTAATGTTCAATCGGTACTTAGCGTATAGGCCGCGAACAGTACTCTCGTTATACGCGACAACAGCTTCCGGTGTATCAGCGAATTCAGTACGACAGCCCGGCAATTCGTACTTGAAGCTGTGATAACTCGCTCCCTCGTTAATGAGTTTCCAGGCGGCCGGGTTTATTAGGAAGTAGGTGATGAGACACCGGTTGCTAGACTTCAATACGCGGACGACTTCGGATAGGTAATGTTCCATGTCCTGCGGCAGCATGTGCGTGAAGACGGATGTGAGGAAAACAAAGTCGAACGACGAGGTCTCGAAGGGGAGACGATATTCGCTCGCCTTGTGTTTCCCGTCGGGGTTATAAACTTTGTTATAGATGTCGGCAAAATGAAAACGAAAGTTTGGATAACGTGAGGCGTAGGTTCTCTGACACCATTGGACTGAGCGCGCAACAATATCAATGCCTTCATAACTCCCGCCCTTCAAATATCTTGTCAGGGGCCGCGCCATGCGGCCGGTTCCACTGCCAACATCCAGCACGCGATCATCCGGTTTTAGTTCGCAGACGTCTATAAAATATCGGAAAAATTCCTCGCCGATCGCTACGTATTCAGCTGACCCATGCGACCCAACAGAGTGTAGTGAATCAGGAGGAATTAGCGGATCAGGTCCGCCCTCCGGCGCACTGACAGGAGGCTGTCTGCTTTGATCTGCCAGAGAGCGAAGTTTCTTCTTAACACAGAAACGGTTTCGCCGTAGTTGTGCGAATCGCAGCGCGCACTTAACCCGCCAATGTAGCAGCGGATAAATTGCTAATGTTCTGAGCGTGTCCTGCAAGCGATCTCTCTCGAAACGGTCTATTTCCTCAGTTCTGTGGCGGTTCGTTGCCTGCCCGGCGTGAAAACGCACCGAGCTCAACGCCTTGGGAATATATCCAACATGGGAACTCGCCATGAGGCGTACCCACATTTCCATATCGACCAGCTGACGCATGTTTTCATTGAACAATCCGACCCTATGGAATAAATCGGTCCGAACTAAGACGGCTGTGGGTTCTCCAATTTTGTTGAGCGGCCCTTGCAAGAGCTTAGACGATCTCAGAAGCAACGATCCAGCTTGATTGGTCTCGAGATTGCCAAACGCCGCGGAGAGATTCGGATGTTGCACGAGCCACTGGGTCATCAAGTCCTCTTCTACAGATGGTTCAACGAGTAAATCGCGCGGACTAAAAACGAGACCGATCCGTTTATCGGACTCGGCTACTTTGACCATCTCCTCAAGGCAGTTTGAGTGCAGCAGATCGTCCTGGAAGAGAAATTTGATGTACTTGCCTGACGCCGCGCGGATTGTGCTGTTCCAATTCGCGACCATCCCGGGAGTTTTTGCCGGCAGGATAATGACCTTGAGTTTTGATCGCTGTGCCTCCTCGCGGACGATATTTTCCGAGCCGTCCGAAGAACCGCTGTCGGAAACGATAATTTCCTGAGGAATGACGGTCTGATTGAAAATACTCTGGATAGCATCCCTGATGTACAGAGCGCCATTGTATATCGGCATGCATACACTCACGGGCACGGGGTTAAACATATCGGTCACGCTTATAATAATGCTCGATGGCAGGATTTGCTTGCTCGATCTCAGTCCAACTGGACATGGATGCCTGTTCTTGGCGATTACGCTGGCACAGCACCGTGCGTGAGTTCGCCACGGGACCGATCTGCGACTATCGAATTCGTTTTAGCCAGCCATACTGATGAAAAGAGAAAAGATTTCTCTGCCACAGTTCGTCATCTCTTACGAAACACTGCTCAAGTTCCAAGAACTCCTCTACCGCCTCGAAAGGGCCAGCTCCCCATTGCCGTGCGACTGGGTGACCGTTAATATTTGTGTCCTCGGCTACGAGATATCCTCCTATTCCAACAAATTCTTTATAAATGTGCAGCTCCTTCAGCACATGAGCTTTTGAGTGATCCGCATCCAATGAAACGAAGCCCGTACGTCCGGCAACCAGAGCCTTCACTTGTTGAACGACTGCCGGGTCCGTAGAATCTCCCTCTACGAGTCGTATTCGGGGATGCGTCAATGTCCGAGCTCGTTCTTTCAGGCTGACATCAATTCCGATGACGAGTCCTTCAGGCCCCGCTTTGATCAAGTCTAAAAGGTTGGCAAAATAAAGGACTGAACCGCCTTGATCGACTCCCGTCTGAAGAATAAAAGATGGTCGAATTCGCGTCACGAGTTCTTGATACAACTGCAAATCTAACGGGCACTGTCGAATCTCGTATCCGAGAAACGTGTTCTTAAGCCACGTCTCTATGCTGTGGTAATAGAAACGGTGAAAATAGTCGATGATCTTTGGGCGAAGCTTCCGCTTCAAATAGCTCCGCAGCATACTCATTGTGTCGAATGGCAATCGACACTTGCAGTAGGCTCGCCGGGATCAAGATTCTGGCCGCCATCTCCTAAAGGGGACGGCGATTCCATCAGCAACCCTCGCCCTTGTTGGTGTTTCGCGACCATTCAACAACGATAGAGGGTCGCGTTCACCGTGTAGCCTCCGCAACGACACCGGCGGCACTACGCAGATCAATCAGTTGGTCGCAATTTGCCACGGCACTAAGACGGTGAGCGGCCACAACCATCGTGAGCTTGCCCGCAAGACTGCCCAGCGCCTCGAGCAGCTTTGCTTCAGTAGCGATATCCAGCGCGCTGGTTGCTTCGTCCAGAATCAACAGCGACGGACGACGGTAAAGCGCGCGCGCAAGACCGATGCGCTGCCGCTCCCCGCCGGAAAGACGAATACCACGCTCTCCCACGATTGTATCGAAGCTGGCAGGCAATTCCGTTTCAATGAAATCGAGTAATTGCGCTGTCGCGCAAGCTTCACGCAGCCACGCAGGATCGATTTCATTATCCGCCAGGCCAAAAGCGACGTTACGCGCGATCGTATCGTCGATGAGAAAAATTTCCTGTGGCACATAACCGATGGAAGCTTGCCACGAGGGCACCAGCGCAGGTGTAAGGAGCTGGCCATCGATCACGATCTCGCCTGCGGTTGGCTGGTATAGGCCAAGCAACAAATCGACCAGAGTCGATTTTCCGGAACCGGTTGGGCCAATGATGCCGAGCGAAGTGTTTTTGGGGATGGTCAGAGAAAGGCCGTCTAGTGCCAGTCGTGATGCACCGGGATAACGAAAACTAACTTCGCGCAGACTGATCGCCTCATCCCAATGAAAAGGCGTCGCTCGGCCAAAAGCATCGCCACGGATCCGCGGCGGCATGGACGTGTCGGTCTCCGCGGCAATAAATTCATCGTACACCTCGTCCACCGCGTGGCGCATGGCGCTGACCTGAGTTAGCTGACTGTAAAGCAACTGGACCGAAGGCAGTAGCCGGTACCCTGCAACGGCCATCACTCCCAGGTTCGGAAGAATGTCGGAGAAATCGCGGCCTCTCATTGCGAGCAGCAATACAGCCAGCACCAGACCGCCGAAAGCGAGCGGTTCCACAAGATAACGAACGCTGGTGCCAAAGATCGATAGTCGCGCACCCATCCGCGCGATAATCGCGGAGTGGCCGGCAAAACGGTCGAGAAAATATTCTTCGGCGCGATGGACTTTTACCGGCTTAATCCCGCCGAGCATCTGTTGGGCTTCCCGGAAGAACCCAGCAACAGATATTCTCAAATTTTCATCCACGTCTCGGCGTTTGCGGGCAAGAAGTCGAAAAATGACCACGTAAAACCCACCCAACACGATTGCCGCCGACAGAGCGATCACCGGCTGGACCAAAAACACCATAGCCAACAGAAGCACGGCGGTGAGCCCCCGCGCCACGCAGTCCAGTAAAGGGAGAAGCACTCCCAGGGTGTAATTCGTCGCGTCGCCGAGAACTTTCTTGAGGAGATTCCCAGTGTTGCGCTGAAGAAAATAGGTGTACGGCTGCGACGCGATCTGGCGCAGAAGCCGGAGGCGTAACCAGTGAGCAAAGTTCTGGGTGTAACGCGTGCGCGCATACTCGGCCAGCAAGTTCACCGCGTTGGAGGCAAAGAGCCCTACGATAGCGATGGTACCGGCTATCAGAAGCAGTTGCCGGTTTTCCATGGGCGGAAAAAGGCTGAGGAAACGCGTGCCGAACTCAGATCGGCGGATGCGGTCGGGATCGGCTGCGATTGCCAAAAATGGAAAGATCGATGTGATCCCGATGACTTGAAACACGGCCTGCGCTAGCGAGAACGAAAATATCAAACCCAGTTTCGCTCTGCCGTATGGCCGCGCGAGAAAGAGAACGCGACGAATCAGGTCGGCAACATTATGAATAAACCGGGGCAAGGCGTCGTTACACGTTCACGAAAAATGGGCGCATCACATCCTGCAATGGCGAATTGGGACCAAATATCTGCGGAAAAAACTCAGGTGTCAAAGATTCCCCGGCTGCTAAAGACGAATGACTCGCGATCACTGATTTGAACTCTCACTATTGACCTCCGATAGCGGGCTCGCTTCTTCGTAGAGTTTTTTGATTTTCTTCGCCCCGTCGCTGTTGTACCAGCCGTTGAAAAGCAGAATGTCGCCACGGCGGACGGCGCTTACCAAAGCGTGGTGATCCTCTGGCCGATCGCCATCAGGCGCCATCAGCACACTAAACGCTTTTGGATAAACCATTCGTGCACCAGCCGGCGTCGAGGTCACCCTGTGGTGCACATAGGAATTAAGCGGCGCCGAATAGGCGAAGTAACGCATCGATTCATTTTCGGGAATCAACAGGACATCGGGATACGCGTCCGCGACCGCTTTAAAAACGTCCGGATTAAGCGACCCACTTACGGTCGCGGTTGAATCCACATAGAAAAGTGTGCAACCCCAGCGCTGCTTCGCGTAGGCAATCCTTTCTCGAAGAATCTGGGCCGCCTGCTCGTCATCGGCAGCTTGGTGCACCGGCTTGCCATCTACCATCGCGATTCCCTGCGGCCGAATGCATACACCCACCTTTAGTCCGGCAGCGCGGAATTTCTCGAAGTATTCGTCAATCACGCTTTTCGCGCTGTCATTCTTAAACTCCATTTCCGGCGCGAGGCTCGGGACAAGGCGCGGATCGCCGTAATAGCAAGCACCGAGAAACTCCTCGCCTTCTGGATCCCAGGTGATCATTCCCTGCGCACCAATATCCTTTAGGACTTGAACGCTGTTATCGGCCAGCTTAAGAAGCGCGGCTCGAAAAGCTGCTTTACCCTTGTCATTAGTAATGTCGATGTCGCCGAAGTTGACGATCCAGCGGCGCGGATTGCTCGCAACATTGATTTGCGGGCCCGCCAGAAACATCGCGCCAATCGGGCGATGATCGTTCCAGTTCACTTGGAATGGATACTTCCGTGCGTACCGTTGCAAAACGTCGCCTGAGAGATCCTGGATGCGCGCGCCTGCCGGGCCAAAGCGCAGGGAAACGTTGAATGCCTTGGTAACCCCGGGTTTGATGTCACTACAAGTGATGACCAATGGATAGCTGGTTCTGGCCAGGAAATTCGTTGAATAGGGCACATTCACAGCACATTCCACATCATCGCTGCACAAATTAAGCGCTCCAGTTCCGTAATCCACATGGACAAGCGGCACAACAAAGCGTGGATCGGCAACCGTAGGAATCGAAGCTGGAGACTGACCCAGGGGCCACTCGGGGCCTTTAAAGCCGAATCCGAACATACCCGCCTCAAGCGTGCCGCCGTTGGGAATACGCGGAAAGTTCAGTTCCATCAAACGAATAGAGAGTTCGTTGAGCGGCTCTGAGCTGGTATTCGAAATCTCAATTTTCATCGTGATTTTATCGTCTTCTTTGCCGTAGCTGCAGGAGATGCGTCCCCAGGGGTAACTCAGGTGGATTGTGTCGGCCTTCTTATTCGGCGTTCCGGCTCGCGATGAAGAACCAGGAAGAAGTGCTTCGAGTACAGCCCGAAAAACAGATTTCTGCAGCCGCAATTCTCCGCTTTCGGGCGAACTAAGTAGCGATTGTTCATTGAATGAGAGTGTATCGAGGCCGTGAACGCCTACGACGAAATTCAAGCCCTGTTTTGACGCAGGCGATTGAACGAGCGCTGGGCCCGGAGTTCGATTCCGCTGTGACTCCTTTTTCAGCGGCCTCGTGTCCGCGAAAACGGTCGCAGCGAGAAGCGCCAGGGAAAAACCAATGAATGAGCTGCGAACAATGATGTGCGGCACCGGATGGGAAAATGAGCAGAGCTGAAAAGCTCAGCAATCTATCCTGAGGGGCGACTGCCCGCCACTGGCCAGTAACCATTAACCTCTGCTACAATCGTAGCGTCTTGTCATTCGATTGCCGTTCGCGATTCGCACCAAGACGCGCTTCTGAGTACGATCACTGATCACTGACCTCCAACTTTCGATCTCCGGCCCCGTTTCAGCGGCGGAGAAATCGTTTTGCGAAAAGTTTTGGCTGACGAATCAGGCGCAAAAACCACCCGAGATAAAAGCGGTCGGCCCAACCGGGGATCGGCTTCTGGTCGCCGGTTAAAAACCCTAGAGCAGCTCCGATGCAGTGGACTGCAGGGCGGTATGCAAGATTTTCGCGCAAATAAAAGCCCAATTTTTCCTGTACGCCTCCGCCGATCCCAATGATCACGTGTGGTGGCTGGCTCGCGTTGAGAATCGAAACCATTTGATGGTCTGCGACGTCACATCCGTAGATTGGCGCGACATAAGTGTTGGCTGCGGCGATTTTATAACCTCCGCTACGAAGTAATTTCAGAGCTTTTGTCCGCGCCATCTCACTTGGCAAAACCAGAAAGAGGCGCCCGGGTTCACGAATTTCTCTTCTATCCAGAAGAAGCTGCAAATATCGAAGACCTGAGGTTCGCACGACTTTGCGCCTGTGAAGGATGCGCCAGAGAAGCACCATGAAACCGCTGTCGGCGATGGCAAGGTCGGATTCCACAAGTGCCCTGCGATAGTCCTGGTCTCGATCTATGTTCGCTAACGCGGGAGCCGCTGGAACAACCGTATATCCGCCGTTGCGCGAAATAAATTCCCGCGCGTCCGTGCCAGAGCCGTTGAAAAAACGCACTCCAAGGATCTGTTCGAACCTGGGTTCGTGCATTGGAGACTCGCGGAAGATCGCTATCGCTCGGCCAGCATTTGGTCGTAGATCCAGTGATAAGTTTTTTCCAGACCGTCCCGCAAACTGATCGATGGCTCCCAATTCAAAATTTCCCGGATCTTTGTATTATCGCTGTTCCGGCCGTTCACGCCTCTGGGCGCGCGTAAATTGTAGGTGCGCTTGAGTCTCACGCCCGCGATTTCTTCCACTATGTCCACCACTTGATTAATTGATACAAGTTCGCTGCTTCCGATGTTGAGTGGTCCCGGTATGTCGCGGTCCATCATCAAGCGCGTACCCTTGATGCAGTCGTCAATGTACATGAAACTGCGCGTTTGATTGCCGTCACCCCAGATTTCAATTTCGTGTTTTCCGGAAAGCTTGGCCGCTATGACCTTGCGACAAATGGCCGCGGGCGCCTTTTCTCGACCACCATCAAAGGTACCGTGTGGACCATAGACATTGTGATAGCGCGCAATGCACGTGTGCAATCCAAAGTCTTCCGTGAAATGCCGGCACATGCGCTCGCTAAAGAGCTTCTCCCATCCATATCCGTCCTCTGGTGCCGCCGGATATGCGTCCTCTTCTTTTAAGGCACTGACATTCGGATCAGTTTGTTTATCGGTAGCGTAAACGCACGCGCTGCTGGCAAAGAAATATCTCTGCACCCCGGCTTTGTGCGAAGCCATCAAGAGATGCGTGTTGATCAGGACGCTGAGCATACAAAGCGCTTTGTTATGTTCGATAAAGCCAATCCCGCCCATGTCGGCTGCGAGGTTGTAAACTTCACGCACTGTCCCGCTCAGAGCTCGCTCGCAGGCAGCGCGGTCTTGCAAATCAAGTGTGAGGTTCTCTACGTCATCAAAGCGCTGATACCATTGTCCGACGGGCTGGCTATCGACCGCGCGAATTGACAATCCGCAAACGGAACGCAACCCCGCGACAAGCCAGCCGCCGATGAAGCCGCCGGCTCCACATATCAACACGTCGCAAGTTTTTCGGTTCGACATGATATTTCGTGCTGTGTGTTGCGCCGCTTCCTGAATCAACCAGACATTAAGGAGTCATCTGTTTCCTCTTTTGACATTAACTATACCAGAAGCGGATGCTAAGAATTTGGCGGGTCGCAGCCACGTCGTCCCCGCGACAATGATGGCGTGAATAATGGCGTGCTCATCCGTTGAGATAGCAAAATAAATACGAGAATGCGCGTGAAGACCAAAGCACAAAATGGCACGTGAGCACATCGCCCGGTGCCGCGCTGGGGAGCAGCACGGGTCTCTTATTGTCTGCTGTCAACGTCATGGTAGAATTTGGATTGGACTAACGTTTTGAAGATGAGATCAAGCCGTCCAAGGTATGAATATTGACCCCAAGGCTCGCGTGCGACTGGCGAAAGATGTCCTAATCCAGAAGGTTGGCGACGACGCAATACTTCTCAATTTGAATACGGAAAACTATTTCGCGCTTGATGAGGTTGGCACGCGCATAATCGCCACTCTTCAAGAAAGCGATTCTGTGACACAAGCCGTTCGGAAACTCGTGGGAGTTTACGAAGTGGATGAAAGCAAATTGACGAGCGACGCCGTCCGTCTCGTCGAGGAGTGCGAACAACATGGGCTTTTACAGGTCACTGAGGCATAAGGCCGAAACGTGGCACAGCCTTTCGAAGAGCGATCGAGCTCTGCTGATAAACGCTGCGTTCCTCTTGCCCATCGTCGCTACGAGTCTGAAAACGGTGGGCCTGCGAAGGACGCAGTCGTGGCTCGCAAGAAATGCTGCCGCCACAACGCGTCCATCGACAGAACAGACGCGAGCGAATGCCCGGCGCGCAGCACAAATGGTGGCTGTAGCTTGCCGGCGGCATCCGGTCCGCAGTGGTTGTCTTCCTCGCACAATTGTACTTTGGAGCTTGCTACGACGCCGCGGCATAGACGCTGATGTTCGCATCGGCGTTCGCTGTGGTAACGAGGATGAATTTCAGGCGCATGCCTGGCTCGAATGGAATGGCGAAGTGCTAAACGATGCCGCGGATGTTGGCAGCCAATATCTTCCTTTTAATGGCGCGGCATTTGATCAAGCCCAACTGCAATCCTCTTGTGGATTAGAATAGGGCCACCGCGAGCATAGGGGTAGCAGCCTGGCCTGTATGAGCGGCTTTATTGGAATATTTAATACCGACGAATCGCCCGTCGATTCCGAACTGCTGGAACGGTTGACCGGATCGTTGACGTTTCGTGGGCCGGATGCTCGCGCAGTTTGGTGCCAGGACTCAGTGGGTTTCGGCCACACCTTGTTTCGAACCACTTGGGAGGCCCAGTACGAGCGGCAACCTTTCACCCTGGATCAGCAAGTTTGGATCGTCGCCGACGCTCGTGTGGATGCGCGCAAAGACCTTGTCCGAGAACTTGGGTGCGAGCCCGACGTCGCGCTAAACCAGACGCCGGACGTGGAATTAATTCTGCGAGCTTATCTGAAGTGGGGCGAAGCGTGCCTGGAGCATATGATCGGAGACTTTTCATTCGCGATCTGGGATGGCCGATCACGAAATCTTTTCTGCGCACGCGATCATTTCGGCGTAAAACTCTTCTATTACGCCTGGATTAGAACGACCTTTATTTTTAGCAACACGATCGCAGCTCTCCGCTTGCATCCCAAGGTAACAAATCGCCTCAACGAACGCGCCCTTGGCGATTTTCTTCTCTTCGACTCCAACTGGACTCTCGACACCACGTTCTTCGCCGACATCCAAAAGCTGCCGGCAGCCCATCAGTTGACTGTCGCGGACACCGGCTTAAGGCGCCGCAAATACTGGCAATTAGTTGCGCCAGAAAGAGTCTCTTTTCACCGAGAAGAAGAGTATGTTGAAAGCTTCAGAGAGCGGCTCGATGAAGCCGTCGCCGACCGCCTCAGAACCCAGAAGGTAGCTATCTCCTTCAGCGGCGGGCTGGATTCTACAAACATGGCGTTAGCCGCCAGGAACGTCGTTCACAGGCACAGCCAGCAGACCCATTTAAAGGCATTTACCATGGTTTTTGAGAATTTGCTCCCCGACCACGAGAGGTATTATTCCGGGCTGGCGGCACGGTCTCTGAACATTCCGGTGCGTTATTTGTGCAAAGCTTCTAACCAACCCTATGATAGCTGGAGTGAATTTTTGTGTTATCAGCCCGAGCCACAGCACGATCCGCTGTTGATTGGCAACATCAATTTTTATAACATCTGCTCTGCTCATGGTGCGGTTCTATTATATGGGTCAGGGGGCGATGAAATTTTCCGCTCGCCGAAGCTTTCAACGCAATTGCGCTACCAGGGTTGGTCTCAAGCGCTAACCGATTTTTGTCGCAGTATTTTTCGGCATCATATTTTTCCTTCCCTGGGCACTGGAATCAAAGCCCGTCTTAAAAAATCCATGCGGATCGGGATCAATCCTGACGCAACCTTTCCGGACTGGTTGAGACCTGAATTTGAGCGCAGGCTGTCATTAGAAGATCGCTGGCCACTATGGGAAAATCAGACATCGGCGATCGACCCGCTGGATGCTTTGGGGACCCCGCCGGAACGCAGGTTTATCGCCCCTCTCTGGGAGCGTCATCTGTCCACTAGCGACATCGGACAGCACGGCGTACTCATTGAGCTACGGTTTCCTTATCTGGATTTGCGAGTAGTTGCCTTCGGGCTAAGTCTGCCAAAGATGCCGTGGAGTTGTAACAAACACATTCTGAGAAGAGTCGGAGCCGCAACCTTGCCCCAAGAGATAACCTCCCGGCCAAAAACTGGATTGCGCGGCGATCCTGTTGCGCGAAGCCTGCAGCATAATAAGGAACTGCTTTTGAAGCTCGCGCAGTTACCATTGGTTCCGCTGCTGGAAGAAATGATTTGCGCTGGCCGATGGCGTCAGGCGCTTCGCGAAACTTCCTTTGAAACATGGCCATTATGGACAGCGCTGCGCGTAGTGACTTTAAACTATTGGCTACAGCGCAATGCGCCCATCAAACAGGAGTTCTAGCTTGTCTTTTTATTATCATCTCTTCGGCTTGAATGTAGAAAGCGACCTGGCCCTGCCGGAGTTGGGATCCCGAACCGCTCCACGGAATCACAAGTCCCCGGTCAAGTTGTTCTTGCGCGACGCCCTGACCGATTGGCCGATCGAAACTGGCACGGACGAAAGCACCCTTATTTTCCGATCAGCGCAAAATGGATTTATGAACAATCCCAATGTCCGGATTGAGTATTTTGTCGCCGCCCGCTGCTATCGCTTTCTGTATGGTGATGGAATCGCGTTCGCTTTGGATCACGATGGGAAAAACGTTTGGGGGATGTGGCCTCCGCAAATGTCTTTGGAGGATTTGATGGTCTATCTGTTAGGTCCGGTTTTTGCCTTTTTGCTTCGACTTCGCGGGTTCATCTCCCTCCACGCCAGCGCTGCAGTGATAAGAGGGAGTGCAGTGGCATTCGTCGGCGCAGGCGGCGCTGGAAAATCTACAATTGTCGGCGCGCTCGCCCGCGAAAGCTATCCGATCCTGGGCGACGACGTCGCCGTTCTGGAAGAGATGTCCGAAGAGTATTACCTCAGGCCCGCTTATCCACACGTGCGTCTCTGGCCCGACTCGGGTTCAATTCTCTTCGGCGCAAAAGACGCACTTCCGAAGCTGGTCCCGTCGTGTGTATGGTGGGACAAATGTTTCCTGGATCTAGATCAGCCCGGTTTTCGTTTTCAAACGGAACCTGCGCCGATCCAGTGCATCTTTTTACTCGAAGGTTACTCGCCCGAAGTTCAGGTTGCGCGCATTGATGAGATATCCCCACTTGACGCTTTTGCCCGACTGGCAGCGAATACTTGTGTGAACTATGGCTTAACCACAAAGATGCGAGCCAGGGAATTTCACGAATTGGGACAACTAGTTGCAAAGGTCGTCGTTAAGCGCCTGACTTTAGGCAATTCATTGGAATGGATAGCCGATCTGGGTCCGTTCCTGGAACAACATTTGACGCCCCGAGGTTCAAGGCAGCTTCAGCTCGAATCGGGCCGCAGAGCTTTTGCTTAAGATAAATGCGCTTTTACGATCTTCC
>WNGI01002364.1_pt1 | contig 16320 bp, 11 predicted proteins | sample 5400621 | NCBI WGS metagenome assembly WNGI01 (sample SAMN13153374, study PRJNA577476) | soil metagenome | isolation source: 20 cm soil or saprolite under Garry oak tree replicate 1 | place: USA:California | collected 2016-06-15 | reverse complement strand
GGCAAATTTCTCTTGGTCGGCCAGGAGAAGCTCTATGTCCGGGGCGTAACCTATGGAACATTTCGGCCAGGCATAGATGGCGGCGCGTTTCCTTCACCGAGAGTTGTTGAACAAGATTTTTCTCAGATGTCTCTAAACGGTGTGAATGCCGTTCGAACCTACACCGCCCCGCCACACTGGCTTTTGGAAATCGCTCACAAGTGCAACCTGCGCGTCCTGATCGGGTTGCAAGGAGAGCGTCACTACGCGTTTCTGCACCAGAAAAAAATTGTTCGCGAGATCAGAAACCAGGTTAGAAGCGGAGCGCGAGCCTGCGCCGGTCATCCCGCGGTTCTGGGCTATCTTGTTGCCAACGAGATCCCCGCATCCATCGTGCGTTGGCATGGGACTAGCGCCGTAGAGAGGTTTTTAAAGCAGTTATGGGACGAAGTAAAGGAAGAGGATCCCGAAGGGCTGGTTTCCTACGCAAATTATCCACCGACGGAATATTTGGATTTGTCTTTTCTCGATCTGATTTGCTTCAACGTTTTTCTCGAGTCGCAGGACAACTATGAAGCCTATCTCGCGCGACTCCAAAACCTCGCCGGCAATCGTCCACTACTGGTAACGGAAATTGGACTCGACAGCCACAGGAATGGAGAGAATGCGCAGGCTGCTTGCCTGGACTGGCAGATACGGAAGGCCTTCGCTGCAGGGTGTGCGGGGGCATTTGTCTATGCTTGGACCGACGAATGGTACAGAGGGGGTGAGGAAGTCACCGACTGGGATTTTGGTCTGATGAGCCGCACAAGAGAACCGAAGCGGGCTCTTGGCGTTGTTCGCGAAGCGTTCGAGAAGGTTCCGTTCGCCGCCCAGGATGCATGGCCGAAAATATCAGTCGTGGTATGCACTTTTAACGGGAGCCGCACCATTCGTGATTGTTTAGAAGGAATCGGAAAACTCTGCTATCCCAACTACGAAACCATCGTGATTGATGACGGCTCAACGGATGGCGTTGGTGATATTGCGGCCGAGTACGACGTCCGCTTCATCCGCACAGAAAACCAGGGTCTGAGCGCGGCCCGAAACTTGGGGTGGCAATCAGCAACCGGAGAGATCATCGCTTACATTGATGACGATGCCCGCCCCGATCCGCATTGGTTGACATATCTCGCCGCTGCATTCCTCAAGGAAGATTACGCTGGCGTCGGCGGGCCGAACATTCCAGTCCCGGACGACGGAGGGACCGCCAGTTGTGTCGCGGGTTCTCCGGGTGGGCCGGCTCATGTGCTCCTTTCTGATTGCGAAGCAGAGCACATCCCCGGCTGCAACATGGCTTTCCGCAAGAGCTGGCTCGAGGCCATCAATGGATTTGATCCGCAATTCCGGCAAGCGGGCGATGACGTCGATATTTGCTGGAGAACGCGAGGACGTGGCGGGAAACTGGGGTTCAGTCCGGCGGCCATGGTTTGGCATCACTATCGCCGGACCGTGTGGGCGTACTGGAGGCAGCAGCTGGGCTACGGCACGGCCGAGGCCATGCTCGAAAGGAAGTGGCCGGAGAAATACAATTCGGGTGGCTACGCCACGTGGTCAGGACGTATATATGTGAACGGAATCCTTCGCACGCTCTCCTTGTCTCGTGGACGGATATATCAGGGAACGTGGGGAACAGCAGGCTATGCGCGGCTGTACCAGCCTGCGCCAAATCTTCTGAACTCTCTGCCGCTGATGCACGAATGGCAGCTCACCACTCTTGTCCTGGTGGCACTCTGTGCCGTCGGCTTCACTTGGAGACGGCTGCTGAGCGTTTTGCCAGTTGCGGTAGCCGCCCTCGTGCTTTCGATGATCCCGGCGATAACTGCGTCGTTGAAAGTCCGCTTTCCTGCGTCGACAAAAGGCCGCTTTACTCGCTTTCGCCTGCGCGCTCTCACGGGAGTGCTTCACCTGATACAGCCTCTGGCTCGCCTGTGGAGCCGTCTGGTCTACTCCCTCACGGCCTGGAGAATCCGCCGTTTTCCAACTCTCTCCTTCCCATGGCCGCGGATGTTCCAGCTCTGGAGTGAAAAATGGCTCGATAGCACCGAGGTACTCCTGTCATTGGAATCGGTGCTGCGGTCCCGTGGCGCGGTCGTGCGCCGAGGCGGTGATTACGACAGCTGGGACCTGGAGATACGCGGCGGCTTGTTCGGCGGCGTACGCGTCTGTACGGCCTCGGAGAACTACGGGCGAGGCAAGTACATGGTGCGGCTTCGCTCTCGGCCGTGGTTCTCCATCTCGGGAGCCGGGACGACACTCCTCCTGATGATTGGGTGCTTTGGAGCGCTATTGGACCACTCCGTATGCGCTGCTGCCGCCCTCGGCACATTGAGCGCCGTGTTCGGGGCGATAACGTTTAGGAGCGGCGCCGTGGCCGTCGGTGCGATCCATAGCGCCCTCATCAAGCTGGACTTCGAGGGCACATGACGACTACCGGGAAGCCCAGCCCCAACCGCGACCTTGCACTTTACCTCCGTTTGTTTCGGTGGGCCAGGCCCTGTTGGGCGCACCTCGTTGGTCTTTTGCTCCTCAGCTTACTGGCAACTCCTCTGGCTTTGCTGGTCCCTTTGCCGCTGAAGATAGCTCTAGATAGCGGCCTCGGCTCCCGGCCCCTTCCTCATTTGCTTCGGCCATTCCTGCCCCCCCGATTCAGTCTCTCCCCATCCTCAGCGTTGCTCTTCGCCGTCGGCTTGCTGATTGCTGTGACCATTCTCACCCAGATTCAGACACTAGCCCTGGGGCTCCTGAAGACGTACACCGGTGAAAGGCTCCTCCTGGAATTTCGATCGGGACTTTTCGCCCAGATGCAGCGTTTGTCGCTTTATTATCACGACAATAAGGGAATCGCTGAATCGCTGTACAACGTTCAATACGACGCGGCCGCGGTTCAGACAGTCCTGGCTGAACGCTTCATTCCGCTCATTGGTTCCGCTTTCACGCTGCTCGGAATGCTGTACGTCACCATGAAAATCGATTGGCAACTGGCTCTGGTTGCCCTGCTGATCTCGCCCATTCTCTTCTTGATTTCAAAATTCTACCGGCGCCGCCTGCGTGGCGGGGCGCGCGAGGTGAAGAAGCTAGAAAAATCCGCGCTGGCCGTCGTGCAGGAAGTGCTCGGCGCGCTGCGCGTGGTGAAAGCATTCGGAAAAGAGGAATATGAGAGGCATCGTTTCGTCCGGCGTAGCTTCGAAGGCATGCGTGCGCGGCTGAAGCTAGCACTGGCGGAGGGAAAGTACAACTTCTTGGTTGGTCTGACCTCCGCGATAGGAACGGCCACGGTGCTATTTGTGGGATTCCGGCAGGCGCAATCAGGCATCATCACCCTCGGTGATCTCATGCTCATGATGGGGTATGTGACCCAGCTTTACGATCCCCTAAAAACCATGGGCAAAAACTCGGCGGCTCTCCAGTCCTACTTAGCCCATATCGAGCGGGCCTTCGCTTTGCTCGATGAACTTCCCGAAGTCCAAGAGAAAACCAATCCGCGCTCACTGGTGCGCGCCACGGGCAAGATTGCTTTCCAGAACGTTTCATTCAGTTATGGGCAGAGCAACCGGCTGGCCCTGAGCCACGTTTCATTGCAATTGGATCCGGGAATGCGCGTAGGCATCGTGGGGCCGACGGGCGCAGGCAAAACCACGCTGGTGAATCTCCTGACTCGTTTCTACGATCCTACTGAAGGACAAATCTTGCTCGATGGTGTGGACCTGCGCGAGTACAAATTAATCGACTTGCGCAGCCAGTTTGCCATCGTTCTTCAGGATCCTGTGCTCTTTTCCACCAGTATTGCCGAAAATATCGCGTATGCCCGGCCGAGCGCGAGTGAAGCCGAGATCGTAGCCGCGGCAAAGGCTGCAAACGTGCACGATTTCGTGGTCCGCCTTCCTCAGGGTTACGCGACCATGGTGGGCGAACGGGGCCTGTGCCTCTCAGGAGGTGAGCGTCAGCGCATTTCCCTCGCTCGAGCTTTCCTCAAAGATGCGCCGGTCTTGATTCTGGACGAGCCAACCAGCGCAGTGGATGTCAGGACAGAGGCGTTCATCTTGGAAGCAACGGAACGGCTTGCCCGAGGGCGGACGACGTTCGTTATCACTCACCGGCTCAGTGCTTTGAAGCTGTGCGATGTGGTCGTGAGAATTGAAGACGGACGGCTCGTGGCGCTGGAGCCAAGTGCTGGGACGGAAATGGTTCCCGTGATGGAGAGTAAGCAATGAGAAGAGTGCGGGTCGGATTCCTGCTTCCGCATTATTCGCAGAAGAGTAGAAGCCTTATGCCCGACGTTGTGCGAGCGCTCGGGGAATCTGGCGCGCTCGTCGACGTCATCCACCCGGTGGACGGGATGGTCGACCTATCGAAAGTCCGTGTCCAGCATGATCTCTATGTGCTGCGCCATACGAGCGGTCTTTCTCTCAGCTTGGCGGGTGCGCTCCATGCGCTGGGCGCCGCTATCGTGAATCCCTATCCGGTGTCTGCCGCGCTGCGCGACAAGATCATCGCCTCCCGAATCCTGCAGGCTGCGGGCATCCGTATTCCCGCGACGTACCTTGCATCGCACCCTGACCAGTTACTTGCGCTGCTGGATTTGGGGCCGCTGGTCATCAAGCCGTATCAAGGAGCTGGCGGCCACCATGTTCGCATTATCCGGTCCCCTGGCGAACTCGCCGAGGTGAATTGTGGCCGCGACCCGGTGTTTGCCCAGCGCTACCACGCGAACGACGGCTACGATCGAAAGATCTATGCGATCGGAGGTCGTCTCTTTGGCGTCAAGAAAGTCTTTCCACGCCGGACGGAAGAAGAAAAACAGGGGGAACCCTTCACTCTCACACCGGACTTGCGTGAGGTTGCGGCCAGCTGTGGTCGTGCCTTTGGTATCGACCTGTACGGCGTAGACATAATCGAGAGTGAAGGGACACCGTACGTCGTGGACATGTGCAGCATCCCCGGTTTCAAAGGTATTCCGGACGCCCCGCGGCTGCTGGCAGAATACTTCTTCGCGGCGGCGGAGCGGGCCGCCCAGGGAGAGCCGCCGCAAACAGCCGCCCTGACCGTCGCTGCGAGCCATGCCCATGTCTAAGCAAACGATCCCCGAAATTTTGACGGAAGGTGTGCGGGAGCATCAAGCCGTGCAGGCTTGGCTGCAAATCCAATCGGGCTCCTGGGAGCCCGGCAGCCTGGAAGTGCTGCAACAGAGAAGATACAGCACGGTTTACCGGCTCAAGCAGGTCAAGCAGGAGGGTGCGAGAGTTATCGCCAAGAGGTGCCGTATAGCGAAAGCGCGTATCGAGCAGACGATTTACCAGGAATTGATGCCGCTCACGAGGATGCCGGCGCTGTGTTGCTATGGCCTTCTGGAGGAGCCAGATGGGGAGTTTTGCTGGCTTTTCCTCGAAGATGCTGCCGGTGTACGTTACTCGCCGCATCTTCCCCACAATCGCGCGCTTGCAGGCCGTTGGTTGGCGGAAATACAGCTGGCGGCCATGTCTGCCGGCCTCAGGTCCTGCCTCCCGGACCGCGAACTCGATCATTACCTGCGATTGCTGCGCGCCTGCCGTGCCACGTTACTCGCGCAGTTGAGCTGCGGCGCATTCTCGGCCGAAGATGCCGCCTTGTTGCGCAATATTGCTGCGCACCTCGACGCTCTCGAATCGCGCTGGGGCGAGGTGGAGAAAATCTGTGAGGTGATGCCGCGGACTCTGGTGCACGGCGATTTCGTCACCAAGAATCTGCGCATCCGTGCCGCCGCCGCAAGCCCCGCGCTGCTGGTCTTCGACTGGGAATTCGCTGGCTGGGGCGTGCCCGCCACGGATCTGGCTCAGTTCGTTGATCGCGTCGCCAGTCCAGACCTCAGCCTCTACTGTTCGATCTTGAACGGCGAGCAAGCACACCTGGATTTGCGCGATATTCAAGCCGTCGCCGCCTGCGGCAATCTCCTTCGCATGATCGACCAAATTAGCTGGGCCACAGCAGGCCAAGAGTTCGTTTTTCCCGCCCAGCTCGTTAAGACCATAAGCCTGCTGCGATCCTATGAGTCCTCGATCCTTGGAGCGCTGCGCGCCTTCGAGCGGAGCTGGGCATGATTGAAGGCTTGAACCAAGTTCTCGAACGTTACGGCCAGCCTGGCTTGAGCGAATTGCGCGGGTTGCTGCAGAGCCTGCTGGGCGGACGCGAGGTAGAGGGTCGTCTGATGGAGGAGCAGACTTTGCAGCCTCGCGCCTCGCGTGTCTTCCGCCTACGCTTCGGCATTAACGGCAAAACTCGTCAAGTGATCGTCAAGCGTCTGAAACCCGAAATCGGCCGCCGGAGCGAATTGATAGAGCAACGCTGGCTGCCTCGAGTGGGCATGAGCGACAACGGTCCGGCTTTGCTGGGGAGCGTCGCCGAGCCCGGCGGCAATTGTGTCTGGCATGTCTATGACGACCTTGGCCCGTTCGAACTCCTTACCAACCCGCTCGACCGCGACAGCGTCAGCGCGGCAATCAAGCTGGTAGCACAACTTCACATGCAGTTCGCCCGGCATCCGCTGCTCGGAGAAGTTCGGCTGCACGGGTGCGACCTGGGTATCCACTTCTACGCCGCCAGTGTGCGCGACGCTACTTACGCACTGGAAGCGTGCCAGCCATCTCATGAGCAAACCTCATTGCACGAGCGCCTGCTCGAACGGCTGTCCAAATTGCGCCAGGAATTGCCGCAGCGCTCGCACGCGCTGGACGTGTGGGGCGGACCGGAGACATTGCTGCATGGCGATTTATGGCACATCAACATTTTCGTGATCCCCGCGGACCCGGGGCTCCACGTCCGCCTTATCGATTGGGACCATGCCTCCGTCGGACCGGCAAGCTACGACCTTTCGACTTTCCTCTTGCGCTTGCCGCCTCAAGAACGGTCCTGGGTTCTAGAGTTGTACCGGGTGGAGACGTCGCGTGCAGGCTGGCGTCTGCCAACCGCTAGAATGTTGAACGTCCTATTTGAGACCGCGGAGTATGCGCGCTTGGCCAATCGCATTATCTGGCCTGCCATCGCACTGGTCGAGGATCGAGCGCCTTGGGCTTGGGAAGCATTGGCAGACGTGGACCAGTGGTTTGAAGACCTTGGGCCGGTGCTGCCGTGTGAAAACGAATTGCAGGACGTCCCATCTTGAAAACGCCGGTTTCGCTGCTGCCTGATTCCATGACTCTGAAACTCCGGCTCACGGCTGCCTTGGGCCATGACGGGTATGAACGGCGGCCAGTAAGAATCCTCAGGAGAACCCTTCCGCCATTCATGAGCACGTTCCCGAACGAGATCGTCACCTGCCGATTGCCAGATGGTCGCAAAAGGCGCGTGTTTGTCAAATACCAGGCCGGTCAAAGCCACAACTGCTACGGGCACCGCGGCGATGTTCGTTACGAGACCGAAGTCTATCGCCGGCTGCTTCACGCGCTGCCAAACTTCCGACCAAAGTGCCTGGGGGCGCACACTGACCTCAACATCGACAGCATCTCTTTATTCCTCGAATACCTCTATCGCAGCGTGCGCTTGAGCGACATGGTCCGGATGCGTCAAACGCGTCAGCCCCGGGCGATGGCCCAGGCAGCTTGCTGGATCGGGCAATTCCACGCCCGGCACATGGAGCAGGTCAAGGATCCGGCGCTGGCGTTCCTGAGGCAGTACGATGCCGGTTATTACCGCGGTTGGGCGCAACGGAGTTTTGAATTCGCACGCCCGTTGCACCAGCTTTTCCCCTGGCTCGCCAAACTATGCCACACCGATCGGTGGTTCGCCCCTCTGCTGGCCGAGCCGCAGACCGTCATTCACGGCGAGTTTTACGCCAAGACCATCCTAGTTCGAAGCCAAAGTGTGTTCATCGTGGACTGGGAATCGGCCGCAATCGCTGCGGGAGAAATCGATTTGGCGGCCCTGACGGAAGGAAAACACTGGCCAGCTGACGTCGTGCGTAGATGCGAGCGCGCTTACGTACGTGCGCGCTGGCCGGACGGTGCTCCTCCCGGCTTCAGGCATACTCTCGACGCCGCTAGAATCTACCTGCATTTCCGTTGGCTCGGCGAGCGGCCCGATTGGACCGTCCGTGAAAAAAATCTCTCGCGTTACGAATACCTTCATGCATCTGCAAAACGACTGGGTCTGATATAGGTTTGGCATGGCCACCGTGGTTATTTCCGCGTATGACGTTGTGAATTATCCGCAGGGAGGCGGACACTTCTGGGTGTATCTCCAATACGTCCTCGGTTTGCGCCTCCTGGGCCACGACGTGTACTGGCTGGAAGCTTTTCGCACCAAGGGGCGGGAGGAGCAAGAAGCCGCTGCGTTGGCCACGTTCCAGGCGCGGATGCAACAGTATGGCCTTGGCGGGAGATGCATCCTTTACCGCACGCGGAGCAAAGAGCCCCTGTCCGAGGCGCCGGCGGAGTACCTAAACGTGACACGTACGGAAGCCGAAGCGGTCTTCGGACGAGCGGACCTATTATTGAATTTCCACTATGCTATAAGTCCGGCGTTGCTGTCCTTCTTCCGGCGCACGGCCCTCGTGGACATCGATCCCGGCCTCCTCCAGTTTTGGATCACGAGTGGGCAACTCCACGTGCCACGCCATGATTCTTACTTCAGTACCGCCGAGGGCGTCGGGCGCCGCGGAGGTAAGATTCCCAGTGACCATCCGCGCTGGATGCACATCCGCCCGGCGATTTGCCTGGAGCGCTGGCCCTATGCCTTTGACCCTTCTTGCCAGGCCTTCACGACGGTCTCCACCTGGGATTCCTCGGACTGGGTTGTCAGCGCCGATGAGACCTACGAGAACACCAAGCGTGTGGCGTTCTTAGAGTTCGCCGGCCTTCCCCAACTTACCCCTCAACCGTTGGAGTTGGCTCTGTTCCTGCGCACGGAGCGGGACATGCGAGAGCGGAGAAACCTCGAGGACTGCGGTTGGAGGATCCGACAAGCGTGCGAGGTCGCCGGCACGCCTGAGATGTACCAAGCCTATATTCAGCGTTCGCGCGGGGAGTTCAGTTGCGCCAAGCCTTCCTATATCAAGCTGCAAACCTCTTGGATCAGTGACCGCACCATTTGCTACCTGGCCAGTGGCAAACCTGTCGTCGTGCAGCATACTGGTCCCAGCTCATTCCTCCCCAACGGAGAAGGGATGTTTCGTTTCTCCACAGCGCAACAGGCCTCCGAAGCGTTCGACACGATCAACGCCGACTACGAGCGTCATTGCCGCGCCGCGCGCAAGCTGGCGGAGACTTATTTCGACGCCAAACAAGTCGTGGCGAAAATCCTGAGCCACGCGCTGATGGACGACGTGGACCGCAAAGGACTTGAATCGTCGAGACTGCCGTCCTGGACAGCGCGGCACGCATTTTCCGTCCTAAAAAAAAGCACGACTCCCAATGATTAGCCTGGGCCGCACTCGAGCCGAGTTGCTCGCCGAAATTGACGCACCGAATCTGCCTGGGGATCCTCTGAGTGATCTCACCGACCTGCACGCTGCGTGTGAGGACGCCTATGTGCGCGTTTGTGGCCGTGCACGGGACGAGCTTTTTCCGCTCCTTAAGATCGCGCTCTCGGAACGGTTCGCGGCGGCGCCGCGGCTGCAAGTGATCCGGGACTTGCTTCTACCGCTGAGGAACATTCTCGGCAACGCCTACAAGCACGGCAACGGATGCGATCCCGCCAAGGTGATTTCGGTCGAGATCGTGCTCACCGCCAAGGGCGCGCTCATCGCGGTCACCGACGAGGGCAGCGGCTTCGATGTTGCGCTTACATTTCGGCGTTTCCAAGGGCAGGAAAGCTACTTCGCGAATCATGGGGGTCGGATTCCGCAACTTGCACCCGTGCGATTTCCATGGTCAGCTACGAAAACGGCGGCCGCACTGTGTTGCTGTGCTTCCGGCCTACGATCCAAAATCACGACCGCGCTCTCAACAGCCACGCTTTACCGAAGGTTCTGGGGGCGGAATGGAGTCAGAAGCGTCTGTCAGCCGAAGTGCCGGAGTTCGGCAAAGACGGAGCGAAGATCGAGTCTTACCGGGTTTACCCGGCGCGCGGACGTGCCGGCGACGACTGCGGGAATCGTTACGTGTTGCGGTTGGCCGGCCGCAACGGCCGACCGGCAGAGACGCGTATCCTCACCGGCAGGCTTCACCCAACGGAAGCCGCGGCGGCGTCCGACTTCGAGGCGGCGACAAAACTTCACGATGCAAGGATATCGATCAAACTGCGCATCCCCCGGCCGGTAGCGCTGCTGGCGGTGGAGCCACGACTCGTCCTCTATGACTTTGACCCTTGGATGAATCTCTGCGAGTTCTTCACGCATCACGGCAGGATTAAGACTCTTCGTCGCATCGCAAAACTGGTCGGCTTGGGGATAGCTAAGCTGCACTGCAGCCAGGTTGGGTTGCCTGGTGCGGAGTTGGACTTCGTTGGAGAGGAACTGCAGACGATGGTGGTGGGCTCGGAGAACTACCTACAAACTCTGCCCTGCGGACCTGACCTAGTGAATCGCTTCCATGCCGCGGCTCAGCGGATCGAGAGCCTGGCGCCGTTCGATCGCCAGCGAATTCTGTCACCGATCCACGGCGCACTCGGTTGGGATTGCATCCACTACGGCGTTGACGGCCGCTTCTATCTTTATCGCTTCGAGACGTGTCGCTGGTCCGACCCGGGGCTTGATCTTGGAGGATTTGCGGCTGATCTCCTCTGCTTCACGCTTGCTACCTACAATGAAGAGGCGTATCGCAACTGCCTCGACGCATTCCTGCGGGAGTACAACTCGGAGGCGGCGCACCCGATGGACAAGAACGATCTCCTCCCTTATATCGCACTCGTCTTGGTCGAGCGTCTCCGACGAGCCGAAGCCTCCGCGAAGGGCGACCCGGGGCAACTGCTCGCGGCCCTGGACGCTGTGTTAACGGTCAGTCCAAGTGTTCCCGAGCGTGCCGGACCTCACTGAAAACGTCCTGTAATGCAGAACAGGCCAACAAAAGAATCCTTGCCCATGCTCTCCGCTGATGGGGACCTGTGGGCGTGGCCGCTACCGATGCAAGGCGCTGGACAAAAGGGCAAAGACAAATTGAAAGAATGATTCGAAAATCCGTGCGCACGATCATGGCGCATTCGCATCCGTCTACGGATTTGCGTTCGAATTGACTCCGGCTGTTGCCAAATAGCCCGCAAAACCATCGAAGGGGAAGAACGTTGACGGAGCAGTCGGCAATGCTGTGAATCTTGCGAGGTGCAAGTCCTCGTGCCGCCAATTGCCTGTAGTCGGGCGGCGAGCATATCCGATGCGTGCGAGGTAACGACGCACGCTCTGCTCGGATGTAGACGCCTCAGCTGTGCCCTGCGGGGGAACTGATTCTTGTTCATCCTTCAGTTAGCTTGTTGGAAGTAAAAGAGGGCAGCAAAATGAAAAATCGAAGCGCCGAAGTCTGCGTGGCTCACTGGATGCGTTCGCGAGTGAAGCGGTCACGTCCGGCCCAGTAGGGACACTGCGGGCAGGATTTTCCCTCGGGGTAGTCGATGCCTTCTTCGTGAGGGCAGCCGATGAGGCCGTCAGTTACGATCACAGACTTGGCGGCGTGCTCTTTGAGGAAGGCCAGAACCTTCTCGCCAACGGAGGGATTGGTGCGCACGTCGGTGTCTTCGGAGAACCAACGTTCAAGCGGGTCCGGCTCGCGGCCTTCGGCGCGCACGATGGCGACAACGATCTTGGTGGCGAGATCGGCGGTGGGGCCGTAGAAGGCGACAGTGGCGATAGGATAGCCACGAAAGCCTGCTTTGACTTTCCTGCCCAACCACGGCGACAACGGCTTCCATTTCTTTTCCACGGGAGTTCAACGTGGCGAACCTGTTAGAAGCGGGCGTCGAAGGCATTCGAAATAATGACTTGCCACAAAACCCAGGCAGAATCATACAACACTTTGAAAACTTGCGAAATCTGGGCACAAGTTTAGGAACAAAACCCCGCCAAACACGATGACAAACCGTGATACCAGACGCACGGAAATGCAAGAAGAGCCAACAAGAGCGTTTCTGGATTTAGCCGCGTGTCGGGTCGCTCAACCAAGCGCACTTTCCAACTGCCCCTCCTTTCCGCGACGGTGTGGACTTTTGCGGGAACTCCGATCAAGAGTCTCTTGTTTCCAGCCGGTTCTGTCGAGATGGTGGGCGTGAAGCGCGTTGATAACAGACCACGGCGGAGAAGAAGCGCAATCTCAAGAAAGCCTGGATCACGCCTGCAATCCCAAAATAGTGGCGATGCATTCAAGAACACCAGGAGCGCGCAACCACGGAGTTCATGCCCAGTTCGCCGCGACTTGATAGCGGGACATGCGATTTTCACTCGGGCGAGCGTTGCGTGCCCAAAAACATTTATTGTGGGAAAGCTGCCCGCGAAATTGTAGACAAGAGAAAAGCGCGGGGGTCAATTTCGTCCGGGTTTTTGGGCAGGCTTAGCAGCGGAAGGATTTAGGGCAAGTTTCGATTGTATCCCTTCGATTCCCTCCGCCCAGGACGCTGCCGTTTCCGCTAATTCCCGCAACACCTCCGCGTCGCTCTTTCCTGACCTCTTCAGCCCATGAAACGAATGATCTGCCGTTTCAATGATGTGCAACGTCGCTCGCGATCCTAGTTTCGCACACAGAGGACGCAACAACTTGAGATCGGCAAGCGTATCCCGCGTTCCCTGCAGGAACAGCATCGGCGTCGTAACCCTCGCTAGGTGGTCAGCTCGTTTCGTTCCCGGTCGGTTGGGCGGGTGCAGCGGGAAACCAAAGAACACCAATCCTCGCACTCCATCCAGTGGATGCTCTGCCGCAGCCTGCGAAGTCATTCGTCCTCCCATGGACTTGCCTCCCGCCAACAACGGCAAGCCAGGAGCCGCTTCAGCAGCCGCTCGCACTGCAGCCACAACGGTCGCCGTCAGCACGGCTGGCGAGTCGGGAATCCGCCGCCGTTCCTCCATGTAGGGAAACTGGTATCGAAACGTCGCCACGCCCACGCTAGCCAGTTCGCCCGCCAGCATCTCCATAAATGGGTGATTCATTCCCGCCCCCGCTCCATGCGCCAGCACTAGCAGCCGCCGCGCCTTCGCCGGCAACGACAGCAGCGCCGACACCTCAACTCCGCCGTCCACGCCAAATCGCATCTGCTCGCCTGCCCCCATTTCGTCGCGATTCTAGCAGAACCTGCCGTTATGCTCTTCCCCCTGTCGAACAGTTGGCAAAAAGGATCAATGTGGCGATCTGGAACACTGCGGCTTAAGATAGCTGATTATGCGGCGCCTTCTCGTTGGGTTTATCTGCTTTTTCACTGTGCCACTGCACGCTGCGCAACGTGACAACCTTTCAGTCTGGTTCGTAGATTCGCTGGTGAAGGTCTTTCCTGACAGCCCGGCAGTGACATCAAGCTTCGAACTTGCTTTGGTGACCGCGCGCAATGGCCACAGTAGTCTGCAGGTCGCGTTGCGATCCGAATCACACCGACTGGTACGGGTACGCGTCATTGCCCCGCGCTTGGGGAACGCGGCACTTAAGGTCCAGAGTTACCGCGTAGGAACTGTGCAGGTGAACTCGCATCCTACCGACACGCCCTCGGACGAGGTGGTGCGTTCGGCAGTAGGTCCATATCCCGATCCCTTGTTTCCGCTGGAGAAAGAAATTGCCTTGGAGGCATCCCGCACCGAGGCATTATGGATTTCCGTATTCGCGCCGAAGGAGACGCGGGCAGGGACTTACCGGGGCATGGTCGAGATCGATGCAGGGAAGCAGAAGTTAAGGCTGTCCTTTCAGGTAGAAGTCTTCGCTGCGACCGTGCCGAAAGAACAACAACTGTGGGTCACGAATTGGTTCTGGTTCGACCACGAACTGATGGCCAAGCACTATCCCAAATTGAAGTCCGATGCGGATCGCTATTGGAGAGTGTTGGAGAACATAGGGCGGACCATGGCGGAATATAAACAAAATGTTGTGTTTGTTCCCGTGCGCACGCTGGCCAAAGCACAACTGGCGGGCGGCGCCGTGCAATACGATTTCAGCCTAGTCGACCGCTGGATTGAGACCTTCGACAAAGCCGGTATGGCGCACATGATCGAGGGCGGCCACTTGAGCGGACGGCTCGGCGGTGGATATGACTCGCCCTATGTGATCCCGACGGACCTGGTCGAAAACGGTCAGATGGTGAGGAAGGATCTGCCTGCAGACGATCCGCGTGCAGAACACAATCTCCGGGAGTTCTTGCGGCAGCTCCGCGATCACTGGAAAGAGAAAGGCTGGCTCAGCCGTTACGTCCAGCACGTTCACGATGAGCCGCATGGGACAGAGATGCCTATCTACCGGCGCTTCGTCCATATCGTCAGTGAGGAGCTGCCGGGAGTGCCAACGCTGGACGCCATAAGCCTGCGCGAAGATATTTCCGCACAGGAGGAGACCACCATCTGGGTGCCTAAACTCGGCACATTCGATGAACAGCTTGATGTAATTGCAGCGCATAAGGCGCGTGGGGGCCAGAGCTGGTACTACATCTGCCTGGATCCGCGCGGCAAATACCTCAATCGGTTTATCGACTTCCCGTTGATCAAGGTGCGGCTGCTGCCGTGGGTAAACTACCGGTATGGGCTTACTGGATACCTACACTGGGGCGGGAATTTCTGGACAGATCGACCGTTTGAGAACCTTCAACCAGATTGGGGAGGAGGTTTCGTGCTCCCCGCCGGTGATAACGCCATCGTATACCCCGACCCGGAACACGACGGCGTGTTGGTATCGATGCGTCTAGAAGTGATGCGAGAGGGCATTGAGGATTACGAACTGCTGATGGAATCCGCCCGACACGCGCCAGCAGGTACCGACGCACTAGCCCGAGCGGTGATGCCTACATTTACGGATTACCTCCGCGATGTGACTCAGTTTCGAAAGGCCGAGCGCGAACTGCTTCGACTGGCGACGGAGGCGCACAGGGAATGATGAGGTAACAGGTACTCCTGCCCGGACTATTTGAAGGGACAGACACCAGGTCAGAGGAAGACGGCTGGTCTCTGCTGTTCATCTCAGCCTCAACCAGTCAAGAGCTCAGATTTCTTGCCACCAATGGTGGCATTGTTGATCATCGGTCGTGCCCAAAAGCCAACGCTGAGGACAAACCCAAACGTGACATAGAGAAATGCCAATCCGCTCCGCAGTCCCGCGTAGTCTCCGATGCGCCCAATGATCACCGGCACCACTGCTCCGCCTATGATTCCGGTACCCAAAATGCCCGAGAAAGAACCGTGGAATTTCGCGACGGAGTTGAGAGCAAGCGACACCACGATAGGCCACATCACCGATGCAAACAGACCCACGGCAGGAAAAGCAATTAGGGAAACCATGGCAGGTCCAAACAAGGCTGCAGACAGTGACAACAGAGCCCCCAGGCACGCACCCATAAGCACCTTGCGGCTGTCAAATATCTTCAGCAATAGCATCCCGACCAGACAACCAGCCGTGAGCAAGCCCCAGAACCAGGAAACCGCCGCCGCACCTGTCGTATGGGGGTCCAAACCATGATACTGACGCAAGAAACTCGACATCCAGTCGGCGGTTCCTTGTTCGCATCCGACATAAGCAAACATCGCCGCAAAGTACAGCCACACAACCCGTTGCCGCGCCAAGGTTCGGTACATGTCCAGTGAGCCCACACGCTCTTCGGCGGTGTGCTGAACCTTAGGGAATTTGGAAAAGAACAAAACCACCACCATCACCAGCGCGGAAACGGCGAAAATCCAGTAGATCGAGGCCCACGGCAACTCTACTGGCGTCATCCTTCGCAGGATGCGCAAAACGATATTTTGATCGGGCGAAGGATCCTTGAGGTTTAGCACCAGATAAGAGTAAATTCGAGGACTAATAAATGATGCGCTGCCGAACACCAATTGGGCCAACGTCGAATTGAACGCGTAGTGTTCTTCCCCGCCGGCAACACGCAACAAGGGATTGATGGCCACCTGCAGAACGGCCATTCCTGCACCGATAGTGAAGTAGGAAACGATTGCTACGCGGTATCCAGGGAATAGAGCGAAACTCAGCGAACCCAGCGTGCCAGCCAAGAAGGCCAGCGCCATCACGGGTTTTTCGGTGAATCGTTCCACCAAAAAACCGGCAGGGATGGACATCACTCCGTAAGCGATGAAGAAGGCAAAAGCCAGAAATCCCGCGGCAGTCAAACTCACCTGAAAGCTGCTGATGATGTCCGGAACGATAGGACCAAGAATATTGGTTAGCAAGGAGATCACGAAAAAAGTAAGGAAGACCAAGCTGACCGTATAGCGGCTTC
>WNGI01004382.1_pt1 | contig 16330 bp, 14 predicted proteins | sample 5400621 | NCBI WGS metagenome assembly WNGI01 (sample SAMN13153374, study PRJNA577476) | soil metagenome | isolation source: 20 cm soil or saprolite under Garry oak tree replicate 1 | place: USA:California | collected 2016-06-15 | reverse complement strand
CGTAGGGAGGTTGCCGCCGATGGACGTGAAGTTGAACGGCGTGATGGCGTACACAAACCCCTCGAGCGGGCGGTAGTCGAGGGAGTTCCAGGTACCGGGCGCGGAGATCGGCTGCTCGGCATACAGCCGGTCCACGTAGTGCGGGTTGAAGCGGAAGAAATCGATCAGCTCGCACGCCGCATCGATCTCCGCCTGGTGCGCCGTCTTCGACTGCCCCAGCATGGTCGCCGCATTGACGATGGGGCGGTACCGCGTGGCGAGGAGCTCCGCCGCCTTGAGAAAGACCGCCGCGCGGCGACTAAGGTCCCACGTGGACCAATCGTGCCACGCCTCACCGGCCGCCGCGATCGCCGCCCGCACCTCAGCCGGCCCTCCCTGATGCACCTTGGCCAGCACGTGGTGGTGGCAATGGGGCATCACGGCGTCGATGGTCTTGCCGGTGCGGACGTCCTTGCCGCCGATCACGAGCGGAATCTCGATCTGGCGGCCGGAGAGCTCCTTGAGGGACTTTTTCAGCTCGAGCCGCTCCGGTGTGCCGGGGGCGAACGAGAGCACTGGCTCGTTGGTAGGAACCGGTATCTTGGGTGTGGCGTTCATGTCTGGAAATCTAATTGCGGATTGCGGATTGCGGATTGCGGAATCCGCGCGCGAGACGTCCAATCCGCAATCCACAATCCACAATCTGAAATTCCCAATATGATCCACCCGCAGACCCGAATTGGCCACGTTCATCTGACGGTGTCTGATCTCGACCGCGCCGTTGCGTTCTATCGCGACGTGCTCGGCTTCGAGGTCACCACCCGCTACGGCAGCGACGCCGTGTTCCTCTCGGCCGGCGGCTACCATCACCACATCGGCCTCAATACCTGGGCGGGCCGGGGGGCGGCGGCCCCACCCCCAGGGACGACCGGGCTGTACCATCTCGCCATCGTGTTACCCGATCGGCGCGCGCTGGCGGCGGTGGTGCGCCGGGTCATCGACGCAGGGATCCCGCTCGAGGGGGCTGCAGACCACGGTGTCAGCGAGGCCGTTTACCTGCGCGACCCCGACGGCAACGGTGTCGAGCTGTATCACGACCGACCGGAAGGCGAATGGCCGCGCGCACCGGACGGACAGCTCGTCATGTACACGCGGCCACTCGACCTCGCGGCGCTAGTGGCTGCGCAGTAGCTCCGGCGACACGGTCGCCGCCACGATCGGCTGCACCGGCAACCGTTTCTCCCAGCGCGGCAGCAGCTGCGGCAGGTTCGCCAGCTCGAACGCGGACACCGCCATCACCGCCGAGGCCTGCATCAAGTCCGGAGCGATAGCCTTGTCATAGGTATCCGACTGAGAGTGATGGGTGTGGTTGTAGCCGCGGGTGATCTGGTTGAAGTTGAACCCCGGCACGCCGTACGGGATGAACGACAAGTGATCCGTGCCGCCCTTCACGGCATCGTTGATCGTGTCGGCGTTGAGCCGGTGGACCGGGGCGAGCAGCGTGCGCCAGAGGCCGTACGCTTCCAGGTGGCCCTGCAGCGCCATCCCCGTGATCGCGCCGGCGCCGTTGTCGAGCACGATCACCGCCTGGACGGAATCGGCGTCCGCGGCGTGCGCCTCGGCGTACTTCCGCGAGCCGATCAACCCCTGCTCTTCTCCCGTGAAGAGAATGAAGCGGATGGTGCGTTTCGGCTTGAGCCCCGATTGCGCGATGATGCGGGCGGCTTCCAGCGTGGCGATGGAGCCGGTGCCGTTGTCGGTCGCGCCCGTCCCCAGGTCCCAGGAATCGAGGTGCGCGCCCACGATCACGACCTGCCCCGGGTGCTCGCTGCCCCGTAGCTCGGCGACCGTGTTCCACTGCGGCACCGAGTCCTTCATGTTGAGCGTATTCTGGATGTTCGCCTCGAGGCGGGGCGTCACATCCGCTGCGAGCAGGCGGTCGAACAGCGAGTACTCCTCGTGTGCCACGACGACCTGCGGCAGCGGCAGGACACGCGTGGGCGAGCCGCTCATGTTGAGCAGGTCCTGCTCCTTGCCGGCATCGAGCAGGATGCCGACGGCCCCGGCGTTCCGCAGCAAGAACGGCTGATCGGTGTTGAACTGCATCAGGCGTGCGCGGGTGGCCGAATCGAGGCGCTGGCCGCCTCCGAGGAATCCGCGGAACGCGGCCCGTTGCCGCTCTGAGTCGGCCGGCGTCATCGGGGGACCGTCGTTGTTCCATACGAACTGGGGCGGCCGCAGCATGACCCACGCGCCCTTCACTCTGACCCTGTTCGCCTCGATGCTCTCGGCCGTGCTGGCGTCGATGCGCACCACCGGTCCGCTCACGGTCTTGCCATTGGTGCCCGGCGTCCACGCCCAGCTCGCGGCCACGACGTCGTGCATGCGGGGCGCGGTCAGCCGCATCCACATCGGCCCCCGCGCCCATGTGCCGCCGAAGTTCCACTGCTCGAGGCGCGCGTCGAGTCCATATTCCTTGAACTTGGCCAGCGCCCAGTCGTTGGCGGCGCGGGCGGCGGCCGAGCCGGTCAGGCGAGGCCCGATGACGTCGGTGAGGTGCTGCAGGTTCGCCATCGCCTGCGAGTGGGTGAGGGCTTGATCGATGAGCACGCCCGCGCCGCTCGTGTCCACCGTCGGGGTCTGGGCGGCAAGGGGTCGGGGAGCGAGCGCGACGAGCAACGCGGTCGCCGCGGCGATACATGAGCGGTTCACGGGAAGGTCCCTCTCAGGAAGTACGTATGCCCTAACGTTACGCGCGACGGGGGAGACCCGTTAGGCGGCGGACGGCTCTCCTGCCCGGCGCGCGTCCACGGAGCGTTGCGGGGGGACGGGGAGGGTCACGGTAACGGTGGTGCCGCCGCCGGGGCGCGAGTCGACGACGATGCTGCCTCCGAACATGCTGCGCACCACGCTCTGCACCACCACCAGTCCCATCCCGCTCCCCTCCCCGAACTCCTTGGTGGTGAACCCCGGCTCGAAGATGCGCTCCAAGTCTTCGGCACGAATTCCGGCACCCTCGTCGCGCACGGTGAGCCGCAGGGACCCACTGGCCTGCTCCAGGCCGATGCGGATGGGGGCCTGCCGGCCGATGCTCGCGTCGGCAGCGTTACGGATCAGGTTCACGAGCATGTCGTACAGGGCGTTCGGGTCGCCCTTGAGATAGACCTCCTCGAGCGTAAAGTCGAACTGGAGAGGGATTTTCTTGTCCTTCAGGACACGGCTCTCGAGCGTGCAGCAGGAGCGGACCACCCGTACGGCGTCGAACCGCTCCGAGCGCGCCAGCGTACCCCGGGCCCGGTCCTTGATGGCGCGTAGGAAGTTGACTCCGCGGTCGATATCGTCGACGACCTGGCCCAGCTCTTCGAGCATCTCGAGCCGCCGCGCGGCGGCCACCTCGGTCCACCGACCCAGCGCCTCCATGGCGAGCTGCAGGCCGGCGCGCGCCGCCGTCAACGGATTCGACACCTCATGCGCGATGATCCCCGGCAACGTGGCCAGGTCCTGCAGCGGGTCCGTCCGCTTGGGAACGGGTACGGTTGGCAGCTCGCGCCGGTCGAGCAGCCCGAGGCAGAGGCCTGCGAGTTCCAGGGTGAGGCGCTCCCGGCTGCGGCGCTCCCGCCCCTCGGGGGGCGGAGACGGCGGGCGGGTGCGCACCGGGGCGACTACCCAGTACCCCTCAGGGGCACGAGAGCCTACGAAGCGGCTGCCCTGGACGATCTGGATGCCCCAGCGCCGCAGCGTGGAGTCGACGTCGAGGTTACTGTCGTGATGGCCCGGGGCGGGGACGCTCGACGCCTGGGGCTCGAGCTCGGCGCGTGCCGACACTTCCCACACCGTGACGGGCTGGCCGCCCAGCGCGATGCTGGCCTGCCGCAGGATCTCGCGCCTGCCCTCAACGAAGGTCTCTGGTCCGCTCACCGAGGCTCCGCCGGTCACCACCGGCATGCATAAGGGGGGCGCGCATCTACATATGCGATATCCGTGCCGTTGCGTCAAGCAACGGCGGGGGTGCGAATCGCTTTGGCGGGTCGTCGTTGTGTGACGTATTCTTCCCGTATGCCAGCGAATCCGCCAGCTACGGCGCAGCCGGTCTCACGCGCCGCGGTCGAGGGCCCGCGCGAGCGCGAGCGCATCCGCACGCTCATCGTCCCTGACCACGACGATCTCGCCGCCCTCCTCGCCGAGCGCATCGTCGCGACGGTCGGGCGCGAGGTCGCGGCGAAGGGCCGGTGCGTGCTCGGGCTCGCCACGGGCAGTACGCCGCTCGGGATTTACCGCGAGCTGATCCGGCGGCACCGGGCAGGGGAGGTCGACTTCGCGGCGGTGACGACGTTCAACCTCGACGAGTACTACCCGATGCCGCCCGACAGCCCGCACAGCTACCGGCGCTACATGTGGGAGAACTTCTTCGCCCACGTGAACATCAAGCCGGAGAGCGTGCACATCCCCGACGGGAGCACGCCGCGCGAGCGCCTGGCGGAGCGGTGCGCGGCGTACGAGCAGGCCATCGTCCAAGCCGGGGGCATCGACTTCCAGATTCTGGGGGTCGGCAAGAGCGGGCATATCGGCTTCAACGAGCCCGGCTCCCCGCCGGACTCGCGCACGCGGCTGGTGACGCTCGACACCGTCACCCGCCGGGATGCGGCGGCGGACTTCTTCGGCGAGGACAACGTGCCGCGCGAGGCGATCACGATGGGCGTGGCGACGATCCTCCAGGCCCGGGAGATCGCCCTCATCGCCACTGGCGAGCACAAAGCGGACGTCGTGCGGCGCGCCGTGGAAGGCGAGCCGTCACCCGACGTCGCCGCCACCTTCCTGCAGGGCCACTCCAACGCCGCAGCCTATCTCGACCTGGCCGCGGCGGCGGAGCTGACGCGCATCAAGACCCCCTGGCTGCTCGAGCCGGTGGAATGGACCCCCGCCATGACCGAGCGCGCCGTCGTGTGGCTGGCCGAGCAGGCCGGCAAGGCGGTCCTGAAGCTCACCGCCCGCGACTACTCGGAGAACCACCTGAGCCCGTTGCTCGCGAAATACGGAGCCCCGGGACCGGTCAACGGCATCGTGTTCAACCGCCTGCGGGACAAGATCCGGGGTCGCCGCAAGCTGCCGTCGCGCCAGCGCATCCTCGTCTTCTCGCCGCATCCGGACGACGACGTGATCTCGATGGGCGGGATGCTGCGCAAGCTGTGGGAGAACGAGAACGCGATCGTCGTCGCCTACATGACGAGCGGCAACATCGCCGTGTTCGATCACGACGTGCAGCGGCAGCTGGACTTCGTGGAGCGCGCCGCCGAAACGCTCGGGATCGACCGCGCGGCGGTCCGGCGGGTACGCGACGCCGTCGAGGCGAGTTTCGAGCACAAAGGGCCGGGGGGCATCGACCTGCCGGTCGTCCAGGACTTGAAGCAGATGATCCGCGAGGCGGAGGCGATCTCGGCGCTCGAGTCCGTGGGGCTGCCGCGCGGCGCCGCCCGGTTCCTCAATTTGCCCTTTTACCGCACGGGCGAAGTCCGCAAGCGCCCGATCGGGGAGGAGGACGTCGCGCTGGTGCGGGCGCTCCTCGAGGAAGTGCGCCCCGACCTCGTGTTCGTCGCGGGCGACTTGTCCGATCCGCACGGCACGCACCGCATGTGCAAGGCGGCGGTGGAGCGGGCCCTGGAGGGCTACACCGCGACCCGGCCTCAGGTCTGGCTGTACCGCGGCGCATGGCAGGAGTGGCCCATCACGCAGGCCGACGTGCTGGTGCCGCTGTCGCAGGACGAGCTGCGGGCCAAGATCTTCGCGATCTTCAAGCACCAATCGCAAAAGGACACCGCCCCCTTCCCCGGGGGGCACGACGACCGGGAATTCTGGCAGCGGGTCGAGGCCCGCAACATCGAGACGGCGGCGCGGGCGGACCGGCTGGGGCTGCCCGAATACTTCGCGATGGAGGCGTACGTGGTGGACCGTGACGGGCCCCCGGGACGCTGAGGCCCGGGCCGCCTCGCGGCGACTCCTGGCAACGAGCGAGCGGGAGCTGCAGCGGATCGTTCTCGACATGCACGACGGGCCGGTGCAAGACATCTTCGCGGCCCTGTCACAACTTCAGGTGCTCGAGCGCTCGCTCGCTGATGCCATGGCGCAGCAGCGCGCCGGTCAGGCGGTGCGGCTGCTGGAGCGCGCGCTCGGTGAGATCCGCAACTTCATCGGGGCGTTTCGGCCGCCGGGCTTCGAGCGCCGCGCCCTGGGCGAGATCGTCGAGGGCCTGGCCGTACAGCACGAGACTCTCACCGATCAGGGAATCGAGCTCGACCTCCCGACCGACCTGGGCGACTGCGCGCTCCCGACCAAGATCGCGGTCTACCGCATCCTGCAGGAAGCACTCGCCAACGGCCACCGTCACTCGGGGGCGTCGCGCCAGCGGCTGACGGTCGACCGGCGCGGCAGCGCCATCGCCCTGACGGTCTCGGACGACGGCAAGGGCTTCGACCCCCAGCGGGTGCTGGCGAGTGAAGCAGACGTCGGCGTGGAGGGCGGACACTTCGGGCTGCGCGGCATCCAGGATCGCGTGGCGATGCTGGGTGGCACGTTCGCGATCGACAGCGCCCCCGGGCGCGGCACGTCGCTCACCGTCACCCTGCCGGTGGAGTGACAAATCCACCGTGATCCGCGTCCTTTTGGCGGACGACCACGCGATCGTGCTCGAAGGGCTGCGGGCGCTGCTCGACGGCGAGCCCGACATCAAGGTCGCCGCCTGGACCACCGACGGCACGGAGGTGTTGAAGCTCGTCCAGCAACACAAGCCCGACGTCGTGGTGCTCGACCTCGAGCTGACGAGCATCAAGGGCACGGCGGTGATCGCCGCGCTGCGAGACCGTCCGTCCGCGCCCAAGGTGCTGGTCCTGACCGCGTACAACGACGGCGACTCGCTCCGCTCCGCGCTCGACGCGGGGGCGGACGGGCTGGCCTTGAAGACCGAGTCCCCGCAGCAGACCCTCACGGCGATCCGGCAGGTGCACGGCGGTCAGCTCGTGTTCCCGCAGGCGGCGCGGCGCTGGATCGAAGGCCGGGCCACGGGCGCCCCCGGCGACCTGACGCCGCGCGAGCGCGAGGTCTGGAGCCTCGTCGCCGCGGGGCTCACCAACCCGCAGATCGCCGAGCGGCTCGGCCTCTCGGACAACACCGTCAAGTTTCACGTGCAGCATCTGTTCTCGAAGCTGGGCGTGAAGAACCGCACGGAGGCGGCGCTCAAATACGCGCACGGCCCGCCCCGGTAGGGTCCCATTCGTACTTGACAAGGTGTAGTTCCAGCCGGAAACTGAAGCCTCCACTACCGGCCCGAGGGAGTTATGACCGCTCCTGCGCTGTCCATGAAGGAACTGCGTCGCGTCGTCATCGCGGCGGCAGTTGGCAACGTGATCGAGTGGTACGACTTCTACATCTTCGGGAGCCTCGCCGCCCTCCTCTCGGTCAAGTTCTTCGAGCAGGGTCCCGGTGGAGGCGCGCTCATCCGCACCGTAGGGACGTTCACCGCCGGGTTCCTGATCCGGCCGCTCGGGGCCTTCGTGTTCGGCCGCGTCGGCGACATCGTGGGCCGCAAGTACACCTTCCTCATCACCTTGAGCGGCATGGGACTGTCGACGGCGCTCATCGGCGTCGTGCCGAGCTACGCCAAGATCGGCGCGGCGGCGGGCTTCATCCTCTTGTTCCTGCGCCTGATCCAAGGGCTGTGCCTGGGCGGCGAGTACGGCGGCGCGATCACCTACGTCGCAGAGCACGCGCCGGATGAGAAGCGGGGCTACTACACCGGCTGGCTGCAGACCTCGCCGACGCTCGGAATCGTCGTGTCCCTGCTCGTCATCATCACCACGCGTGAGCTGTTGGGGACCGAAGCGTTCAACGCGTGGGGATGGCGCATCCCGTTCCTGCTCTCGTTGCTCATGGTCGCGATCGCCATCTATATCCGACTGCAGCTGCAGGAGACGCCGATCTTCCAGGCCATCAAGGCCAAGGGGCAGACGTCGAGCAATCCGTGGCGCGAAGCGTTCTGGAGTCAGAACATCAGATACGTGCTCATCGCGAGCATCGTGGTGATCGGCGAGGGGGTGGTGTGGTACAGCGGCCAGTTCTGGGCGCTGTATTTCATCCAGCAGGTCCAGAAGCCCGACGTGCTGCATCCCGCCATCATCACGGGTGCGGCGCTGCTGCTCGCCACGCCGTCGCTCATCTTCTTCGGCTGGCTCTCGGATCGGATCGGCCGGAAGCCGATCATCCTGGGGGGCTTCTTCCTCGCGGCCGTCACGTACTACCCGCTCTATATGGCGCTGGGGAACGCCGCCAACCCCGCCAGCATCAACTATCCGCTGTCGATCTTGATCGTCGCGATCATGGTCTCCTACGTGGGGATGGTGTACGGCCCGATCGGCGCGTTCCTCGCCGAGTACTTCCCGGCGCGTATCCGGTACTCATCCGTGTCCGTCCCCTATCACATCGGCAACGGCTGGGGCGGCGGACTGGTGCCCGTCATCACGACCGCGGCGTACGTGACCGCGCAGAACGCGGGGCTCTCCATGTCGCAGAGCCTGGGGCACGCCCTGGTCTATCCCATCGTCGTACCGGCAGTGGCGTTCCTGCTCGGCCTGTTCTTGATGCCGGAGACGCGCAAGATCAGCATCTGGCAGCCGGCGGAGGTACGCGCCGGCGCCAGAGGTTAACACAGGACCTCGCGTAGGGACGCAGGGTCTATCGTAGGGGCGCAGCATGCTGCGCCCCTACGACGTTGTGCGTCATCCCCCGCAGCGAATAATCGAGCAGCTGGATCGTGTGTAAGACCGGTATCGTACGCCCCACGCGCGCCAGCCCCGCACTGAGCTGCAGCAGGCACCCCGGATTCCCGGAGACGATCACGTCGGGGTCGGTCGCCAGGCAGGCCCGGACCTTGCGATCGCCCAAGTCGGCGGCGGCGCGGGGCTCGATGAGATTGAAGATTCCAGCCGAGCCGCAGCACAGCGCGGCGTCCGCGATCTCCACCAGCTCCACTTGAGGAATGCCGCCCAACAGACGGCGGGGCTGCACGCGCACGTTCTGCGCGTGCTGCAGGTGGCAGGCATCGTGATACGCCACGCGCAGCGGCGCCCCCAGCGAATGGCGTGGCGACCGGGGCTCGAGCTCAGCGAGTACCTCGGAGACGTCGCGACACTTGGCGCCCAGCGCTCGAGCTCGCTCCGCGTACTCCGGATCATCCCGCAGCAGGTGGGCGTATTCCTTCATAGTGGAGCCGCATCCAGCCGCGTTCGTCACGACGGTATCGACCTCGGCGCCGGCGAACGCGTCGATCAGGCGACGTGCCGCGTCGAGCGCCTGCTGCTCCATTCCCGCATGCACCATCAGCGCGCCGCAGCACCCCTGCTCGGGCGGGACGATGACTTCGCAGCCCTCCGCGGCGAGCACGCGCGCGGTCGCGGCGTTCACTTCGGCGAAGAAGACGCGCTGCACACACCCCAGTAACAAGCCCACGCGACGGCGGCGCTCGCCTTGCGCCGGAACACGCGGCGGCAGGCGCGTGCCGCGCCCGCCCAGCGTCAGCTCCGGCAAGAGTGACTCCATGGCGGCGAGCCGCGGCGGGAGCAGCGCCGGCACCCCGAGGCGACGCGCCAGCGCGCGCAGGCCGGAGCGCTGGTACAGCCAGAGCGGCAAGGTCAGGGCGCGCAGCCGCCCCGGATGGGGAAACAGCGCGAAGATCATCCGGCGGAACAGCCGATCGGCGAACGAGCGGGAGTAATGACGCTCGATCTGCGCGCGCGTCGCTTCGACCAGCTTGTCGTATTGCACGCCCGATGGGCACGCGGTGAGGCACGCCATGCAGCCGAGGCAATTGTCGAAATGGCCGACGTAGGTAGCCGTCATTTGCGCGTTGCCTTCGGTGCCGAGCTTCATCAAGTAGATCCGGCCGCGCGGGGAATCCATTTCCTCACGCCAGGTGAAGTAGGTCGGGCAGGTGGGGAGGCAGAAGCCGCAGTGCACGCACTGGTCGATCAGCGCCGCCTCCGGCGGGTGCTGCGCGTCGAAGATCGAGACCCGCGACATCACAGGCCTCCCACGAACCGACCGGGGGAGAGCGTCCCTCGTGGGTCGAGCTGCTGCTTCACGCGCTGCAGTAGCGGCAGCGCGTCGCCCGGCGAGCCCCACACGTCGCACCGCGCCTTCAAGTCCTCCGGGCCCGCCAGCACCACGAGCGTGCCGCCCCGCCGTTCCGCCGCCGTCCGGAGCCCGCGCAGCGCGGCGATCAGCACGTCGGATGGGGCGCCCTCCAGTCGGAACTGCCCGACTCCCGCGCCCTGCGCCACCACACGCCAACCCACGGGAGGCGCCATGCCGACCTCGTGGAGCTGCGCGCAAAACGCTCGGAGCTCGGTCGGCAGCACGCTGAATGTGCCCACGACCGCCGGCTCCGTGCCCTGCCACAGCGCCTCACGGGCCCGCCACACCGACGCGGGAGGATCGACCCGCGTCACGCTCGCCGCGAGCCGCAGCAGCTCGTCCTGCTGCGAGTCGAGCCCCGCCCGCGTCCCCTCGAACGCCACGTCGAGCCCGGGCTCGACCGATCCGCCGGCGCGGACTTGCAGCGACACGAAAGCGAGCTGTGAGCCCTGGATGGCGAGCGCCAGCTCGCACAGCGGCTCCACGTCCGGGGCGGCGAACGTGAGCGTGCGCGTCTCGTGGGGGAGCGGATGGAGCCGGAACACCGCCTGCGTGATCACCGCGAGCGTTCCCAACGATCCGGTGGCGAGCTTCGGCAGGTCGTAGCCGGCCACGTTCTTCACCACCTTGCCGCCGCTCTTCGCCACGGTGCCGTCGGGCAGCACGAGTGTGACCCCGATGATCAAGTCGCGCAGCGCACCGAATCGCGCGCGCAGCGGCCCGTTGTCGTTGGTGGCGAGGATCCCGCCGATGGTCGCGCGCTCGGGCCAAAGCGGATCGCAGGCGAGGCGCTGGCCCTGCTCGGCCAGGGCGTGCTGCAACCGCGCAACCGTGCAGCCGGCCTCGACCGTCGCCGTCATATCGGCCCAGGCATGCTCCAGCACGCGGTCGAGCCGTGTAGTGGACAACACGAGGTCCGCACGGCGCGGCGGCCGGCCCCAATCGAGCTTCGTGCCGCCGCCCCGGGGCAGCACAGCCAGGCCGTCGCGGCTCGCGTCACGCAGCAGCGTCGCCACTTCGTCCACGCTGCCGGGCTCGACCACACGCGCCGCGCCATGCGTCAGAAGAGCTGCGCGATCCCCGCCGTCTCGAGCGGATGCGCCTGGTAGGGGCCCGGCTTTTCCGCGCACAGGCGGGGCCGCGGGAACACCTTGGTGGGATTCGACAACCGCTCGGGATCGAAGGCGCAGCGCACCCGCTGCATGGTATCGAGGTCCGGCTCGGCGAACATCACGGGCATGAACGCCTTCTTCTCCTCACCGACACCGTGCTCGCCGGTGATCGAGCCTCCGGCCTTGACGCACAGCTCGAGGATGCTGAACGCCAGCCGCTCGGCGCGCCCCTCCTGGCCGGCGATGCGTGCGTCGTACAGCACCAGGGGATGCAGATTGCCGTCGCCCGCGTGAAACACGTTCGCCACCCGCAGCCCGGCCTGTCCGCTCAACCGCTCGATCTCGCTCATCACTGCCGGCAGGGCCGTGCGCGGGATGACGCCGTCTTGCACGATGTAGTTGGGCGAGATGCGTCCCATCGCGGCGAAGGCGGCCTTGCGGCCTTTCCAAACCGCGGCGCGCTCCTCCTCCGACTGCGCCACCCGGAGCTCCCAGGCGCCGCAGGACGTACAAATCTCGCGTACCTGCCCCATGAGAGCGGCTACCTCCGCGGCCGGCCCGTCGAGCTCGACGAGCAGCAGGCCGCCGCAGTCCGGATAGCCCGCGTGCACCGCCGCCTCGGCCGCCTGGATCGCCAAGTTGTCCATCATTTCGATCGCGGCGGGCAGGACGCCGGCGGCGATGATCCCGCTCACCGCCGCTCCGGCCTCGTTGGTCGAATGGAACGCCGCGAGCAGCGTCTGGATCTGGGCCGGTCGCCGCACCACCCGGAGAATCACTTTCGTCGCGATCCCCAGGGTTCCTTCGGACCCGACGAACACGCCGCACAAATCGTATCCCGGTCGATCGAGCGTGGTGCCGCCCAGGTGCACGAGCGAGCCGTCCGGGAGCACCACCTCCAGACCGAGGACGTGCGTGGTGGTGAACCCATACTTGAGGCAGTGGGCGCCCCCGGCGTTCTCGGCGACGTTGCCGCCGATGGAGCACACCTGCTGCGAGGAAGGGTCCGGGGCATAGAAGTAGTTGGGCGCGACGGCCTGGGTCACACTCAGGTTGAGCACACCCGGCTCCACCACGACCCGAGCATTCGGGATGTCGACGTCCAGGATGCGATTCATCCGCGCCAGGCTGATCACGATGCCGTCCGCGATCGGCAGGGCACCGCCGGAGGCGAACGATGGCCTGAACCTGCTCCGTGGAGGTGGGCAGCAGGACGGCGGATGGGACCACGCGAAAATTCGTGAGGCCGTCGCACTCATAGGTGCGCAACTGCTCCGGCTCGGTGAGCAGCCCGTCGCCGCCCACGATGGCCCGAAACCGGTCCAGGACGCGGGGGTCCATCACTTCACGATCGTCAACCCGTGCGGCACGGCGGCCGGGAAGACATACGCGTACAGCAGTACGATCAATCCGACGATCGCACCGAGCGCGATCGAATGCCAGAACACGTACCGGAAGATCATCCCTTCGTTGCCCACCTGGTTCGTCGCCGATGTCGCCACGGTGATCGATTGCGCGTCCACCATCTTGCCCATCACGCCGCCGGCCGAGTTGGCGGCGCACATGAGGATCGGGTCGAGCCCGAGCTGTTGCGCGGTGATCCGCTGCAGGCTGCCGAACAGCGCGTTGGACGAGGTATCGCTGCCGGTGAGTGCGACGCCGAGCCAGCCCAGGTACGTGCCGAAGAAGGGGAACAGCCATCCGGTCCGCGTGAACGCCAGGCCGAGCACGGCATCGAGCCCCGAGTAGCGGGTGGTGAACCCCAGTCCCAGCATGAAGGAAATCGCGATCACCGCCAGCCTCATGCGCTTCAGCGTGTACCAGAAGATCTTGGCGAGCTGGACCGGCCCCACGCCGAGCACGAGACCCGCGATGATCGCGGCGATGAAGCATCCCGTCCCCGTGGCCGACAGCCAATTGAAATCGTAGCGCGCCGCCTCCGGCGTCAGTTTCGTCACGACCGGGGCGGCGCGGGTCACCGCATTGTGCAACAAGGGGACATTCCAAATGGGCGTCGTGGCCTTGTTGATGGCGCCCTTGATCGACGGCAGGCCCCACACCAGCACCGTGAGCGACAGGATCGCGAACGGCATCCAGGCCTTGGCGATCTGCCCCGCCGTGTACCTGCGCGCCGCCGCCGGCTTGCCGCTCGCCTGCCCCACCGGTGCCGCCGCGCGCTCCTCCTCGAAGCGCCAGATGCGCTTGGGCCGCCAGAACCGGAGAAACACGACTGTGGCGAGCAGCGAGACGACGCCGCCCGCGATGTCGACGAGGTTCGAATCCACGTGGTTGGACCAGAGATACTGCGTCAGGCTGAACGAGGCCCCCACCACCAGAATAGCGGGGAGCACCTCGAACGTTTCGGCCCAGCCCACCATCGCCCGCACCAACCAGAAGGGCACGATGATGCCGGTGATCGGCAGGATCCGCCCGATCATCGCGCTCAGGTCGGACTCGGGCAGACCGGACACGGCGGCCAGCGTGTGCACCGGGGTTCCGATGGCACCCCACGCCACGGGCGACGTGTTGGCGATGAGATTGAGCGCCGCCGCGTGGAACGGCTTGAATCCGAGACCGATCATGAAGGCACCGGCGATCGCTACGGGCGCCCCGAACCCCGCCGCGCCCTCGATGAACGCGCCGAAGCAGAACGCCACCAACAGGACCTGGAGCCGGCGGTCCGGAGTGATCCCCGCGACCGACTCCTTCATGATCTCGAACTGGCCGGTGTGGACGGAGATGTCGTACAGGTAGACGGCCGCCAGCACGATCCAGGCGATCTTCACGACGCCGAATGCCACTCCGTACAGAAAGCTCATCCCCGCGAGCTGCACCGGCATCCCGAAGACCACGACCGCCACGACGACGGCCGTGGCGGCCCCCCCAATCGCGCACCAGTGCGGCTTCACCCGCAGCCCCGCCAGCATGCCGAACAGCACCAGGATCGGCAGTGCCGCCACCAGAGTGGAGAGAATCCAGCTGTGCAGCGGATCGTAGACCTGGGTCCAGGTCATGGCGCTCTCCTTGTCGGCCGGCTATTTCACCGTGAACCTCACCGTGTCGACGACGAGGGGCTTCAAGGGAATGTGCTTCCAGTCTGCGACCACCGCGATCACGCGGTGCGGGCCGGGCTTCAACGAATCCAGCACGAACTCCGTCTGCCCACGACCGAGGTGCAGAATCCCGGTCACGCCGCGCGGAATCGTGTCGCCGACGGGCGTCACGTCGTGATCGACGAATAGATGATGATGCCCCGTGCCGGGGCGCTCATCGGTGGCCGGAACGATCTCCACACCGGTCGCCTGGAGCGTGACCTTCACGGGTCCGCTCACCGTGGCCCCGTTGGCGGGCGTGGTGATCTTCACCTTCGCAGGCTTGCTCGCTTGAGCGTGAGTCACGCCGGGCAGCAACGCAGCCGTGCCCAACGCGAGCGCCAGTCTCGGAATCCAGAATCGCATGCGCCGCCTCCGTTGGAATCTCCAGGGGGATAGCTCGGGTCGGGGTGTAAACGACGGCGCGGAGGGGTTCCAGTCAAGGCTGGTCTACCCGAGACGCACGGCCCACAGGACCGCACGGACACGGGCCGCCGCGTCGTGGCTGTGCCCCACGATCCAGAGCGTGCCGTCGACCTCTTCGGAGACAGCCGCCGCGGCGCTGTGCTCGCCTCCCAGTGTGCCCAGGTCCAGCATGCGCCCGTCCGCCGTGCGGAGAAAGGCACGGGTGACCGGGAGGCCGCGTGCGTCGGTCGCCGCCGTTTGACTGACCCCCACGACGCACCCGACATCGTTGATGTCGTTGGCGCAGCTCGTCCGCCCCCCGAGCGTCCCCAGGTCGACGGTACCACGCTGCTCCGTCCAGAGGAACGCGTGCCCGCCGCCGCCCACGATCGCGGTATGGTTGTTGATCGCGAGCGCCATGCTCGCGCCTGCCCCGGAGGTTCCGAGATCTCGCATACCGTGTCCGCTAGTCCAGAGGAACGGGTGCGGCTCGCCGGCAGGCGTCTCCGCGAAGCCCACCACCTCACCGCGGTCGTTCACATCGTGCGCGATGCTCGTCGCCCCCCCCAACGTCCCGAGGTCGACCATGCGGCCCGGCTCGGGAATGAAGAAGGCGCGCTTGGCCAGCGCCCCGGCGACCCGGCTGTGCCCCGCCACCTGCCCCGGTCGATTGACGGCGCGGGCCTCGCTCTCGTTCCCGCCGAGCGTGCCGAGATCGAAGCTCGTGCCTTCGGATAAGAGGTAGGCGTGGAAGTCGCCGAAGCCCGTGTCCCCGCCGCCAGCGATTTCGCCGTGGTCGTTGATGTCGTTGGCCGACGTGTTCACCCCGGTGAGCGGTTTCAGGTCGACGATTCCCAACTGCTCCTGCCAGAGAAACGCGCGGGTTCGGCCCATGGCGTCGCGGCTCGTGCCGACGACGTGCCCCCGACCGTTCACCGCCTTGGCCTGGCTCACGGCGCCGCCCAGCGTGCCCAGCTCGTGAATCGAGACTACCGACGGCCGAGCTGGGTGCTCGCCCATAGTCCCGCCTCGACCGCGGCTTCGGCCGCGGGTCCCTCGAACCGCCGCACCAGGATCGCGGCGCGACCGTCCCGATTGACGGCGACCAGGTGGAGGATCGCAATTTGCCCCTCTGCCGGACTGTACTTGAGTCGGAGCTGCGCTCCGCCGGCCTCGCCCGCCGAGCCGAGCCGAATCGTCGGCCGGGCGCGGCCGTTGTAGTCATCGACCCAGGCCTGCAGCACGTCCATCGCGTCCTTCTGACGTCCCTCGTCCGCCATATTCCCCCCTGTCCTAGGCGCGCGGCGCTTCACCCGGGTCGACGCTCTCGGTTCGGAGCTGCTCCACGATCGCGTCCGCCTGGCCGCTCTCCAGAAGCTGGTAGCGCGGCTCCCCGAGGAGGTCGCGCGCGATCGTCTGGGCGCAGTAGGCAGGGAGCCAGGCGGGATAGTGCCCGGGGGTGCCCCAGCCGCTCGTGTCGAACGCGGTGCGCCCATCCGTCACCCGCAGCAGGGCTAGGCATCCGTCCTTGGCGGCCGCCAGGGCGTCCCGGTCGAAGGTCGC
>WNGI01007502.1_pt1 | contig 16333 bp, 11 predicted proteins | sample 5400621 | NCBI WGS metagenome assembly WNGI01 (sample SAMN13153374, study PRJNA577476) | soil metagenome | isolation source: 20 cm soil or saprolite under Garry oak tree replicate 1 | place: USA:California | collected 2016-06-15 | reverse complement strand
GGATATTCAGGGAGGCGGCGACCGCGCGCACCTTCTTGAGAAAGTCGGGCGTGGAGAATTCGCTCTCGCCGCGCGCCTTGCGCTGGGCGTTCAGCGCGGTGCGCAGGAACGTCATGGTGGCGACGCCGGGGATCTCCACCGGATACTGGAACGCGAGGAACACGCCCTTGGCGGATCGCTCGTCGGGCGACATTTCGAGCAGGTCTTCGCCCTCGAACAGGATTTCGCCGCCGGTGACTTCATAGCCCGGTTTGCCGGCGATGACGTGGCTCAGCGTCGATTTGCCGGAGCCGTTCGGCCCCATGATCGCGTGCACCTCGCCCTTGTTCACGGTGAGCGATAGCCCGTGAAGGATTTCACGGTCATCAACCTGAACGCACAAATCTTTGATTTCGAGTAATGGCATCGCATTCTTCCGTTCTATCCCTCGTCCTTGGGGAGCGCCGACAGGCGCGTCTCGCAGGACGTGGCCGATGATCCTGCTTCTCATCCTTCGAGACCGCCGCTGCGCGGCCTCCTCAGGATGAGGCTCTATCCAACCGATCCTTCCAGCGAGATCGAAATCAGCTTCTGCGCCTCAACCGCGAATTCCATCGGCAGTTGCTGCAGCACGTCCTTCACAAAGCCGTTGACCACGAGCCCCACGGCTTCCTCCTGCGACAGCCCGCGCTGCACGCAGTAGAACAGCACGTCTTCGGAGATCTTCGAGGTGGTCGCCTCATGCTCGAACAGGGCGGAGGAATTCTTCGCCTCGATATAGGGCACGGTGTGCGCGCCGCATTTGTCGCCGATCAGAAGCGAGTCGCAGGCGGTAAAGTTGCGCGCGCCAGTCGCCTTGGGGTGCGCGGTGACCAAACCGCGATAGGTATTCTGCGAGAAGCCGGCCGCGATGCCCTTCGAGATGATCCGGCTGGTGGTGTTCTTGCCGAGATGCCGCATCTTGGTGCCGGAATCGACCTGCTGATAGCCGTTCGAAATCGCGATCGAATAAAACTCGCCGCGCGAATTGTCGCCACGCAGGATGCAGCTGGGATATTTCCAGGTAATCGCCGATCCGGTTTCGACCTGGGTCCAGGAAATCTTGGAATTGTTGCCGCGGCAATCGCCACGCTTGGTGACGAAATTGTAGATGCCGCCCTGGCCTTCGGAATTGCCGGGATACCAGTTCTGCACCGTCGAATATTTGATCTCGGCGTCATCAAGCGTGACCAGTTCGACCACGGCGGCGTGCAACTGGTTTTCGTCGCGCTGCGGCGCGGTGCAGCCTTCTAGGTAACTGACGTAGGCGCCCTTGTCGGCGATGATCAGCGTGCGCTCGAACTGGCCGGTGTTGCGCTCGTTGATGCGGAAGTAAGTCGAGAGCTCCATCGGGCAGCGCACGCCCGGCGGCACATAGACGAACGAGCCGTCGGAAAATACCGCCGAGTTCAGCGTAGCGAAATAATTGTCCGAGGTCGGCACCACCGTGCCGAGATATTTCTGCACCAGTTCGGGATGTTCGCGGATCGCCTCCGAAATCGGCATGAAGATCACGCCGGCCGCCTTCAGCTCCTTCTGGAAGGTGGTCGCGACCGACACCGAATCGAACACGGCGTCAACGGCGATCTTGCGCTCGCCTTTGTCGCCGTCTTGCCGCACCACGCCTTCCAGCACTTCCACCTCGCGCAGGGGAATGCCAAGCTTCTCATAGGTCTTGAGGATCTCGGGATCGACCTCGTCGAGCGAGCCGATGGTCTTCTTCGGCTTCGGGGCGGAATAGTAATAAAGGTCCTGGTAATCGATCTTGGGATAGTGGACGCGCGCCCATTTCGGCTCGCTCATGGTCAGCCAGCGGCGATAGGCCTCCAGACGCCACTCGAGCATCCAGGCCGGTTCGTTCTTTTTTGCGGAAATGAAGCGGACGGTATCTTCCGAAAGCCCCTTCGGGGCCTTGTCGGATTCGATAAGCGTCTCAAATCCATATCGATATTGGTCGACGTCGATCCGGCGCACCCGATCGACGGTCTCTTGTACGGCCGCCATTCTCGTCCTCCGCTCGCGGTTTCAAGGACCGCGGTGGAACATTCAGAAAGCTTTACGACGTTCCCGAGAGCAAATCACCTGCCTTAGAACCGTTCAAGCTGTGTTTCGTCGCTACCCTTAAGTAGGGTATTGGCGAGGTTTCGCCAAGCCTTCAGACAACGATCAATGTCCGCAGATGATGTGGACCAGCCCAGACTGAGCCGCACGGCTCCCCGGGCTATTTTCGGGCCAAACCCCATGGCTTCCAGCACATGGGACGGCTGTACCTTTCCCGAAGAGCATGCGGAACCCGAGGACACCGCGATACCTTCGAGGTCGAAACCAATCACGGCGGTCTCCGCTCTCAACCCCGGAACCGTAAACAGCGTCGTATTCGGCAGCCGTGGCGCCTCGTTCGAGAACACGATCATGCCTCGGGTTTCCCGCAGACCGTTTTCAAGGCGATTTCGCTGGGTTTCCAGACGAATGGCGTCACTTTGCAGGGTGCCCATGGCGGCCGCCGCCGCCGCCCCAAACCCCGCAATTCCCGCAACATTCTCGGTCCCCGCCCGGCGACCCCGCTCCTGCCCGCCGCCGCGCAGCACCGGCTCAAGGCCTAATAGACCCTCGGCCAGGATCAGGGCGCCGACACCCTTGGGGCCGCCGATCTTATGCCCGGAAACCGTCACCAGATCTGCATTTAATGCATTGATATCGAAGGGTATTTTACCGAGCGCCTGGACCGCATCAACGTGTAATAGTCCACCCGCAGTGTGGACCATCTCAGCTACTTCCGCGATTGACTGGACCGCCCCGGTCTCATTGTTGGCCAGCATGACCGATACCAGCGCCGGAGGAGCCTCCTGGAGCAGGGTGCCGAGCCGATCGAGGTCCAGCAGCCCCGCGCGGGTCACCCCGATCTTACCGATCACAGCGGCCGGAAACCGCCCTCCAGGGAGCACCGAGGCGTGCTCGATGGCCGAGACCAGCAATCGCTGCGCCGGCGGCCCCGAGCCGCGCCGAAGCCCCGGCGTCAGCGCCAGGGCATTGGCCTCGGTTCCCCCTGACGTAAAGACGACGTTCCGGGGCAGCGCCCCCACCGCGCCGGCGACCGCTGCTCTCGCCTCCTCGACCAACTTTCGGGCCTGGCGGCCCTCGGCATGAACCGAGGACGGATTGCCAGAGAGATCCCACGCCGCAGCCATCGCCGCCCTCGCTTCCGGGCGAAGCGGGGCGGTCGCATTCCAGTCGAGATAGACGCGATCGGGCATATCTAATCTTAGCACGTTTCCTCACGCGACAAATCACTGCGCCGGCTGGGCCGTCGGCCGCACCGACAACGCCGGCTGGAATGCGGGAGCCCGCAATCCGAACAGCGGCCTCAGCACGGCTATCCGCCTGACGATCTCATAGGTCAGCACGCAGGCCGCGAACGTGCCGGCAATCACAATGCTCGCTTCCAGCCAGGCTGGAAGATCACGCCCCCTGAGTTCGTGAGCGATCATGATGATCGCGGTCTGGTGCACGATGTAATAGGGAAAGATCGCATCGGTAAGATACCGGCGCAGGGCGGAATCCGCGTTCAACCAACGCCTGGCAAAGCCGAGGACAGCGACGATGCAGAGCCATTGATAGAAGCCATAGGCGATCCCGCCACACAGCTTGAGCAGCAGCGAAGGCGGCGCCCCGGTTCCTCCGATCCATCGCAACAGCAGGAACAATAGAAAGGACGCAGCCGCGAGCGACAGCGCCGCCCAGCGCTGACGCTCGATCGCGTCCCAGAATGCGTCGGCGCGGGCAAGCAGAAAGCCGAGCAGAAACACCGTCGCGAAAACGGCGTGATTGTACCAGTCGCCGAACAACGCATGGGTGGAAGGAAAGCTCGGCAACAGCATGAGTCGATACACCGCAAACGCAACCGATGGCACGATCAGGAGCAGTGCGCCCGACAAGGCAGCCGCGAGCCTTCGCTCGATCCAGCCGGCCAATCCGGGCACCGCGCCCAGAACCAGGCCCAACGCCATCGTGTAAACCCATAAATAGGCCACGAACCACAGGTGGTTCCAGGTCGGCAGCAGGATGCAGGGACCGGGCCGGCAGAACTGGGCGCCAAAGGCAAAATAGTGCCAGGTGTAGAAATCAAGGAATCCTTGGGGATAGCCCAGACTCTCGACAATCTGGTCGTAGGCCTGCGGCGGCACGATCACGAGCATGCCGAAGATCAGCGGTATCAGCAGCCGGCTGGACCTCGAGCGAAGCAGCGGCCCGACGGCGTATTTGCCCAGCATGAAGCGCGTTGCGGCGCCCGAAACCAGAAACAGCAGCGCCAGCCGCCACGGATTGAGCACCAGCATCAGCGGTTCCAGCGCCGCGATGCGATGCTCGCTTTTGATATGGAACCCCCAGGATACGTAGAGCATGCCGACGTGGTAGAGGATCAGGAGGCCGAACGCCGCGATCCGCACCCAATCCAGGTCAACGCGCCGCGGCACGCCCTCGGCGGCGGAATGCGGTGAATGTGATATGATTTCTCGCTCCATGGGTCGGTCTCCGAAATGCGCGATGAACTTCATGAGTGACGTCAAGGATGCGGAGCAAAGGCCCGGCGTCGAGCCGGTTTGGGACAAGAACCAGCCCGCCTGGGATGAGACGAGACGGCGTGGGATAAGCGGCTGGGTTGGCGGGATATCCGGTGCCGACTGGCTGTTCTATGCGGCGTTCGCCGCCGTCGCGCTCGGAATCGGGATCGTCAACGCTCTCTCCAAGGCGCAGGACGTCGCCTGGCATGGCGGCATCTACGACGCCTGGACGCCGCTGTTCTGGGAAATGACCAGCATTGCCGCGATCATCCTGCTGGCACCGGCCCTGTTCGTCGCTGTACGCCGGATGCGCCTTGCTTCGGGGTGGCCGCTGCGGATCGGGCTGGCGGTGGCGGCAATCCTGGTTTTCTCGGCGCTGCACATCGCGGGCATGGTCGGCCTTCGCAAACTGGCGATGTCCCTGGCCGGCGGCGCTTACGATTTTCGTTTCTCGATCGCGACGCTGATCTACGAATTCCGCAAGGACGTGATCACGTGCCTGTTGATCGGCGGCGCGTTGTGGCTGATCGACGGCCGCCGCGAAGCGCAGGCATCCGGCCGGCCAGCGACAGCGGCCCCGACAAACCCGCCATCCGCCGCGCCGCATATGGTCTGGCTCCGCGACGGCTCGACGCGCATCCGCATCGAACCATCAGACATTCTCTGGATCAGTTCGGCCGGCAATTACGTCGAATACAGCCTTGCCGGCGGCGTCAATCATCTGGTTCGCGGCACGCTGGCCGCGGAGGAAGCCCGCCTGACGCCGTTCAATATCGTGCGGGTGCACCGCACCCGGCTGGTGAACCTCGCGCGCGTGAGTGGATTTAAGGCCGGGCCGAACGGCGACTTCGAATTGACCCTCGACAGCGGGCAAACGATCTCCGGCAGCCGCCGTTACCGGACCGCCATCGCCTCGATCGAGCATCTCACCGCCAATCCCGTGTCGGTTTCTTCCTGACATCGGCCGACCAAGCGTCGGCCGGCCACTGGCGAGGTAGAATTTCCGCTGGCTCTACAACGCCTTATTCCGGGATTTTAACCGTCATCTGAAGCCGTTCGGGGTCACAAAACCCTTGCTTTTCGCCCCTTGCCTCATGCTAGAACGCGGCCTCCAGTTCACCGAGCGCCGTTCGCTTACGCCCTACGACGCCTGATCCGCCCCTTTATCTCAGCTCGAGGCTTCATCTCGCGAACACGCCGGATGAAGCCGGCACAAAGGCGGTTGGTTTTGCCAGGGGATCGTCAAAGGGATCATCAAGGGATCATCGATGCCTGAAGTCATTTTCACCGGCCCCGCGGGCCGCCTCGAAGGCCGCTATCATCCAGCGAAGCAGAAGAATGCCCCGATTGCGATGGTGCTGCATCCGCATCCGCAGTTCCACGGCACCATGAACCACCAGATCATCTACCAGTGCTACTACGCGTTCGCGCATCGCGGATTTTCCGTGCTGCGCTTCAACTTTCGCGGCGTCGGCCGCAGCCAGGGATCGTTCGATCACGGCACCGGCGAACTTTCGGATGCCGCTTCCGCGCTCGACTGGGCGCAGACCATCAATCCCGAGGCGCGCGCCTGCTGGGTCGCGGGCTTCTCGTTCGGCGCCTGGATTGGCATGCAACTATTGATGCGCCGGCCCGAAGTCGAAGGTTTTATCTCGATCGCGCCGCCCGCCAATCTCTATGACTTCTCATTCCTGGCGCCCTGCCCATCCTCAGGGTTGATCGTGCATGGCGAGAAAGACGCCGTGGTGCCGCCCAATGGCCAACGTGCGCTGACGTACTCAGACCGCCTTGTAGCCCGGACGGAGCGCAGCGAAATCCGGGGCTCCAGCCCGAGTTGACGATTCCCGGATTTCGCTGCGCTCCATTCGAGCGAGAACCTGGAGGGCGGGTCAGGCGACTTGTCCGCCACAGCTCGCAGAGCGAAGGCAGAAGCCGCAACCCGCCGTTATGCCGGCGCAAGCTTCAAGGTGACGATCCCGATCATCACCAATGCGATTCCGGCGATCTTCACCGGGTTCAACGTTTCGCCGAAAAGCAAAACGCCCATTGCTAGCGTGCCCATCGCGCCTATACCGGTCCAGACCGTATAGGCCACTCCGATCTCCAGCACCTGCAGTGCTCGTCCGAGCAGGAATACGAATGCCGCGAGCAACGCGAGTGAAACGATGCTCCAGCCGAGACGCGTGTATCCCTCGGCATATTTCATCGAGATCGCCCACCCGACGTCAACGAGGCCGGCGGCAACAAGCACGAACCAGGCAAGCGGCGTGGACATGCTGGCGTTACGCGGCGAGTTTCAAAAGATGCGCGTCATGACGGACCAGGAACGCGCGCAACAGCTCGGGATAATCAGGTCCGACCGCAGCCTGAACACTTGGCCGCTTCGCGAGCTCCGTTCGCCACTTCAGCACTTTCGGCGTTTTCGCGAAGACAGCAAGATCGATGAACTGATCAAACACGTCGAAATAGCGAAATATGGGCGCAAACACCGCGTCCACCAGACTGAAGCTTTCGCCGGCAAAGAACGGGCCTGAGCCCAAGGCCGCCTCGACACGCACAAACTTCGCAGCAACCGCCTCCCGTTTGCTCTCGAATATCGCAGCGTCCGTCGTGGTTTCGAGGCCCCATAGCTCGCTCAGAATGGCGGATCCAAACTCCATCCACGCGCGATGCTGAGCGCGCTCCAGCGGATCCTGCGGATGCAGCTTGATCCCGCCTTGACTATCCTCGATGTACTCGCAAATGACATTGCTCTCGAACAGCGCCACCTCGCCGCCGTCCGACCTGACACTGAGCACAGGCACCTTGCCGAGCGGCGAGATCTTCAGAAACCAGTCCGGCTTGTTGGCGAGATCGATATCGACCCGCTCGAAGGCGACGCCCTTCTCGGTCAGCGCGATCACCGCGCGCTGCACATAAGGACAAAGTTTGTGGCTAATCAGCTTTAGGGGCGCGGCCATGGCACGATCTCACAGTTTGATGCAGATGCATCTATTTACATGCATCTGCATTAAATTGTCAAGATCGACGCGACGGCTAAAAGCCGCCGCTCACGGTCTCGCGATCACGCCCCCGGTCATCGGGATCGGAACCCCGGTGGTCGCGGGATAGCTCAGCGGCAGGCCCTTGAGGCCACGGGCGGCCAAAAATCCAAACGCCTGCGCCTCGATGGCTTCGCCGGACCAGCCCAGGCCCTCGGCGGTTTCGACGGTAGCCGGCGCCAGCCGCTCGCGCAGCATGTTCATCATGGTCAGATTGAGGGCGCCGCCGCCGCATACGATCCAGCTGTTCGGCTGCTTCGGCAACAGTGGCTCGACCTGGGCGATGGCGGCGGCCGTGAAGGCGGTCAAAGTGGCGGCGCCGTCAGCGGGCAAAGAGGTCTGCAATTTCAGCGAGGCGAAGTCGTTACGATCCAGCGATTTCGGCGGCGGCAGCCTAAAGAACGGATGCTTTAGCGCTTCGACCACCCAGGCCACATCCACCGCGCCCTTGGCGGCGGTGCGGCCCTCGCAATCGAACGGCTGGCGCAGCGTGCGGTACATGAAATCGTCCAGCAGCGCGTTGCCGGGCCCGGTGTCGCAGGCGATCAAAGTATCGCCGTCGATATAGGTGATGTTGGAGACGCCCCCGATATTGACCACGACGATCGGTCCCTCGCGCTCGAGCGATTGCGCGAGCGCGCGGTGATAGACCGGCACGAAGGGCGCGCCCTGCCCACCGGCTTCGACGTCTGCGGCCCGGAAATCATGCATCACGGGGATATGGATCGCCTTGGCGAGCGCCGCGGCGTCGCCGATCTGCACGGTCATCTTTTGCGCGGGCCGATGCAGGACGGTCTGGCCGTGAAAACCGACGATATCGATACCGTCGCGGGGGATGCGGTTCTGCGCGGTGAAGGCGGCGACCGCCTCGGCATGCGCGACCGTGACCGCGTGCTCGGCCTCGCGTAGGATTCCCGGCCGCGCATCGCGATGCGACAGGTGGACCGCCTCGGCCAGGGCCTGGCGCAGCAGGCGGCGCTCGGCTTCGCTGTAGGGCCGGTACCCGGAGGGACCGAACGCCTTCACCCGCCTGCCGTCGGTTTCGATCAAGGCGACATCGACCCCGTCGAGCGAGGTGCCGCTCATCAAACCGATCGCCGTCATCATTGCTGCCATGGCGACGCCCTGCCCTTGACGTCCAGCTTGTGTCAAACAAGCACATCTTATAATGCCACAACGCGCCGGGCAGCGGCAGCCAATTCCGCTATGGTTCCCTCACTAGTTAAGATTAGCGTGAAAAAGTAAGAATGATCAGAGTCGTACCCAAATGACTGCCTTTAAATCTGATTTTCTCAATATCCTCAGGGAACGTGGCTTCATCCACCAATGTTCCGATTTCGAGGGCCTCGACGCGCTGGCCGCAAAAGGTCAGGCCACGGCCTATGTCGGCTATGACTGCACGGCGCCCTCGCTGCACATCGGCAACTACCTCACGATGATGATGCTGCATTGGCTGCAGCAGAGCGGCAACAAGCCGATCACCTTGATGGGCGGCGGCACCACCATGGTCGGCGACCCCTCCGGCAAGGACGAATCGCGCGCGCTGCGCAGCGTCGAGGAGATCGAAGCCAACAAGACCAGCATTCGCGGCGTATTCGCCAAGGTGTTGCGCTATGGCTCAGGCCCGAGCGACGCGGTCATGCTCGACAATGCCGAATGGCTGACCAAACTGAACTGGATCGAAATGCTGCGCGACATCGGCCGGCATTTCTCGGTCAACCGCATGTTGACGATGGACTCGGTGCGGCTCCGGCTCGAACGCGAGCAGGAGATGAGCTTCATCGAATTCAACTACATGGTCTGCCAGGCCTACGACTTCGTCGAGCTGTCGCGGCGCGCCGGTTGCCGGTTGCAGATGGGCGGATCGGATCAGTGGGGCAACATCGTCAACGGCGTCGACCTTGGCCGCCGCATGGGGACACCGCAATTGTTCGCGCTGACGACGCCCCTGCTCACCACGGCGTCGGGCGACAAGATGGGCAAGACCGCGAAAGGCGCGGTCTGGCTCAACGCTGACCAATTCAGCCCCTATGATTTCTGGCAATACTGGCGAAACGTCGAAGACGCCGATGTCGTCAGGTTTCTCAAGCTGTTCACGATCCTGCCGATGGGTGAGATCGCGCGGCTTGCGGCGTTGCAGGGCAGTGAGATCAACGAAGCCAAGAAGGTGCTGGCGACGGAAGCGACCGCGCTGTTGCACGGCCGCGATGCCGCCAACGCCGCAGCCGAAACCGCCCGGCAAACGTTTGAGGAAGGCACGATCGCCGAGAATCTTCCTTCGGTCGAAATTTCCCGCGCCGAACTCGAAGCCGGGGTCGGCGTGCTTGTGGGGTTCGTCAGGGCAGGTCTTGTCGCCTCCAATGGCGAGGCGAGGCGCCAGATCAAGGGTGGCGGTCTGCGCGTCAACGACGTTGCGGTCACCGACGAGAAGATGATGCTCAGGCTTGCCAACCTCACGCCCGAGGGAATGATAAAACTGTCCCTCGGCAAGAAGCGTCACATCCTGCTCAAGCCTGCATAGGCGCATTCGTCCAGCACCCTTGCGCCGGGAAGCGGAAACGCGCTCCTTGGCGGCATGGATCAAAATACGCCGCGCGAGAATCCCGAGACAAAACCGCTGAAGCCGGCGCGCGTGGCGCTCAACGTGCTGGCGCTGTGTTTTGCGCTCTCGGTGCTGGGCCGCGGTCTCGGCGAGAGCTTTACGGTGTTCCTGAAACCGATCTCGGAGAATTTCGGCTGGGACCGCGCCCAGGTGGTCTCGGTCTATTCGCTGACCTGGCTCGCGGGAGGACTGACGGCGCCGCTGGTCGGCCGGCTGTTCGACCGCTCGGGCCCGCGCACCGTCTATTCGCTCGGACTGGCGCTGCTCGGCGGCGCATTTCTGGTCGCGTCCCAGGCGAAACAGCTCTGGCAGTTCCAGTTGAGCCTCGGCCTGTGCGTCGGGATCGGCATTGCGTTCATCGGCAATGTTCCGAATTCGATCCTGCTCGGCCGCTGGTTCGGCCCGCGATTGCCGACCGCGATGGCCGTGGTGTATTCGGCGACCGGCGCCGGCGTGCTGATCCTGCTGCCGGCCTCGCAAATCCTGATCGACCACCTCAGTTGGCGCGGCGCCTACCAGATTTTCGGCGGCGCCGCGCTGTTGCTGCTGTTGCCGCTGCTGCTGTTGCCGTGGCGGCTGTTCTCCACCGGCTCCCCGCACATCGTCAAAAGGGCCGATCCGGATTTCGTCGACGAAGGCTGGACGCTCGTCAGCGCGATGCGCCACCACGCGTTCTGGGCGCTGTTCGCCACCTTCTTCTTCACCGCGATCGGCATGTATGCGATCGCGGCGCAGGTCGTGGCCTATCTGATCGACGCAGGATTTCCGCCCTTGCAGGCAGCGACCGCCTGGGGTTTCAGCGGGGTGGTGCTGCTGTTCGGCATGCTCGGTGTCAGCTCGCTCGACAGCATCATCGGCCGGCGACCGTCCGTGCTCATCAGCTATGCGATTTCGATTGTCGGCATTGTCATGTTGTGGGGTCTGCAATCGTATCCGAACTTCTGGTTGCTGACCGGCTTCGTGGTTTGCTTCGGCAGCATGATCGGCTCGCGCGGGCCGCTGCTGGCAGCCACCGCCATGAAGATCTTTCGCGGCGAACACATCGGGACCATCTACGGCACCATTTCGATCGGCAGCGGCCTCGGATCTGCGCTCGGCTCCTGGGGCGGCGGCCTGATCCACGACTGGACCCACAGCTATAATCCGCTGATCGCGTTCGCGCTGGTCAGCGTCATCCTCGGCATGATTCCATTCCTGGTTGTACCGGCGTTGCGGCGCTAGATGCTAGCGGATGCCAAGCCATCGCCTCTGCGTGGGTCCCATAGCCGGTAATATGTTGACGTTCACTATTGGTAAGAAAGTTTTTGATACTCCCTCCGCAAACAGTTTTTCACCAGGAAGGTCGAAAATGAGTTTGCTGAGCCGTTTGAATATCCGCACCAAACTGGCGAGCATGGTTGCGCTCTCCGCGCTGACCGTTTGCGCGATCATCGCGTCCTCGGCTTCGCTGAGCCAGAGCCGGATGCTCGAAGACCGGATGGTGCAGCTACACACAGCGGTTGATCTGCTGTACGGCCTGGCCCAATCGCTGCAGGAAGACGTTGCGGCAGGAAAAATGACCCTCGCCGAGGCGCAAAACCAGTTTCGCGTACGCGGCAAGAAAATGACGTTCGGCAACGGGCAAGGCTACGGCGTTGCCTACCATCCGGACAGTTCATTGTTGCTGAACGCAGGCAACCCTCAGCTCGAAGGCAAGATCACCGGCGCGACCGATTCCAACGGCGTGCTGATCGCCAAGGCTCAAATGGACGCCGCCAAGTCGAAACCGGAAGGAGATATCACCTCCTATCTCTACCCGCGTCCCGGCCAGAGCGTCGCGCTCAAGAAGATCGCCTATGTCCGCGCCTTCGCGCCGTGGAACGCCACCATCAGCTATGGCCTGTATGTGGACGATCTCGACGCAGACGTGCATGCGCTGCTGCTGCGCCTCGGTGCAATCGCCGCAGGGATCATGCTGCTGATGGCATTGCTGTCCTGGATGATCGCCCGCGACATCCTGGGAGCACTCGACCGTCAGAAGACCCGGATGCAGCGCATCGCCGGCGGATTGCTGGACGAAGCGGTCGAGGAAACCGATCGCGGCGACGAGATCGGACGCATGGCCGAGACGCTGGAGATGCTGCGGCAGACCGCCATGACGGCGCGGGCGCTCGAAGCCGAGCAGATAGCGGCGAAGCAACAGGGCGAAAACGAAAAGCGTGAGGCACTGATCGCGCTTGCCAACCGATTCGACGCTTCGGTGGGCCGGCTGGTCGGAATGATGGCGTCGGGATCGACCGAGCTGGAAGCCACCGCCCAATCCATGACCGGCACCGCGGAGCGCACCAACCACCGGGCGACCGTGGTGAGCACGGCGGCAGCCGAGGCCAGCGCACGGGTGCAGACAGTCGCCACCGCGGCGGAGGAATTGTCGTCCTCGATCAGCGAAATCAGCCGTCAGGTCGCACAATCCGCCAATATCGCCAGCCGCGCCGTCGATAATGCACGCCGCACCGACACCATCGTCCGCGCCCTCGCCGACGGGGCTCACCAGATCGAGCACGTCGCCGAGCTGATTTCAAATATCGCGGGACAGACCAATCTGCTCGCGCTCAACGCCACCATCGAAGCCGCCCGCGCCGGCGAGGCCGGCCGCGGCTTCGCGGTGGTCGCAGCCGAGGTCAAGAGTCTCGCAAGCCAGACCGCGGAAGCCACCAAGGAGATCGGCACCCGCATCACCCAGATCCAGGGCGCAACCACCGAAGCGGTCGAGGCTATCCAGGGCATCACCGCCACGATCGAGGAAGTCAGCGCGATCGCCACCACGATCGGCTCCGCGATCGAGGAACAAGGCGCAGCCACCGCGGAGATCGCACGCAACGTCACGCAGACGGCGCAGGCAACGCAGGAGGTGACGACAAATATCGGAGGCGTCAGCACCGCCGCCACCGAGACCGGCGGCGCCGCCAGCCTCGTTCTTGCGGCCGCCTCCAATCTCTCCAAGCAGGCCGAGCAACTGTCGGGTGAGGTCAACACCTTCCTGGCTGGCGTGCGGGCGGCCTAAGCGCCGCTAAGCAACTACACACGGTCATCAAGCCCGGCTTGTCGTTCGGACAGGTCGCGCGCTGGGATCAGTTGTTGGGGTTGGATGGGAGTTCGACCGGATTGTTTTGCTTGCCGGTGTTGAATTCAAAAACTTTCCTCAAAACCCCTGGCGCCATCGCCGAAATCGGGTTGACGCGGAGCACCGGCTGGCCGGGTGTGCCGACCACCTCGTAGGTGACGCCGAACAGGCCTTCATTGCTGCCGCCGCCCAGAAACAGACCGAGCACCGGAATCTGGCCAAACATATTGTTCAGCGCGTACATCGGAATCAAGGTGCCGCTCATCCGCACCTGGTTGGCGACAAAATCCATGCTGCCCTCGATGGTGCCGCCGAGCATCGGGCCCTTGGCGACGCCCTCCCGGATCGTGAGCTGGCCGTTCTGCCGGGTAAATTCCGCGCGCAATCGCGAAAACGAGATGCCGTTCTGAACGCCGCCTTGCCCGCTCGCGGCCACGCGATCGAGCGAGGCCTCACCCTTGATGGAGAAATCCTTGACGTTGATCAGCCCCTCTTTCGGCTTCGGTTCCACCGTCGGAGGATCCATCGCCAGCGACAACTGGCCGCCGACCATCTTGGAATAGGTATCAGCGAAGCGGAACAAGGCCCCGGCATCGTTGGTCTCGACATAGATCACGTCGCGGTTCTGCGCGCGGCGCAAATCACCGGAGAGCGGCGTATCCCGCCCGAGCTTGCCGGTAAGCGCGAAGCTTTTGATGGTGCCATTGCGTCGAGACATCTTGGCGTCGACGCTGCGCAGCGCTTCGCCATTATGGCCGGCCACCGCGCCGAGCTTCAGGTCGACGTCGAAATCGATATTCCTGGTCTTACCCTTGGCGTCGGCTTCCTTGCCCGAAATCGCTGTCTTGAGAAAGCTGCGGCCATCGAACACATCGCCGCGCATCGTCACCTTCAGCACGCCGTCGGGGCCGCGCTCGGCTTTCAACGTGGTCTTGTCGCCTTCGGACGGCGAATAGGTCGGGAAGCTGGCGTTCATCAAATCGCCGTTCTGATCGACCTCCAGCGACCCCTTGATCGATGCGCCGGCACCATCGATGACGATGTCTTCGAGCCGGGTCGATTGCTGCTTCTGCACCACATTGAATACGGCGCGGCTCGGCTTGCCCGGCACCTTGAACCAGCCCGGCAGGATGTTATCGAGCTTCAATGCCGTCAGATCGGCTTCGATGCCCATGCGGCTGTCGCGATCGGGACCGCCAATCTTGCCGATCAGCTTGATCGGAATTGCGCCTGAGACCGCGGGCCCGAGATCGAAGCCAAGCCGCGCGCGGCTGGCGTCATCGAGCGTCGCCTGCAATTTGACATCTGCGTCGCCCTCGCTGGGCTTGCGGTAGTCCAGCGAGGCCGGCTGGCCATTGATTTTGACATCGCCCTTGACCTGATATCCCCCGTTGTTGGCGACGACTTTCAGCTTGTCGGCTTCGAGCTTCTGATTCATCACCAGCTTGTCCGCGGCGAAACCGCCGAGATCGGCGGTGATGGCGTAGGTGGTGTCGGCCTTGGTGAGTTCGCGCTTGATCGGCAGGCCGAGCGTGACTTGGGCTGCAACCGTTCCCTTGCTCGAATTGGGATCGACCAGGATGCCGGAAAATTCGCTGAGACGATCGGAGGCGAGGATTTCGGCTACGGCCGGCACCGGACCTTCGATCCGGAATTTGATCCGCGCCGGCGAGGGCTTCGGCGCCATGTCCGGCACCTCGAAGACGAAGTCCGAAATGTTGAGTTTGCGGCCCGCGGGCGTATCGGCCGCTGCCTGCCCAATTGTCACCGTGGCGGTGCGGCCGGTGACCCGGGCCTTCAAATCCGCATCGCGCACCGACGGCAGTGTGTCCACCGGCCGCAAGGTCACGCCTGACGCGACGATGTTGACGGCGAGACCGTCATCGGGAATCGGCGGCCCCCGCCGCGAAAGGTTGCGCACCGGCGAATTGACGCCGACCTCGATGCGTTGCAGCGAGCCGCGCTCGACCCGCTCGATCACCCATTCGCGGACCTCGGGAACGATCAGGACCGGCCACATCCGCTTCAGCGCGGATGCCGACATCGGCGTTCCAGCGAAACCGAGCGTCAGGCGCGGCTCCGCCGCATAATCGATGCTGCCGGTGCCGGCGACGCCGATCTCGCCATTGCTGATATCGGCCTGGGTCAGCAGCACGCGCTTTTTGTCGGTGTCGAAACGCATGCCGATGGCAATGCGGTTGAAGATCAGGGGCTGTTCGCCGTCATCCCCCGCCAGTACGATGGTTCCGCCACTGAAACCCAACTGCCAGTCGGTCACGCTGTCGTTGGGCGGCTCCAGATGAGCCAGCAGCGTCACCCGGTTTTGCCCCGAGATGATCTTGAACGGCGCAACCAGCACGCGGCGTCCGGAATCCCATTCGACGCTGATTTCCGCCTGGTCGATCGCCATCGGATAATCGGGCGTATCGGTATCGATGATGTGGCCGGTGCCGGCGGTCAGTTTGCCCCGGAAATAGGTTGGCAGGCCGTCGCGGCCCAGTTCGCCTTTCAGTTCGCCGGTGAGCGGCAAATCCGCGCTATAGGTGAGGTCCTTCAGCCGCAGCGCCAGCAGGATATTTGTCGTCGGCACCTTGTTGGCGCGAATGTCGACCGATCGTACGCCGTTTGCGGGAGGTCCAATCAACACTCGAAGCGACCAGGCGTTGCTGCCCTCCTCGCCCACGCTCAGCGCCACACCGCCGCCGCTCGGCCGGCGCAGACTGAGGCTGATGTTTTCGAAATTCCATTTGTTGCCGCGCTGCTGATCGTCGACGATCAGGTTTCCATTCTTCAGACCGATTTCGTTGAGGTTTTGTCCGTCAAGTCCGGTCAGGCTCAAACTGTCGAGCCAGTCGAGGCCGGCAAGCAATCCGCTTTGCGTATTCTCGGGGGCCGCGGCAGCGGATGGAGCGGCAGGTGAAGAGGGTGAGGCCGCGCCGGGTGGTGCTCCCGGAGTTTGGCGCGGAAACGTCGCTGGAAGGCCCGCCTCTTTCTTTGAGGTAACGCC
>WNGI01003204.1_pt1 | contig 16334 bp, 13 predicted proteins | sample 5400621 | NCBI WGS metagenome assembly WNGI01 (sample SAMN13153374, study PRJNA577476) | soil metagenome | isolation source: 20 cm soil or saprolite under Garry oak tree replicate 1 | place: USA:California | collected 2016-06-15 | reverse complement strand
GGGCGCCGTGACGGTGCAGGCCACCTGCACGAGGGTGACGCGCGAACGGATGGCCCCTTCCCCCGCAGTGGCTCCTGCAGGTGAGGAAGAATCTTTTGCTGCGGAATGCAGTTCGCCGGTAACCAGGTCTCGTTCCAGCCGAATACCGTGGCCCAATGGCTGAGGGCGCGGAAGTTTTTGAGATTTTGCCGGACGAGATGATTGCGATTCCTGCGCCCTCGGCTTTGCTTGCCCCGTGTGGAGAAGAATTAAATCGGCGAGCGCGGCAAGAACGGTGGATCGAAGGCTTCGCGACACTTCTTTAGTATGCCAGATGCGCTATTCGAGATCGAAATCCCGCATCGGCTTTTCGGAGGGCTGGTCTTTGGCTTTCTTAAGGGCTTCCTCGAATTTGCGATTGAGGACGTCTTCCTTCTTGCTTTCGGCTTCCCAGGAATCGCGGAACTTGTCTTCGCGCTTGCGCGCCTGTTCCGCCAGGATGCGTGCGGCGTCGTTGATATCGACGTCGGGTGCGGCCTTGGGTGGCGCGACATGCGAGAGTACGACGGAAAGTTCCGGGTCCACCGTGAGCTTGGACTGGCAGCACGGGCAAGTCACTTCGATCGGCGGTGCGGATTTCTTCGCCATGCCGCTATTCTATGCCAGAAATGGCTTGGACGGGCGCGGAATGCCAGTAGTGCGTTGGTTTGCAAAGTAGGACAGACACTCTTGTCTGTCAGGATCGATTTCGCCGACGCGCAAACGGACAGGCAGGAGTGCCTGTCCTACTAAAACCCTGCAGCGGGCAAACTGACTTACTGTGGAACGTCCATCGGCTTGATTTTCGCGGTGCGACGTTGCAAAATTCGGGCATGGCACTCGAATTCACAACTGACTACGTGAAAGACTCGCTTAGTCTCTTCCGCTACTACAAAAAGCTCGGGGATGGCGCGCTTCAGCAAACTCCCGACGATGCTCTCCTTACCACTCTGGATACGGAATCAAACTCCATCGCGACGATCGTGAAACACATGACGGGGAATATGCGCTCGCGCTGGACCGAATTCCTCACAACCGATGGCGAGAAGCCTGACCGGCATCGCGACACCGAATTTGAGACGCCGCCGAAAACGCGGGCAGAGCTGATGGCGCTATGGGAAGCGAACTGGAAGCTCGTTTTTGATGCCCTGTCTCCGCTGACGGAAACGGATCTGGGCCGCAAGGTGCCGATTCGCGGAGAAGCGCACTCGGTCATGCAGGCAATCAACCGTCAGATGGGGCACTACGCGTATCACGTAGGACAGATTGTTTATCTTGCGAAGCACTTCGCTGGACCGAATTGGAAAACACTCTCCGTGCCGCGCCGCAAATCAGCCGAATTCAATGCGAGCGTAGCCTCCGGCGAGGCATCGCAGCGCTAGTCCGCATGTCTCACATGAACTCTGTGGAAGTTTCCAGCCGGGCCTACCGCGAACTGCGACAGCGGAGGTCCGGCGCGGTCCAGTAGCACAGGCTTCAGCCTGTGTGGTTTGAGTTGTGGTCCATTGACGGTACACAGGCTGAAGCCTGTGCCACTCAAGGCGGCCACACACCGCAACGCGATTCGACGCAGCAAGCTGACATCGCAGAACAATTTTGTCACACACTCGTGAGATATCCCGTCTAAGGCTGCATCCATACGATTCGCAATTAAGAAACTCATGGCTCTATTGACGTCGTAAACCATGGCGCTGGTTGTTGTAGCCGGCGTCCCCGACAGGGCCGGGACGCCCAAAACGCGCTTCCGACGCGGGTTTTCCTTGTGATTGGCAAGCAACCCGTCGCCCGATCCCAGCAGGACGCGCTACAACTTCGGTGCCGAACGCAGAAGAATGGAAGAGGAAGAACGCTGCGGCGCGGCCTACGGGAAAAGTCCTCGAACCGTCGTGGCTTCGGCGACGCGTCCGACGGCGAGGATGTAGGCGGCGGCGCGCGGATAAACGTGGAACTTGCGCATCGTTTCGTGTGACGCCACCGGCGTTGGCGAGAATATCCGGCACGACAAACACGCCCTTGCGGGAGAGCACTTCGTCGGCGTGCGGCGTGGTGGGCCCGTTGGCAGCCTCGGCCACGATCTTGGCCTTGATTTGGTCGGCGTTGTGCAGCGTGATGACGTTTTCAAGCGCCGCGGGAACCAGAATGTCGCACTTGAGGGCGATCAGTTCGTCATTGGACATGCGTGACGCGCCGGGCATTCCAACGACCGTGCCGGAGCGCTCTTTGTAACGGATGGCGCGCATCGGGTCGATTCCGCGAGGGTTGTGCACGCCACCGCGCGAATCGCTGATCGCCACGATCTTCGCTTTTTTCTCGGCGAACAAACGCGCCACGGCCGAGCCGACGTTGCCGTAGCCCTGAATCGCAACCGTCGCGCCGCGCAACGAAATTTTCTTGACCTTGCATGCTTCCTCGACCACGTAGAGGCAGCCGCGCCCGGTGGCGTCAGACCGGCCTTCGGAGCCGCCGATCGACACGGGCTTGCCCGTCACGACGCCCGGCGACGCGCGGCCCACGGTCATTGCATAGGTATCCATGATCCACGCCATCGTCTGCGCGTCGGTGTATACGTCGGGCGCGGGGATATCGACTTCGGGGCCGATGATCGGCTGAATTTCAGTCGCGTAGCGCCGCGTCATGCGCTCGAGTTCGCCCTTCGACATGCGCTTGGGATCGCACACGACACCGCCTTTGGCGCCGCCGTAGGGGAGATTCACCGTCGCTGTTTTCCATGTCATCCAAGCGGCGAGCGCCTTCACTTCGTCGAGCGTGACGTTGGGATGGTAGCGGAGGCCGCCTTTAGCCGGGCCGCGCGCTACGTTGTGCTGCACGCGGAAACCGGTAAACACTTTCACCTGCCCGTTGTCCAATTTCACCGGGATCGAAACTTCCATCACCCGCTTCGGCGTGCGCAGGATCTGCCGCAGGCCTGGATCGAGTTTCAGGTACTCCGCCGCCATATCGAACTGGATTTGCGCGATGCGAAACGGATTTAAGTCTTCACGCGGCGCCATCCGCGGAACGACAGGTTGTGGGATCGTTTTTACCACCGTGGCCATGGATGATTCTCTCCTTGAGTGACGCGACTATGCGCTTGCCGCCTGCTGCGATGATTGGTGGTGTCTTGTCCGGCATTCGGCAGAATAAAACTCCGGCGGGCTCCACGTCCCGATCCGATCAGGGCGTTTAGCGTAAAGGTAGAACCCCGACCCGAGTGCATGACTTGGCCTGATTGCTCCAAGGGAAACAAAATCTCAGGTGAGACGTGAGTACCGCACCATGGATCGCGATGCAAAGGAATCGCGGCCTGGCTCACGTCCGGACGTGGACGGATGCGGGCTCCACTATCCTGCGGGCTCCACACTTCATCTGAACCGTTCAGCGTGAGAGTAGAGCCTGCGCCCGTTGCCACCCGCTTGGCCGTGGACGCCGACGTTGCGATCCGCGGGGGCATGGTGACCAGCTTGCAAATCAGCCACGCTATCCTTTGGATTGTCCACGAGTCTGTTCGTTCTTCTAAACTCACCCGACCGACGCTTTCCAGCGGCTCGTTGTGGCCCAGCCTGCCGCGCGTGTCCTTACGACCCTTGTACCACCCATCGTCTCCAGGACCAGGCCGGCCGTTGCCACCTGAATGATCGACTAATATGTGCGCGGCAGCTTCTCGCGCGATGGACCGAGTGTAGTCAACCGAGAAAAGCGGTGTCAACCAAAGAACGGTCTTATTGTTCGAGGGATGGCCCAGAATTCACCTGGAATGGAGTCCACGCGGAGCCATCCCCGTACATAAACAACTCATTCTAATATAGTTAGTTGTGATTTGCCGTTTTCACCACCTGCCGGATGGTCAAACCCACTTTCCAGATAAATTTGTTACTCAGCCTCATCCAAATCGCCTTTGATAGTCGTAATTGATGATGGGCGCGGAAATCTCGCTTGTTTCATTGTGCAAGGCGAAGAATTTTTCCGAGACCCAAAATGACTTCTCCGGGGTGTATAATTCCCGTGGGGTCAGGTTTGGGATAGTCCCAACAGAGGGAGAGCTACATGCGAAAAATAATCAGTCTCGTCGGGCTTCTTGCAATGGTGCTGACAATTGCGGGCATCACGATAGCGGCAGATGAGAAAACGATGACGTGGACGGGCTACATCAGCGACAGCGCCTGCGGCGCCAAGAACGCCAGTACCGCCGCCGGGAAACAATGCACCGTGCAATGCGTCAAGGAAAAGGGTGCATCATACGTTTTCGTAGATGCCAAGTCCAAGAAGGTCACAAAAATCCACAATCAGGATATCGTGAACACCGATAAGGACCTCGGCATGGCAGTTGAGGTGACGGGGCACATGATGGAAGGCGATATGGTCCATGTAGACAAAATCGCCATGGGGAAAATGTAAGTCCGGTTCACACGACAAATACCAAATACAAGGAAGGGCCGCGCACTCTCGCGACGCGGCCCTTTTTTTGAATACAGTGCAGTAAAAACCCGATCAGCTTAGAGCCTCGCGGGAATCCGATCCGTGCCCACATAAGGCCGCAGGGCTTCCGGGATCACGACCGAACCATCCGTCTGCTGATAGTTCTCGACGATGGCGAGCCAGGTGCGCCCCACGGCGAGTCCGGAACCATTGAGCGTATGCAAGAATTCGCTCTTGCCGCCCTTGGGCTTGAAGCGTATGCCGGAACGCCGCGCCTGAAACGCCTCAGTATTCGAGCACGAAGAGATTTCCATGAACTCGTTGGCGGAAGGCAGCCACACCTCGATATCGTAGGTTTTCGATGACGCGAATCCCATGTCACCCGTGCACAACAGCACGACGCGATAGTGAAGACCGAGATTTTGCAGAACGCGCTCGGCGTCGGCAACCAGATACTCCAGTTCTTCATAACTCTGTTCCGGCCTCGTGAACTTGAACATTTCAACTTTTTGGAATTGATGCTGGCGCTTGAGCCCGCGTGTGTCCTTTCCGGCTGCACCAGCCTCGGAGCGGAAGCACGCCGTCCAGGCGCACAGCTTGATGGGCAGCGCTTCAGCGTCGAGCGTTTCCTCGCGATACAGACTCGTCAATTCGACCTCGGCTGTCGGCGTCAGCCACAAGTCGGTGCCTTCGAGATGAAACATGTCCGCCGCGAATTTCGGCAACTGGCCCACGCCTGTCAGCGCCGCCGTGTTCACGATAAAGGGCGGCAGAATTTCCGTGTATCCGCGCGCGGCATGCGTATCGAGGAAAAAAGACGCCAACCCGCGCTCCATCCGCGCGCCGAGGCCGCGATAGACCGCGAACCGCGTTCCGGCAATCTTTGTCGCGCGCTGGAAGTCCAGAATTCCAGCGCCTTCCGCGATTTCCCAATGCGGCCGCGGCGTAAAATCAAATTTCGGCGGTGCGCCCCATCGCCGCACTTCGACGTTATCGCTGACAAAATGTCCCACCGGCACGGAACTGTGCGGCCGGTTGGGCACGGTCAGCATGAAATCCATGAGGCGCGCGTCCAACACATCGGCGCGCTCACTGGCCATCTTGATTTCGTCCGAGACTCGCTTCATTTCCGCCAGCAACGCCGAGGCGTCCTCGCCTGCCTTCTTGCGCCGCGCGATTTCCTCGCTGGCTTTGTTTCGCTCGGCTTTCATCCGCTCGGCGGAGGTGATGCGCTCGCGGCGCTCTTGGTCGAGCGCGCGGAAACCATCGAAATCAATGACGGCGCCGCGATTTGCCGCCATCTTTTCAAATTCGTCCAAGTGTTCACGAAAATATCCCAAGTCATGCATCTGCAAAGAATACCCTAAGAGAAGTGAATCGTGACTCGTGAGTTGTGATTCGTGTGCTGCGTTGAGAGTTGACAGTTAAATGTTGAGAGTCAAAAGTTGAAAGCCAAACTGGACCTGCCCGAGGCGGGTGGTTTTTCCTGCCGCCGGTCACCAAATACCTACCACCTTAAACTTTCAACTTTCAACTGCCGACCGTCAAATCTCTTCGACAGCAGGGAGCTACTGGTTGGAGACGCCTCCCACTGGCCCAGGCGTTAGTATTGCGCGAGCTGTGCTAGCATTTAAGAGAGATGACCATTCCAGACACGGTCCGTCCCAAGGAACTATTCGGCAAGCTCCCGCGGCGGAGCCCGGAACAGTTTGAATTCATCCGCTACCGCATCGATGGCCCGGTGGCCCGGCTCACGCTCCACCGCCCCGAGCACAATCTATTGAATGAATCGATGCTGCGGGAACTGGCGGACGGCATCGGATCGCTGACGGAAAAGGGTTCGGTGAAGCTGATCGTCCTCGACGCCGATGGAAAAGTATTTTCGGGTGGCGTGGATATCGGCGAGTACACTGCCGAGCGGGCGTTCTCGATGCTCGACGCGTTTCACGCCGCGTGTATCGCGATGGTCGAAGCGACTCAGCCCGTCCTGGTGGTCGTGAACGGCCCGGCCATCGGCGGAGGCGCGGAGCTGATCGCCTATGGCGATCTGGTTGTGGCCACGCCGCACGCGCGCTTCGCGCTGCCGGAAATCACTATCGGAGTGTTTCCTCCGCTTGCATCCACGATGTTTCCTCACATCATCGGGCCGAAACGCGCGCTGGAACTTGTGTTGACCGGCGAAGCCATCACGGCCGAGCGGGCGCGGGATCTTGGCCTGGTGAACCGCCTGGTGCCCGAGGCGCAGCTCCAGACCGCGGTGAACGAATTGATCGCCAAGATCACGGCTCAGTCTGGCGCCGTGCTGGGCATGGCCAAGAAAGCCGTTATCGCCGGGATGGGACTTTCCTTACGCGAGGCCCTGCGCAACTCCATGAGCATTTTTCTGAATGAGCTCTACCGCCTGGAGGATTCCCAAGAGGGTTTGCGCGCTCTTATTGAAAAACGCAAGCCAGAGTGGAAGAATCGTTGAGAGGCTAGACGCGCCACCCCCGCCGCGCGGATAATTTGTCATGGACGACCCGCTAAACATTCCTCCGGGACCTCACGAGGGTCCGCTCGAAGAACCTCGGGAATATGCATCCGAATCTGCGCCCGGCCACGGCATGGAGTCTTCTCTCCAGTCATCCGTAGGATTCGTTTCCAGAGTTGCGCCGGAATGGACGACGCAGCAGCCCGGCGCGTCCGGCATGGAAGAGGCGTCGCGAAGGCGCAACTTGCGCCACAATCTCCTGTTGTTGCTTTCCCTCACGCTGGCCGCCTTTGTACTCGCGGCGTGGATTCTCGTTCGCTTGGATTCGCCCTTCGGCATTTTCTCGACCAGTCCGCAGGAAATCGTTCGCGCCCAGCTCCTGGCACTCGATCGCGGCCAACTCCGTCCGGCTTACGACATGTTCTCCGCGCGCTACCGCAAACAGGTCTCCTTCGATGTATGGCACGAATTGATCGTCACGCACTGGCGGATGTTTCACGGCAAGGTCTTGCGCACTGGAGTACTGGCTCAAACCGGACCGGGTGCAACGCTTGAAATCCATCTTCGCGGCGCCGATGAAAGAGAATACCGCGCGCGATTTACGCTGATCCGTCTCGCCGGCCGCTGGTGGATTGATGATGTCCATTGGGCCGAAGAGGCCAGCGATCAGAACACCCTCCGAACGTAACGCGCCCTTATAGCGGACAGTGACTCGGTTCGGGACGGAACCGACAGATGCCCGCCCAAAGAACGGGCGGCCTCTACAAGATCAACTGCCGCCATTCAGGGAGGTTTTGTAGAGGACTCTCCGTCCCGCGTCCTTCGGGACGGAGAGGGCACTTTTTTTTGCTTTGCAGCGAGCCAAGTTGACACCGCGTTACCTTCGACATAGACTGCCTCCCGACATTGAGCAGGCATGGGAAGCGGGGAAGGCCGTGAAAATCGGCCACGGTCCCGCCACTGTGATCGGCAAAACGCCGTAAGTCAGGACACCTTCCCAAGCCTTTGGTGCTGGCACTCTTCGCGAGAAAGGGTGTGGCGTTGCGCCCCATTTTCTCGTGGGGCTTTTTTTATTGGCGGAAAGCGGCCTGATGAAATTCAAAACCAGGGCGTGCGCATCGGGCTCCGCGAACGCAGGCTGCGCGAAGCCGCGGACGGCCGCGCTACGCCTCCGGTTGGCTCTGTTTTCTTGGCTCCTACTCGGCATGCCGGCGCTTGGGCAAACACAAACCGTAAATGCCGCGTCTGGTTCGCAGGATGCTGCTCCGGTTTCTCATTCGTTCACGGACGAGATAGGCCGCATGGTGGAAGTTCCAACCGTCGTGAAGCGCATCGTGTCGCTCGCTCCGAACCTCACGGAAATCGTGTTTGCTTTAGGCGAAGGCGATCATCTGGCCGGCGACACGGATTTTTGTGATTATCCGGCCGAAGCCATCCAGAAACCGCGCGTGGGCGGACCCATAAATCCAAATCTTGAGCAAGTCGTGGCGCTCGCGCCGGACCTGGTGCTCGCCACGAAAGCCATTAATCGGCGTGAAACCGTGGAAGCACTGGCGCGAATCGGCTTGCCCGTGTTCGTCACCGATCCTCACTCGGTCGATGACATGATCGCGTCCGTCGAACACATCGGCAATGTTTTGCACGCAGAAAAGGCCGCCGCGCCGCTGGTGGAAGATCTTCGCGAACGGCTTTCCAACATTGACCGGCGCATCGCCGGCGCTTTGCCGCGCCGTGTGCTCTTCGTGGTCTGGACCGAACCGCTGATCTCCATTGGCCGCGGCACGTTTATCGCGGACGCCTTACGCCGCGCCGGAGCGCGTTCCGTGGTGGACGCATCGGCCGAATGGCCTCGAGTCAACCTCGAAGAAATCGTTCGCCTCCAGCCGGAGGTTCTGGTCTTCGCGAGCGCGCACGCCGGAGATACGCAGCATGACATCGATGTGCTGCGTGCGAGGCCCGGCTGGCGGAGCCTGGAAGCGCTACGCCGCGGAAACATCGTCATCATCAGTGATGCCATCAATCGCCCGGCTCCGCGCCTGGTGGACGCCGTCGAACAATTGGCCCGCGCGTTTCATCCCGATTCATTTGCGCGCGGCGGATCACCCGCGACCCCTGCGTACTTCGCCGAGGAGGCGTGCACGTGCGCCCGCTGACACTGAAGCGATTGCTCTGGACCTGCGGCGCGCTGGCTGTAGTGTTGCTTGCCTGCATGGTTCTCGCGCTCAACCTAGGCGCCGTGCCGATTTCCGTGACAGACCTCGTATTGAATCTCGGCCGCGTCGCCATCGGGCAGAGCGACCAGCTTCCGACGGAATACCGCCTCATCGTTTTTGACCTGCGCCTGCCGCGCATTCTGCTCGGCATTCTTGTGGGTGCGGCTCTTTCTGTATCGGGCGCGAGCTTCCAGGCGATGTTACGCAACCCGCTGGCCGACCCATTCATTCTCGGAGTTTCAAGCGGCGCGGCAGTGGGCTCGATTCTTGCGACCCTCGTTGCGCCGCGGTTTACGCTGATCACGCCGCTGGGGGCCTTTCTCGGAGCCATCACGACGATTGCCGCAGTTTACTTTCTGGGCCGCCGCGAAGGAGAACTCGACAGCACAACGTTGCTGCTCGGCGGTGTTATCTCCGCATCATTTCTATCGGCCATCGTGATGTTTTTGATGACCGCGCTTACTGGGCGCGACTTGCGCGGCACCGTGTTCTGGCTGATGGGGGATCTCTCCACGCCGATTCAGCCCGGTCTCCAATGGATCTTCAGTGTTGGATTACTCGCTGGAATTGGGGCGATCTACACCACGGCCGCTGACTTGAACTTATTGCTCACAGGCGAGCGCGAGGCCATTCACCTCGGCGTTGACGTGACGCGTGTGAAACTGGTTGTCTATGTTTCGGCATCACTCCTGACGGGGCTGGCCGTTTCCGCCAGCGGAACCATCGGCTACGTCGGACTGCTGGTGCCGCACGCGGTGAGATTGCTGTTCGGACCGGATTACCGGCTGCTGATTCCCGCTTCCGCTCTGTGTGGCGCGATCGCCATCGTCCTGGCTGATACGCTGGCGCGCACCGTTGCCGCGCCCACGGAATTGCCGGTGGGCGCCATGACGGCCATGGCCGGGGCGCCATTATTTATTTATCTGCTTCGACGAGGGATGCGGTGAGCGTCCTTAAGAAAGATGCAGTGAGCATCCCGGGAAAGAGTTCGCGGTGAGCACGCACGAAACTTCGACGCAAGAGCTCGGCAGCCGCGCGAAGCCGGCGAAGGCCGCCCGGACCGTACGCCTCAACGTGGAACAGGCAAGCTTTGCGTATGCGGCCAGCGCGGAGTCCGCGCCGACGTTCACTCTGGGCACGACGAGCTTTCAGGCGCGCGAGCTTGAGTTGGTTGCCATTCTTGGCCCAAACGCAAGTGGCAAGTCAACGCTTCTGCGTCTGGTTTCGGGAACCCTTGCACCGCTTTCCGGGCGCGTGGAACTCGATGGGCAGGAGACCAGCCGGCTCGACTCGCGGACTCGCGCGCAGCGAATCGCGGTGGTGCACCAGGAAAGCCCCATCCTGTACGCCGCGCGGGCTGGTGATTTTGTCCTGCAAGGGCGGCACCCGTATGGCCGGGCGCTGCGCCTCGCGACCACGGAAGATGTCGCGATCGCGCGCAACGCGCTCGCGCAAGTGGGCGCCGAGCACCTGGCCAGCCGGCCGATTGGGGAGCTTTCGGGCGGCGAAAAACAGCGCGTCATCCTGGCGCGGGCGCTGGCGCAGCAACCGCGGTTGGTTCTGCTCGACGAGCCTACGCTGCATCTCGACATTGGCGCTCAGGTGGAATTACTCGAACGCTTGCGGCAACTGGCCGAAGAAAATCAGTACGCCGTCGTGGTCGTGACACACGAACTAGCCCTGGCTGCGGAATTCGCTGACCAGGTTGTGCTGCTCCACCACGGCACGTGCCTGCGCGTCGGCTCACCTGCCGCCGTTTACCAGCGGGAGTTGCTCGAGCAAGTCTTCGAAGCGCCGCTCGATGTCGAACTGGGCCCCGCGGGACGGCCCCGCGTGCATTTGCGCGCCGGGCGCACCGAGGACGCGACGTAGATTTTTGTTGTGCGGTGCGCGCTTGTTCCGGCGCTCCGCGAGATCGTTCACCCGGAGGAATGCAGCGTCCCGGCCAGACCGGGATGCCGAAGTTCTCCGCCACATTCACCGCAGACTCCGTGCCGGGAAGACGGTGCAACCCCGTCGCCGACGCGCGACTGTAAGGCGGAGTAATTCCGCGCGAGCCACTGTCCCGAATGCCGGGACGGGAAGGCCGCGCGGCGCAGTGCCGCCGAGCCAGGAGACCGATGGAGTCCGCAGCCGCCAAGCCGGAAACGATCCCGGACACGCGGACAACCTTTGCCTCCCGCGCGAGACGGGAGAGGGGGATCTCCATGAAGACTTCCGTTCGTGTTTTGTTTTATCTTTTCTCCGTCGTTTCTCCGATCGTATTTTTGTTTGTTCTGCCAACTGTTGCACAAACGCAAACCGCTGCAACACTCGCCGGCGCCATTACCGATCCGCGCGGCGCGTCCATCGCCGGCGCGCAAATCAGCGTGGAACAAATTCCATCCGCAAGTGAGCCAGTGCGTACGGTTTCCGGAAGTGACGGCCATTTTTCTCTCACGCTCGCACCGGGCCGCTATCGCGTCACGATTTCGCGAGATTCCTTCGCGCAGGTCGTTCAGGAAATCACAATGGCTCCCGGCGAAACGCGCGAGTGGAATGTCCGCATGACGCTTGAGCCGCTGTCCTCGAAAGTCGTCGTCACTGCGCAGACGTTGCCTCTGGACGCCGAATCATCGCCAGCGCCAGTCACGATCCTCACACGCCAGGACATCGAGCGGCGCATCGCCACATCGCTCCCCGACCTGCTCGCCACGCAGCCCGGCTTCAGTCTGGGGCGCACAGGTCCGGAAGGTGGTCAGACCTCACTATTCTTGGACGGCGGCAACTCGAATTACACCAAGGTGCTTGTGGACGGAGCGCCAGTCAACCAACCCGGCGGCCTCATCGATTTCTCCAACTTTACGCTCGACAACATTGAGAAAATTGAAGTCGTCCACGGGGCCGAAAGCGCGCTCTACGGCTCGGACGCGGTGGCCGGGGTGATTCAGATTTTCACGCGCCGCGGCACGACACGCATACCCGAGCTCACCGCTTTCGGCGAAGGAGGCAATTTCGCAACAGGCCGAGGCGGTGCGGAGTTGTCCGGCCTCCTGGGCCGTTTCGACTATTCGGCTGCCGCATCTGATATCGAAACGTCCGGACAGGGTCCGAACGATGCCTTCCGGAATCGTACGGTCTCCGGCAATTTCGGCTGGCGTTTTACAGATACCGCGCGCGCCAGCCTCGCGTTACGCGACAACGTCAGTGCCGCGGGCACTCCGGGCCCAACGGTGCTCGATCCGGTGAATCCCACGAACAGCATTGGCCTTCACAATTTCAGCGGGATCGCCCATGCGGAGTTCACCACCGGTACCCACTGGCATCATCAGTTGAACGCCATCGAGTCCTACTTTCGCGAACTGAATATCGACCCGGTATTCCCAACCTTTTATCAATACAACCGCTCCGGTTTCGCGGCGCAGTCCACGTACCTCCTCCATGGGCTCGGCGTTACTGCTGGGTACGAATATGAAGTCGAAAATGGATTCATCAGCTACGTCGGTCTGCACATGCGCCGGAACAATCAGGCAGGCTTCCTTGATGCGCGATGGCAGCCGATTGCGCGGTTGACATTAAGCGCCGGCACACGCGCCGAAGACAACGCCAATTTTGGGACGCGCGTTGCGCCTCGTGCGGGGATCGCGTACGCGCTGCGCATGGCCCAGGGCGCATTTGGTGACACACGCCTCCACGCCTCCTACGGCCAAGGCATTGTGGAACCGAGGTTTGATCAATCCTTCGGCACCCATCCCTGTTTTCCGGGCAATCCCAGCCTATCTCCTGAACAGAGCCGGACGATTCACGCGGGGGCCGAACAGAAGCTCGCGTCGGATCGTGTGCGCCTGACCGCCGACTACTTCGACAACCGCTTTCACAACATCATCAGCTTTCAGGAAGACACGCCTTCGGCCGCGTGCCTGGCCACTCACGCTACTTTTGCCGGGAGCTTCTTCAACACCAACCTGGCGCGCGCGCGCGGCGCAAATCTTGCGGGCGAAGCGCGCCTCACACACTGGCTCAGCGCAAGCGCCAATTACACGTACGATTCCACGCGCACGCTCTCTGCACCGAATACTTTCGACCCGAACTATATTCCCGGCAGCCGCTTGCTGCGCCGGCCGGTGAACTCCGGAAATATCGTGCTGAATGTGGCGTTCCGGCGGATGAACTGGAATCTTTCCGGGTATTTCACGGGTCGACGGGACGATTACCCCATTCACGGCCTGACCGTCAACCCCGGCTACGCGCGCCTCGATCTCGCGGCGTCATACAATGTGTCCCATGGCGTCAGCTTCTACGGCCGCATCGCCAATCTCGCTGATAAGAAATATCAGGATGTCCTGGGCTTCCCAGCGCTGGGACGCGAATTTCGCGTCGGCGTGAAGTACACCACGCGCCATGAGTGAAGCGTACATGCCGGAAGACGTCCTATTTTGCTGGAGCGGAGGAAAAGACAGTGCGATGGCGCTTCATGCGCTGCAGTCGGCGGGCGAATCTCGCGTCTCCGCGCTGCTCACCACCGTCACTGAAGAGTACGACCGTATCAGCATGCACGGCGTGCGCCGTGTGCTGCTCGAGCGGCAGGCCGTGTCCATCGGCCTGCCGCTCCACGCGGTCTTGATCCCTCCACAATGCATCAACGTCACGTACGAAGCACGAATGAAGGAAGCTCTGAACCAACACCTCGCGCTCGGTGTCCAGCGAGTGGCCTTCGGCGATATTTTCCTCGAAGACCTGCGCGTTTATCGTGAGCGGAATCTCGCGCAGATCGGGATGGAAGCGCTGTTCCCCATCTGGAAGCGCGATACGCGCGAACTCGCTCGCGATTTTCTGCGCCTGCGTTTTCAGGCGATTGTGGTTTGTGTAGATCCTCGTGTCCTCGATCCGTCCTTCGCGGGTCGTGTCCTCGACGAATCGTTTTTCGCCGATTTGCCGGCCGGCGTCGATCCGTGCGGGGAGAACGGCGAATTCCATACGTTCGTTTTCGACGGTCCTATCTTTCAAACGCCGGTTCATTTCACCACCGGCGAAAAGGTATTGCGTGACGGATTCTGGTTTTGCGATTTGTTGCCGGAGTGAAAGGAGACTCACATGCAGAAGAACAAGGAAGAAGGAAATTTTGTCCACCCGCGCACGCTTGTGATCATAGGGATCGTTCTCGCCGCGGCAGCGCTTCGTCTCGCTCCTCATCCGATGAACTTTGCGCCCATCGGCGCACTGGCGCTTTTTGGAGGAGCTTATTTCTCCAGCAAGCAAGAGGCGCTCGCCATTCCGCTGCTGTCGCTGATCCTTGGTGATGTGGTTACGGGGTTCCACCAGCTGATTCCATTCGTCTATGCAAGCTTTCTGGTGAGTGTGACGATTGGGTTCTGGCTGCGCAGAAAGAGGTCCGCGCCGCGAATCGCAGCAGGCACACTGGCGGGCGCGATTCAGTTTTTCCTCGTCACCAACTTCGCGTTGTGGGCCTCTTCGATCGGTTCTTTTCCAAAAACGGCGGGCGGCCTGGCCGCATGTTACATTGCGGGTATTCCGTTGTTCTGGAATACGCTGGCGGGTGACGCGTTCTACGCCACCTTGCTCTTTGGCGGCATGGCACTGGCCGAGCGAAGGTTTCCGGTGCTTCGCGAGCCGCTCGCCGCCAATGCGAATTAGGTGTTTTCGGGTCGCGAACGTCCGGCCAGGCCAATTTGCCTTCCGCCACTCGCGCGATCGGCTCGCCGCGCTCTACGCGTCACCGTGCCGGATGGTATAATTCTCGACTCTTATGGCGAAGCTGACACAAGACGCGACGAGTATCCGGCCAGAGGTCCTGGCGGGTTACGAGCCGGTCATCGGGCTCGAAGTCCACGCGCAACTGAAGACCGCCACCAAGGCCTTCTGTTCGTGCTCGACGCGCTTCGGTGATCCGCCGAACACGAATACGTGTCCCGTCTGCCTTGGTCTGCCCGGCGCGCTGCCGGTCCTAAATCGCCGCGCCGTGGAACTCGGCATGCGCGCCGCGCTTGCACTGCACTTGAACGTCCAGGAAAGCTCGCGCTTCGCCCGGAAAAATTATTTCTACCCCGATCTGCCGAAGGGATACCAGATATCCATGTACGAGTTGCCCCTCGCAACGGCAGGATGGCTCGAGATCGAGCATGACGGCCAGACCAAACGCATCGGCATCACGCGGTTGCACCTCGAAGACGACGCCGCGAAAAATCTGCACGAAGGATTTCCGGACTCGGACGAAAAAAGCTATGTGGACTACAACCGTGGCGGCACGCCGCTGGCCGAAATTGTCTCCGAGCCTGATTTGCGCTCGCCGGCCGAGGCGCATGCCTACCTGACGGCGCTCAAGCAGGTCCTCCTCTACACCGAAGTGAGCGATTGCAATATGGAAGAAGGCTCCCTGCGCTGCGACGCCAACGTCAGCGTGCGCCGGCGTGGTGCCGAAAAGTTCGGCACCAAAGCGGAAGTCAAAAACCTGAATTCCTTCCGCCACCTGCAGCACGCGCTCGAATATGAAATTGAACGCCAAATCTCGGTGCTCGAGGCGGGCGGCAAGATCGACCAGGAAACTCGTTTGTGGAACGTCGGTGCGGGGCGCACCGAGCCGATGCGCTCGAAGGAATTTGCGCACGACTACCGCTATTTCCCCGAGCCCGACTTGCTCCCGGTGCGTGTGAGCCCCGCGTGGCGGGATGAAATCGCAGGCACGATGCCCGAGCTGCCCGAAGCGAAACGCAAGCGATTCGTCCGCGATTTCGGCATCACTCCGTACGACGCCGAGGTGCTGGCCTCGACGCGCTCTCTTGCCGGTTATTTTGAAGCCGTAGTCCGTGCCGGCGCTCCGGCCAAGCCCGCCGCCAACTGGATTCAAGTGGAGCTGCTGCGCCAGTTGAACGACGCGGGAAAAGAAATCACCGAGAGCCCCGTGCAGCCTGCCGAACTTGCAGCGCTCGTCGCCAAAGTCGAGGGCGGTGAAATTAATGCCGCGACCGGCAAGAAAGTATTCGCGCGAATGTTTGAAACGGGCAAGCCCGCCACTGAGATCATCGCGGCCGAAGGCTTCAGCCAGATCAGCGACACGGGAGAGATCGAACGCTGGTCCCGTGAAGTGATCGAGAAGAATCCCGACAACGTGGCGAAGTACCTCGCGGGCAACGAAGGCGTTTTCAAGTTTTTTGTCGGGCAGGTCATGCGCGCCTCACGCGGCCAGGCCAACCCTCAGACCGTGAACGACACGCTGAAGC
>WNGI01002632.1_pt1 | contig 16334 bp, 10 predicted proteins | sample 5400621 | NCBI WGS metagenome assembly WNGI01 (sample SAMN13153374, study PRJNA577476) | soil metagenome | isolation source: 20 cm soil or saprolite under Garry oak tree replicate 1 | place: USA:California | collected 2016-06-15 | reverse complement strand
AGCAGGTGAAATCCGAGCAGACCTTGAACGTCCGTAAACTCCCAACTGTCGGGGGGCCGGCGGTCGTCGATGGCAGCGGCGCGGTGGCCGGCGCTGCTGCTAACCCGGTGTGTATCGGGTAGCGCCGCGACCGCGCCATCCCCCGGAGGAAATAATCGAACGCTGCTGCCGCCGCGCCATGACTTCCCCCGTCGAACGACGCGATCTGCGGAATCGCGATCGACGCGGCCGGCATCTCTGAGACCAGCGAGAATGGCGCGGAAACGATCGGCGTCGGCGCCGCCGACCACGGGAGCACTGATACGCCGTGACGGCGAGCGCGATGTCGGTTCCGTGTGCCGTACATGCCACCGGCCCCGGTCCAGGCGAGTCGTGGACGCATGCGGCGGCTGCGAGCAGCAGCAGGCTCGCGAGCGACCTGCTCGCGAGACGAGATTGCCAATTCACTGTGAACGCTCCCGGTTACGCGCCAGCGGTACAGGGGGGACGGCGACGAGTGTGATACCCCGATTATCAAAAAGCATGCGCATTTTCCGTTCCCCCCCCCTGGGTGTCTGGCCTCACATACCGATGGTGAGCTTCAATTGCACGCTGCGGGGACGACCCACCGAAGCGCCGCTGAAGAATGCGCCCTTGAGCAGATACTTGCTGTCGAAAACGTTATCAACGTACAACTGCGGGCGGAGTATCGTCCGCCCCACTGTAAACGCAGTTACCGTTGGTCAGGCCGGTCCCATAGATACCTGTGGCGGACAGATAGAGCCCACGATTGGAGTAGACCGCACTGGCCACCCCAGAGACCCGCTGGTCGTGGTCCAGATCGAAGTATCCGGGCGAGGAGTCGGGCGGGAAAAAGCCTCCGGTGATCGGGTGGCTCCCGTAGGCGTGGTTGATCGCGACGTTGACATAGCCCGACAAGGGCCCGGAGGGGCGAATCTCGAGTACACCCTCAAGCCCGGTGATGCTGACCTTCGCGATGTTCACGGATGTGACGATCGCGGTCCCCGATACGGTCGCGTCGTCGATTCCCGGCTCACTCTGCTTCTTGTACGCAGACAACTTGGTCACCAAACCGAACGGAAAGCGATGCACGTATCCGAGCTCGAAGAAATTGTCGCGCTCAGGCAGCGTCGGCGCGGCGACCACGCCGCCCTGCGACGTGCTCGTGATGGCGCGAAGGTCCTCGACGTTCGTCGGGAGAAACAGCCTGCCGTAGTAGATCCAGAACGTGTTCCCGGGATCGGGGAGGAAGCTCAGCTTGGCGCGCGGGCTCAGCTGATTCTGATTGCCCGCAAACGGTGCGTTGTGGTTGTCGAAGCGTACGCCGGCCCGAAACTCCCACTGATCGGTCGGCGCAATGGCGGTCTGCGCGTAACCGCCCACGTCGCTCCCGGTGAGATCGGAATTCGACGACGGTCCAGGCGACCCCGTGTTCGTCTGGGACGAGAAGTCCTCGTGGCCGCTGGTAAACTGCGCCAGTATGCCGGTCTTGAACTCGAGGCCGTGGTGCGGGCGCAGGGTGTAATCGACCTTGGCGCCGGTGGTATGGAAGTTCCGATCTTCGGAGATGATGTATGAATTTGAGTCGCCCGGGAACACGAACGTCGCGGAGTCGGTGACTCCGGGCGTGTAGGTGAGACTGCCGTCGCGGAAGAACCCGCCGAGGAACAGCTCCGAGGTCTTGCCGAGCGCGAGGTTTTCCTCACCGACCTGATGTCGCCAGCCGACATTGACGAATCCGTTGACGTCCTGCTGATGGTCGTCGATGATGCCCTCCGCGGAATCGAACGGGACTTCAAAGCGTGTCCGCGAGCGGTTCACTTCGATGTTCACGACATCGCGATCCGTGGCGGTGTATTGCAGCTTCGCGAAGCCAAAGACGTCGGAGCCGTTATTGTGAAAGTTCTCGACCACGTTGTTGAGTGTGTCGAATACCACCGGCTCGCGGCGCATCTCGCTCGACTGCCGTGATCCGGAGGCGAAAAAGCCCCATCTGCCGCTGTTCGTGCTCAGCGTCAGCGCCTGACCGTTCGTCGATTGGTTAGTCGATGGGGATCCCGTCTGAAACGACCCGCCGAAACCCGAGAACTCGCCGTGAAAGCCGCCGCTCGGAATGCGCGTGTTGATGTTGACCACGGCCGCGTTCTTATTGCCGAACTCCGCGTCCCAGCCCCCGGTCTGGAATTCGATTTGGTTCACGACCTGCGGGTCGAACAGCTCGTTGAGGCTTCCCGAAATCCCGGACGGCACGGGGATGCCATCTACATAGTAGGTGTACTCGGCGTGCTGGCCACGGATGTGAACCTCTCCAGTCGGCGCCCGCGCCGCGCCGACGATGGACTGTTGCAGCAGCTGCGACGTCGTGTTCGTCGGAGCGCCGTGGTAATCGTTCTGCTTGAAGATCTGGTTTCCGGTACGGGTGTCGACGGCCAACGGAACTGAGGTCTCCACTTCGACGGCTGACAGACTGATCGGCAACGGCACGAGGCGAAAGTCCGCCCGGCTGAATTCCTCCGTCGCCCCAACCGACACATCGTGCGTCTGCGCGCGGTAGCCGAGAAACCGCACTTCGACGCGATAACTGCCGCTCGGCAGGTTGTGAACCACGAACCGGCCGAACGCATCGGTGACAGTGGTCGCAACGACGTTGCCGGACTGCAGAACGCGAACTTCGCCGCCGGCCAGCGGTGTTCCGGCAGCACTGTCGGTGACGCTTCCACCGATGTCCCCGCTTGGCGGCACGCCTTTCGAGGGCGCAACCGCCAAGACAAATGCACTCAGCAATGTGAGGAAATGCATGAAACTCTCCCGAAGTGAGCCACACACACACGCACTCCACCGGTTGAGGAGCCGTGCTATGAGGTCGTGTTTCGAATTGCGGTCGCCGCGGACGGCGGCGCCGTCACTCAGGAAAGCGTGGGAGGAGCGCGGGAGTCGGGGAGAGTGAGGTCGGCTGCTGTCGAGGACCGCTCGACGGCCGACGGCGTCGAGCGGATGCCCTGCCCTTGGCGCGTGCGCCAGACGACCGGCGCGCTGCGGGCGAACGGCGCCGCAAGGAAACGATGGAACGCGCAGTCGGCCGGGTGTATGCGGACGCAGACGTCGGTGGAGTGCGACTCGATGTGCACGGGACCGCTGCGGTGCTCGAGGCGAGCGTCCGCCCAAGCCGCGGCGGCCGGGACGCTGAACTGCAGCAGCGTCAGGAGGAGTAGCGTCGTGCGAACCACGAGCGAGCGTTTCCGCATCGGCGGCATAATACAATTCGAGACTCGACCTTGACAGCCCGAGTCACGCTGTCTTAGCATAACCCCTTCTCAAAAAAGGACTTCTGTTCTTGTCCACCCGCCGCCAGGAGGCCCTCGACTATCACGCCCAGGGCCGCCCTGGGAAGATCCAGGTCACGCCAACAAAGCCGTTCAAGGATCAGCGAGACCTTTCCCTCGCGTACACCCCGGGGGTCGCGGAGCCGTGCCTGGAGATCGCCAAACGCCCCGACGATGCCTACGTCTACACCACCAAGGGCAACCTCGTCGCCGTCGTCACCAATGGGACCGCAGTCCTCGGCCTGGGAAACATCGGCGCGCTGGCAGGAAAGCCGGTAATGGAGGGCAAGGGCATCCTCTTCAAGGCGTTCGCCGACATCGACGTGTTCGACCTCGAGGTGGGCTCGGAGAACCCGGAGGATGTGATCCGGTTCTGCCAGCTCCTCGAGCCGACCGTCGGTGGGATCAACCTCGAGGACATCCGCTCGCCCGATTGCTTCTATATCGAGCGGAAGCTCCGGGACACTCTGGGCATTCCCGTTTTCCATGACGACCAGCACGGCACCGCGATCATCTCCGGAGCAGCGCTGCTCAATGCGCTGACCCTCGTCAAGAAGGACATCGCCAGGATCAAGGTCGTGTTTGCCGGGGCCGGTGCCGCGGCGATCGCCACTGCCGAGCATTACGTGCGGCTCGGTGTGATCCGTGAGAACATCGTGATGTGCGACCACAAAGGCGTGATCTACAAGGGTCGCGAAGGACTCGACGAGTTCAAACAGCGCTTTGCCGGCGATACGAAAGCGAGGACGCTCGCGGAGGCCCTGCAAGGCGCCGATGTGTTCGTGGGACTGTCGGTGGCGGGGATCGTGACTGGCGACATGCTGCTGGGCATGGCCAAGCGACCGGTGATCTTTGCGCTCGCCAATCCGACTCCAGAGATCATGCCCGATGAAGCAAAGAAAGCGCGGCCCGACGCGATCGTCGCAACGGGCCGCTCGGACTTTCCCAACCAGGTGAACAACGTCCTCGGTTTCCCTTTCATCTTCCGCGGCGCGCTCGACGTGCGGGCCAAGAAAATCAACGACGAGATGGAGATGGCGGCGACGCGCGCGCTGGCCGCGCTCGCCAAGGAAGAAGTCCCCGAATCGGTCACGCGCGCGTACGGCATCGATAAGCTCAAGTTCGGACCCGACTACCTGATTCCCAAGCCATTCGATCCTCGGGTGCTTCTCTGGGTGGCTCCGGCTGTGGCATGGGCCGCGGTCGCCTCCGGCATCGCCGGACGCATCATCGACGTGGAGGAATACCGCGCCGAGCTCGAAGCGCGGCTCGGGCCCGAACGTCAGGTGATGCGCGGGCTCATCAGCCGGGCACAACAGGATCCGCCGAGCATCGTGTTTCCGGAGGGCGACGACCCCCGCATCCTGCGCGCGGCGCGCATTCTCGCCGACGAAGGCATCGCGCGGCCGATTCTGCTGGGCGACCTCGACGCGATTCGCCGCCAGGCCGACGACGCGTCGCTCACGCTCGAGGATCTCGAGCTGGTCAACCCGGCGACCGCCACCGACCGCGAGGCGATGGGACGGGAGCTGTGGCAGCGGCGCCAGCGGCGCGGCATGACGCAGCGGGAGGCGCAGCGGCGCGTGCTCGACCCGATGTATTACGGGTTGCTGATGCTGCGCGGCGGTCGCGCCGACGCCCTCGTCGCCGGTGAGGAGATCGACTATCCCGACGCCGTGCGCCCTGCCCTCGAGGTGATCGGCGTCGAGCCCGGACGCAAGCATGCCAGCGGCATCTACATGATGATCGTCCGCCAGCAGACGTTTTTCTTCGCCGACACGACGGTCAATATCGAACCGGACACCGAAACCCTGGCCGAGATCGCTTCGGCGACCGCCAAGTTCGTGTCCAAGCTGGGCGTCGAGCCGCGAGTCGCTATGCTGTCGTTCTCGAACTTCGGGTCGGTAAAGCACCCCGCTGCAGCAAAAGTGCAGCGCGCCGTCGCACTTTTGCAGGAACGCGAGCCCGACCTCCAGGTAGATGGCGAAATGCAGGCGGATACCGCCGTGGTCGAGCGCATCCTGACCCGGGTGTACCCGTTCGCCAGGCTGCGGGGCCCAGCTAACGTATTGATATTCCCTGACTTAGATGCCGCGAACATCGCGTACAAGCTGCTTGCCCGCCTTGGCGACGCCCAGGCTATCGGGCCTATCCTTGTGGGAATGGACCAACCGGTCCATGTCTTGCAAAGGTTGTCAGAAGTCCCCGATATCGTAAACATGGCGGTGATTGCCGCCGTGGACGCCTTAGAGCATCGCCGCCAGGCGCGGCCAACCACCGAGCGAGCGTGACGATTTCTCTCGAGCAGCGCGTCTACAGGAATCTGACGCCCTCCCAGTTGTACGAGCACGCCCTCCGGCGCCGGGAGGGCGTCGTGACGCCATCCGGTCCGTTTGCCGCGGTGACGTCGCCGCACACCGGCCGCAGCCCGAACGACAAGTTCATCGTGCGGGAGCCCGAATCGAGCGACCAGATCTGGTGGGGCAAGGTCAACCAACCGCTCGATCCGAAGCAGTTCGAGCGACTCAAGGCGGATGTCGAAGCGCACCTGCAGGGCCAGGAGCTCTTCATTCGCGACGTGTACGCCGGCGCCGATCCCGACTACCGCTTGCCGATTCGGTTCATCACGCCGAATGCATGGCACGCACTGTTCGTCTACAACATGTTCCTGCGTCCCAGCGACGGCGATCTGTCCCGCTTCACGCCGGGATTCGAAGTGCTCCACGCTCCGGAATTCCATGCCGACCCCGCTGTGCATGGCACCAAGTCGGGGACGTTCATCATCGTCAGCCTGGCGCACCGCACGATCCTGATCGGGGGCACCCGCTACGCTGGTGAGCTGAAGAAGTCGATCTTCACCATCCTCAACTACCTCTTGCCGCAGCAGGGCGTGCTCTCGATGCACTGCTCGGCAAACGTTGGTCGGGATGGCGACACGGCCCTCTTCTTCGGCCTCTCCGGCACCGGCAAAACCACTCTTTCAGCGGATCCTGAACGCCAGTTGATAGGCGATGACGAACATGGATGGTCGGACGAGGGGATCTTCAACTTCGAAGGCGGCTGCTACGCCAAGGTCATCAAACTGTCGCGCGACGGCGAGCCCGAGATCTACGCCACCACCGAGATGTTCGGAACCGTGCTGGAGAACGTCGACATCGACCCGCGCAGCGGCGCGATCGACCTCAATTCAGCGCGCATCACCGAGAATACCCGCGCCTCGTATCCGATCCACTACATCCCGAACCACGTGCCGGAGGGAATGGCGGGACATCCGCGCCACGTCGTTTTCCTCACGTGCGATGCTTTCGGGGTGATGCCGCCGATTGCGAAGCTGACACCCGAGCAGGCGATGTATCACTTCCTCTCCGGCTATACCGCCAAAGTCGCGGGCACGGAGCGCGGCGTCACGGAGCCCAAGGAGACATTCTCGGCCTGCTTCGGCGCGCCGTTCCTGCCGCTGCCTCCGGCCGTCTACGCCAGGATGCTCGGGGAGCGGATCGAGCGACACAGGGTGCAGTGCTGGTTGGTCAATACCGGGTGGACCTGCGGACCCTACGGCATCGGGCGCCGCATGGATTTGAAGAGCACACGGGCGATGATCCGCGCCGCCCTCGCAGGCCAGCTCGACAAGGTGCCCACGCGACGTGAGCCGGTGTTCGGACTCGAGGTGCCGCAGCACGTTGCGGGAGTGTCCGACGAGCTGCTCGATCCACGCAAGACCTGGAAGGACCCCGCCGCCTACGATGCTCAAGCCCGGAAGCTGACGGCGCTCTTCCGCAAGAATTTTGAGCAATTCGCCGATTCGGTCTCGCAAAAGGTTCGGGGTGCTGGCCCAATCTCTTAGGCGCTCAGACCCTTAGCCCCCCCCTTCGCCGCTTGTCTTTCGAGGTCGTTCGCGACCCGCTCTGGAACAACATCCGCCTCGAGCCTGAGGCTCTCGCCGTAATCGATACGCCGGCGTTTCAACGCCTGCGGTACGTGCGGCAGCTCGGGCACGCCTTCCTCGTCTACCCCGGCGCGACGCATACGCGGTTCGAGCATGCGCTCGGCACCTATCACCTGGCCGGCCGAGTGACCCCGGATCGCGACATCAGGCTCGCCGCGTTGCTGCACGATATCGGCCACTATCCGTTTTCACACGCGCTCGAAGAAGCGGGCTTACCCCGCCACGAAGGGCTGGCGACCCGGCATTTGCGGACCGGCCCACTGGCCGCCGCGCTCGAGGGGCTCGGCGTCTCAGTCGAGCGGGTCCTGCAGCTGATTCAAGGCAGCAGCACTTCGCCGCTTGCCGGCGTTGTCGCGGGGTCACTGGACGTCGACAAGCTCGATTACCTCTCGCGCGACGCGACTATGTGCGGCGTGCCGTATGGCGTGATCGACGTCGACCGATTGTTGACGTCCCTGACCGTGACACCCCAGGGCGTTGCTCTGCACGGCAAAGGGCTCGCCGCGCTCGAGTCGCTGTTGTTCGCCAAATACCAGATGTACCGCAATGTCTACTGGCATCACGCGGTGCGCAGCGCGACCGCGATGTTCAAGCGGCTCGTGCGCCGGGCCATTGCCGCGCGTCGGGTATCTCCGGACGCGATCGCGCTGGCGACCGATGACGGGTTGAGTCACGAGCTGCAATTGAGCGACGAGACCGGGCTCGCGCGCGCGTTGCGCGAACGCCGGCTCGCAAAGCGCGGCCTCGACATTCCGGCGACGGAGCTTCCTGCGGAGACGGCTGACTGGCCGTCACGCGATCCCGATCTGCTGGAACGGGTGGAAGCGCGTCTGGCACACGAGCTGGGACTCAGCGCCGATCACCTGTTTCTCGATTTCCCGTCGAAGCCCGATATGCTCGAGGTGGCCGTGCCCGTTGTCGGCCGGCCCGGCAGCGCCACCGAACACCTGGGCCTGCCCCGCGTCGCGACCGAGCTACATCGTTCGGCGCAGCGCCTGCGGGTGTTCGTGCTGGAGCCGGTGGAGATTCCGGCGCGGGCGATCGTGGAGCTGGTGACGTGGCCGCGCGGCGAGGTGGAAGCGCGGCTGAATGCCGATCAGGGCTTGTTGCGCGTCGGGGCCTGAGTCTTCACGTCCTCCTGCGGCGCCGGATCGACCGAATCGACCCGCACGATGATCGCCGTGATGTTGTCCAGCCCACCATGCCGATTGGCCTCGGTGATCAGCGCGTCCACCTCGTCCTGCGGCATGCGTTCGGGCGACAACAGGTCCTGAAGCTGATAGTCCTCCAGCATCCCGGTGAGACCGTCGGACGCCAATAGGAACACGTCCTTCGGCCTGACCGTGCCGACGTAGATGTCCGGCATCACATCGCTGTTCGCGCCCACGCACCGCGTGATCACGTTGCTGTACGGATGGGTCCGCGCCTGCTCCGGCGTCAGATATCCGGCATCCACCTGCTCTTGGACGTAGGAATGATCTTTCGTGAGCTGGCTGAGGCGGTTATCGCGCAACAGGTACGCACGACTGTCGCCTACCTGCCCGATCAGGAATCGCGTCTCGAACAGCGTCAGCGCGGTGACCGTGGTCCCCATGCCGCGCTTGTCGTGCTCGGTGAGTGTGCGCTGGAAGATCGCGCCGTTGGCGGCGCGGATCGCCCCGCGCATCCGCTCGGCTACCTGCTCGTCGCCCAGCCCGCGCAGCGAGTCGAGCTCTCGCGCCACGAAGCGCACGGCCATTTCACTGGCCACTTCGCCCGCAGCGTGCCCACCCATGCCGTCGGCAACGACGAAGATGCCGCGGTCGGGTACCATGAGGTAGCTATCCTCATTCCCCGACCGGATGACGCCGACATCGGTGCGCCCAGCGGATGTGATATGCACGTGATGTCTAGATGAACACCCAGTAAACCAATCCGACTATCATCAGGAGAAGTAGGGCGGCACTGCCACCACAGCCGCTGCCTTTCTTTTGCTGAGCGACCGGCGCCTTTGCTCCCTTCGGTTTTGCGGCGGCAGGCTTTCCCGCCACAGGTTTTGCCGCTACCGGCCTTGGCGCTGCAGGCTTCGGTGCGGGCGGCTGCGCCTTGGGCTTCGGCGCGGGCTCCATCGTCATGACTTCCATCATCCGGGTGCTGCCGCCCTTGGCGACGGCCGCGGCGTCATCCGTCGGCTCGAACACCAACCCGATTTCCCCGAACCGGACGCTCGCCCCAGGCGCGAGTGGCATCTCGCCCTTCACCTGGTCCCCATCGACAAACGTCCCGTTGGTCGAGTCGAGGTCTACTAGCACCCATACACCTTCGCGACGCTGCAGCTTCGCATGCGTCGTGGAGACAGACTCGTCGGGCAAGACCACATCATTGTAGTCCGCCCGCCCGATGTTCACGACTGGCGTCTTGACGGCCAGTCGCTGCCCCTTCAGGGCCCCGCTCTTGACGATAAAGCTCGCCAGGGGACCGCTCGCTGGCCTAGGGGCTCCGGGCGGTGCCGCAGCAGATGGGATGCCGTGCACGGTTTCGCGGAGGCGCGCGTCGCCCGGGGGAGGAGGCACAACGGGTGGGACGGGCGGGACGGCCGGGGCGGGAGTCGAGGTCTGGCCGACCGGTGGGGCTGCCTCAGCCACGACCAACGTATCGGCATAGAACCGGAACTTCTCTTCTCCGATCGTGATCACGTCGGCTCGCGCCAGCAGGCGCTGCCCCTCGAGTCGAACGTCGTTGACCGACGTCCCGTTCGTGCTGGAATCGACCAGCAAGTATCCCTTTGGAGTCTGGACGATCTCGGCATGGCGGCGGGAAACGTCCTTGCCAGGAACAACTACATCGCACGAGGCGTCACGACCGAACACCAGCGATGACCCCGTGATGGCGTACTCGCGGCCGTCCGTCAGCGATACGACGCGACCACCCGTGTTGCCGGTGGCCTTGCCTCCCTTTCCCTCCCCCTTCGCCTGTGCCTGGGGCGTGCTCATCGCCTTCACGTACTGCGTGCTGCCGCTGCGTCGCTCATCGACGAACGTCAGCTCCTGGCCTCCCACTTCCACCTTGTCGCCATGCAACAGGGGGGTGGGCTCGGCGCCCAGGCGGACGCCGTTGATGAGCACCTCGGCCTCGGGAACTGCCTTGCTGATGACGACTTGTCCATCGGATTGGGTTTTGAATTTGGCGTGACGCGGGAGGACACCTGGAACGGCTAACGGGATGGCGCAGGAAGGATCTGCACCGAGTAACACCTCGCCCTGCGGGAGTGGAAACTTTTGGCCCCCCCGCCCTCCCAACTCAAGCAACGCCATGCAAGCTCGCCCCTCCGTGGCCAGGCCCGAGAAGTTACGCCCGAGCCTATAACTGGGCAAGGAACCACAAGTTAGGTGACCCCTACGAAGATGTTATGTGATCCCTACCGATTCTTCACGTCCGATGAGCCCGCTGCGCAGCCAGTACCAGAAGATCAGAGAGCCGACGATGACCGTCGCGTAGCTGTTGATGAATCGCCAGATCAGCGTGTAGCTCGGTGTCAGCTCGCGCGGGACGTAGAGCGACATGACGGCGGCGGAGGTCAATTCCGCGAGTCCCGACGCTCCCGGCGTGGGAGCAAAGTACAGCAGGAACGAGATGAGGGTCTGCAGGAGGAGGATGTCGGCAAAGTTCGCCGGAATACCCAGGATCCGCATGGTGACATAGCCGGCCAGCAACTTATTTGCGTGTGACGGCGCCGAGATGACGACCGCGAGGAGCAGCGTGAGCAGTCCTTTCGGCGATCCGAAAGCGACCATGCAATCGTGGGCCCGGTCCACGCCGACCGAAAGCTTCTCCATTCGCGCCGCGGCGCGCGCGTTCCGGCGACCGATCCGCGTGGCGAGTCGCTGAATGACGCGCTTCACGAAGCCTGGAAAGACGACGGCCATGAACATCAGGACGCCGATGATGCCGAAGATCGTGAGGCTGGTTTTGAATAGGTCGTAGAGGGTGATGCCGAGGACGAGTCCGTGCTGCGCTAATGACTTCCCGGCGCCGAACCAGACTGCGAGTGGACCGGCGATCGCAAAAAAAGCCACCGTCGCGATGAATGTCACGAAGATGGCGCTCAAGGCCACGGGTACGGGGACCCCGGCCCGCTTCATGACCCACATCGACATCGGGGCCGAGCCCGACTGAAACGGCGTGAGATAGGCACCGTAGGCGCCGAAGCCGCCTGCCACGATCATGTTCCGCAGCCGGACGCCGGGATAGATGTGGCGCGTGCAGACCCACAGCCGCAGACCGCCGCCCACCCAGTCCATCGACGCCAAGACCAACCCAACGGCCACCCAACTCCAATGGAGCCGCAGGAACGGCGCGAGGAAGACGTCCACCCGATCGCCGAACCGAATGAGATAGTAGCCAACGAGGAGGGCGACCCCGCACAGGGAGATGATGGCGAACAGCTCCAGGCCTCGACGGAGGAGGCGGGGGGTCAGCGCGAGAGGCACGGCGCGAAACTAGGAGGGATTGGGCGAGTTGGACAGATGTCAGGTGTCTGGTGCCAGGGGGCCGCGGATACCAGACACCTGGCACCTATCCTGGTTATCTTAGCTGGTTATGCGTATGCCTCCGCGCAGCATCGTTCTCCGCAACGTACGCCAGCATAATCTGAAGGGGATCACGGTCGAGTTCCCGCGCCGGGCGCTGTCGGTGGTCACGGGTCCATCGGGCTCGGGAAAGAGCTCGCTCGCGTTCGATACCCTCTACGCGGAGGGCCAGCGGCGCTACATCGAATCGCTCTCGACGTACGCGAAGCAATTCCTCGAGCGGATGCCCAAACCCCTGGTCGATTCGATGGAAGGCATTTCGCCGGCGGTCGCGATCGAACAAAAAAACCCCACGACGTCAAGCCGATCCACCGTCGGTACAGCCACCGAAATTGCCGATTTCCTGCGCTTGCTGTGGGCCCGCGCCGGAACGCAAAGCTGCCTGCAATGCGGTCACGAAGTGAAACGGGATACGGTGCAGGAAGCGGTTGATGACGTACTGTCGGCAAACGGGTCTGGAGAACCGGGGCACGGCAAGCGGGATACGGGAAACGTGATCGTGGCATTCCCCCTGCCCCAATCCGCCCAACGTCCTGATGTCGAGATTGCCGCGCAACTGCGTGCGGCCGGATTCGTGCGCGCCCAGGTCGACGGCAATGTCGTGCGTCTCGATGAGGAGGGCGCGGAAGGACGGGTGCGGACGGGCACGGACGTTCTCGTGCTGGTCGATCGAATCGCGCCAACCCTGGAGAATCGCGGTCGCCTGGCCGATGCGATCGCCACGGCCTTCAGCGAAGGCGAGGGCGTCGCAGTGGCGCTCAACAATGGCGACCGGCGGCGCTTCTCCGAGCACCCCGCATGCTCATCCTGCGGCTGCCCGGCCCCCCTGCTGACCCCGACGCTCTTTTCCTTTAATAATCCGCGCGGCGCGTGTCCGACCTGCAACGGCTTCGGCGCAGTGCTCGAGTACGACGAGTCACTCATCGTGCCCGATCGGGGCCGCTCCCTCGCCGACGGCGCGCTCGATCCCTGGACGAAGCCACGGTACGAAGGAAGGCGGCGACTGCTGCGCGAGACGGCCCGTGCCCGGAGCATCGACTTCGACGCGTCCTGGCGCGATATCCCGGCGCGCGAGCGCCACTTCCTGCTGCATAACAAGGGTGGCCGCTATCTCGGGATCTTCCCGTTCCTGGAGCGGCTCGAAGAAAAACGCTACAAGCAGTACATCCGCGTCTTCCTGCGGCAGTACCAGCTCGCCAAGACATGCCCCGGCTGCAATGGCTCCCGGTTGAAGCCTGAATCGCTCGCCGTGCGAGTCGCTGGAAAGACGATTGCCGAAGCCGCCGCCCTGACAGCGGCTGATCTCGCCGCGTGGATGGAGCAGCTCCAATTACCCTCGTTCCAGCAACGTGTGGCTGACCACATCCTCGGCGAGCTGCGAGGCCGTGTGGGCTTCGTGAACGACGTCGGCCTCGGCTATCTCACGCTCGACCGGCAGACGCGCACGCTCTCCGGCGGCGAGGCGCAGCGTATCGCGCTCTCCAACGCACTCGGCTCGCATCTCGTCGACACGCTCTATGTGCTCGACGAGCCCTCGATCGGCCTGCATCCCGCCGACGTCGATCGCCTGCTCGGACTGTTGCGCCGGCTCTCAGGCGCCGGGAATACCGTCGTCGTCGTGGAGCACGATCCGGCCGCTATGCGCGCCGCCGACTGGATGGTAGAGCTCGGACCCGCGAGTGGCGTGGCCGGTGGTCAGCTCGTCTATCAGGGTCCTGCCGCCGCCGTGCGCGAGGCGGGCACGCTCACTGGGCAGTATCTGTCGGGCGAAAAGCTGATCGGTGTGCCGTCGGCACGGCGGCCCGCGGCGCGCTGGCTCGAGATCAAGGGGGCGCGGCTGCACAATCTTGCCGGCGTGGACGTTCGCATTCCGCTCGGCACCTTCACGGCTGTGACGGGCGTATCGGGCTCGGGCAAGTCGACGCTCGTCCATGACGTCCTGTACCGGCAGCTCGAAGCGCGCCTCAAGGGCGAGCACACCGCCAAACGGCACCTTGGCGAGCCCGTCGGCATGATCAAAGAGTTGAAGGGGTGGGAGGCGCTCGAGGATGTGGTCTGCATCGACCAAGCCCCCATCGGTCGCACGCCGCGGTCGAATCCCGTGACCTACGTGAAAGCGTTCGACGAGCTGCGGGCGCTGTTCGCCAACGAGCCGCTGGCGAGAGCGCGCGGCTATGCGCCGAGCACGTTCTCATTCAATGTGGCGGGTGGACGGTGCGAGGCCTGTGAAGGCGCCGGGCACGTCATCATCGAAATGGTATTCCTGGCCAACGTCTTCGTGCCCTGCGAGGTGTGCGGCGGGACGCGCTTCAAGCGCGAGGTGCTCGACGTCAAGCTGCAGGGTGGGAGCGTCAACATCGCCCAGGCGCTCGACTGGACGGTCGATCAGGCGATGCAAAAACTCCACCGCCACCCACGACTGGCGCGGTGCCTGTGGTATTTGCAACAGGTGGGCTTGGGATATTTGCACCTGGGCCAATCCGCGACGACACTCTCGGGTGGCGAAGCACAGCGCCTCAAGATCGCACGTGAGCTGTCCCAGGCGGGCAGCAGCAAGCGCTCCGGCGGCAAACGCAAACTCTACATTCTCGACGAGCCCACGACCGGACTGCACCTCGATGACGTACGGGTGCTCTGCCGGGTGCTCGATCGGCTGGTGGACGCCGGCCATACGCTCGTGGTGATCGAGCACAATCTCGACGTGATCAAACGCGCCGACTGGGTGATCGACCTCGGCCCCGGCGCGGGTGATCAGGGAGGAAAGGTGGTCGCCGCCGGCACCCCCGAAGACGTCGCGGCGATCCCCGAATCACCCACCGGACGCTTTCTCCGCGATCTGACGCTGGCGAGCGCGGTTTGACCGGCCGCCACCCCGCCGGCACGTCCGCCCGCGGGGCCGACGCACTACTCATCGCCGCCACCCTCACGTGGGGCGTGAGTTTTGTCATCGTCAAACAGGCGCTCAGCGCCAGTACGCCACTCGCCTTCCTCAGTATCCGATTCGCGTTCGCAACTCTCGCCCTTACCCCGCTCGTCGACTTTCGCGCGCCATGGTCCGGTGGTGAGCTGCGCGGCGGATTGCTGCTCACCCTCTTGCTCGCCACCGGGTTCGCCTGCCAGGCCGTCGGTTTGCAGTATACGACGCCCGCGCGCTCCGCCTTTATCGTTGCCTTGTCATCAGTGCTCGCGCCGCTCGTTGCGCTGATCGTCCTCCGCCATCGCACCGGATGGATGGTGCTCATTGCACTCGCGATCGCGGGTGTCGGCATTTATTTCCTCACATCGCCAGACGCCGGCGGGTTGAATCGCGGGGATCTCTGGACGATGATCACGGCGGTCGTGTTTGGCGGCCACATCGTTGCGGTCACCGAGCTGTCGAAACACTACGAGGCACGCCGCCTCGTGTGGTTGCAGATCGCGGGGACAACGGTAGGAGTCTCGATCGCGACCCTCCTGCTTGAGCCTGTTCGGATTGCGTGGTCGGCGGGCTTGATCGCGGCATTGGTCTTCACCGGGGTCATCGCGACCGCAGTGGCTCTGGTTTGGCAGATGCGCGCGCAGCGACACATGTCTTCGGCGCGCGCGTCGCTGCTTCTCTGCCTGGAACCCGTCGTCGCCGCGGTGACATCCTGGTTTTATTGGGGTGAAGAGCTGTCGCTGACGCAGGCGCTTGGCGCAGCTCTCATTTTCGTCGGGATGGTGCTTGCCGTGCTGGGCGAGGCGCGGGACCTCGCCGCTCAGCCGGTCAGGCCGGAGACCTAGACCGAGAGGGCGAGCGGGAGATGCAGATCGCGCTCCCAAGGCCGCCGACTGCCCGGTTTCATACCGACCGAGTCTCGTCTATATTCCGCCCTTCATTCCCGAGTAGCTCAGTTGGTAGAGCAGCCGGCTGTTAACCGGCGGGTCGCAGGTTCGAGTCCTGCCTCGGGAGCTTCCCAACTCTCAGCACCCCAATCGCTTTCCGACGCCCAGTTTTCGCTCTCCGGCGTTGGTGACGGTTTCGGGTTCCTCAACACTAGCGTACCCCCGCCCCGCGCAGGTACCCGCCTGCCACATCAGCGAACTGCGCGAACGCCACCTCCGGCTCCTCGATCTCCGGATGCCACCGTTTCTCCCACTCGAAACTGTAGAAGCCCGTGTATCCCATTTTCACCAACGCCTCGATCTGCCGCTTCACCGGCACCTGGCCCGTGCCGGTGAGCACGTAGCGGCGGTCGGTGCCCGCGGGGACCGAATCCTTGAGATGCGTGTGTCGGATGTAGCGCCCGAGCTGCCGCACCGTGTCCTCCGGCTGCTCCTTGCCGGAGACGAAGGTGTGGTGCGCGTCCCAGAGCAGCGCCACGTTCGGTGAGTCGGCCTTCTGGAGGATTTCGAGCAGCGCCGGCGAGTCGGTGAAGTCGCCGTGCGACTCAATGATCACCGTGACGTGCTTGCCCTGCGCGTAATCGCCGAGCGTGCGCAGCCCGCCGGCGATGTGCGCGAACATGTCCGCACGGG
>WNGI01002361.1_pt1 | contig 16336 bp, 15 predicted proteins | sample 5400621 | NCBI WGS metagenome assembly WNGI01 (sample SAMN13153374, study PRJNA577476) | soil metagenome | isolation source: 20 cm soil or saprolite under Garry oak tree replicate 1 | place: USA:California | collected 2016-06-15 | reverse complement strand
GGAGAGCTGCTCGAGTTCCCGCACGACACGTTTGGGCTGGCGCTGAACCTCGAGGAGGACCAGGTGCGTTCGGTCATCCTCGGCGAGTACGGCCACCTCCACGAAGGCGACGAGGTCCGGACCACAGGCCGCTTGCTCGAGGTCCCTGTGGGCGACGAGCTGCTCGGCCGCATCGTCAGCCCGCTCGGCGTGCCGCTCGACGACAAGGGACCGATCAAGACCAGCAAGACACTGCCGCTCGAGCGGATCGCACCCGGAGTCATCACGCGCAAGCGCGTCGACAGCCCGGTGCAGACAGGCATCAAGGCGATCGACACGATGATCCCGATCGGTCGCGGCCAGCGCGAGCTGATCATCGGCGACCGCTTCACGGGCAAGACGACCGTGCTGCTCGACACGATCATCAACCAGAAAGGGAAGGACCTGTTCTGCATCTACGTCGCGATCGGGCAGAACGCCGCCTCGATCGCTCGGGTCGCGGCCACTTTGGAAGAGAACGGCGCGATGGAATACACGATCATCGTGGCGGCGTCGGCCGCCGATCCCGCTTCGCTGCAGTACATCGCGCCTTACGCCGGATGCGCCATGGGCGAGTACTTCATGGAGGGCGGCAAAGAGGCCCTTTGCTGCTACGACGACCTCACCAAGCAGGCGTGGGCCTACCGCCAGCTGTCGCTCACGCTGCGGCGCCCGCCGGGGCGCGAGGCGTACCCCGGCGACGTTTTCTATCTCCACTCACGTCTGCTCGAGCGCGCGGCCAAGATGAACCAGGCGCGAGGCGGAGGCTCCCTGACGGCGCTGCCCGTCATCGAGACCCAGGCCAACGACGTTTCGGCCTTCATCCCCACCAACGTCATCTCCATCACCGACGGCCAGATCTATCTCCAGGCCGACCTCTTCAACGCCGGCCAGCGGCCTGCGCTGAACGTAGGCATCTCGGTCTCTCGCGTCGGCGGTGACGCCCAGACCAAAGCGATGCGTCAGGTTGCGGGCAAGCTGCGGCTTGACCTCGCACAGTACCGCGAGCTTGCCGCGTTCGCGCAGTTCGCAAGCGACCTCGACAGCCAGACGCGCAATCAGCTCGAGCGCGGCGCCCGCCTGACCGAGCTGTTGAAGCAAGACAAGTACCAGCCTGTGCCCCTCTCGGAGCAGGTTGCGGTGCTTTATGCCGGCACGCAGGGCCACCTCGACAAGGTGCCCGTGGCGCGCGTGCGGGAGTGGGAGGCGGGATTCGTGCGCTTCCTGAAGAGCGACCGCGCCGGCGTCCTGCAGGAAATCGACAAGCAGAAGGCGGTGGACGACCAGCTCTTCGCGCGCTTGAACGCTGCGATCGCGACGTTCAACCACCAATTCGGTATCGAGGGGTACAAGGACGAGCCTGACCCTTCGGGCGGCGCACCTGCAGCCGCCCAGAAAGAAAAGAAGGAAAAGTAGTTGCCCGCATTCCGTGACATCGTCCGCCGCATCGACTCGATCAAGAACACGCAGAAGATCACGAAGGCGATGCAGGTGGTGGCGGCGACGCGGCTTCGCAAGGCGCAAGCCGCCGTCCAGGCGACGCGGCCGTACGCCGACAAGATGATCGAGGTCCTGCAGACGGTCGGCGAGCGCGCCACCGAGTACAAGCACCCGTTCCTGGTCCGGCGCGAGGGCAAGCGCGCGGTCATGATCCTCGTGACAACCGACCGCGGCCTTTGCGGCGCAATCAACGTCAACAACATCCGCGCGGCGACGCGCTACATGAACGAGCATTACACGGAGCAGCAGCGCTACGTGACGCTCGGCCGCAAGGGCCGCGACTTTCTGCTCCGTTATCGGCGCAACGTCATCGCCGAGGTCAGCAACCTTCCCGACCGGCCCAGCCAGGCCCTCGTGCTGCCGGCCGTCACTGTCGCGCTGGAGGAGTACGCGAAGGGGGACACCGACGCCGTGCTTCTCTGCTACTCGAAATGGATCTCGACCATGCGCCAGGAGCCGGCGATCCGAGTCCTGATCCCCGCCGAGATCCCCAAACGCGAGGCCGGCCAGGAAGGGCCCCGAGCCGACTACATCTACGAGCCTGAGCCAGAAGCAGTGCTTGACGGCCTGTTGCCACGGTACGTCGAGACGCAGGTGTTTCAGGCTGTGCTCGAGAACAAGGCAAGCGAGTACTCGGCGAAGATGATCGCGATGCAAAACGCCACCAACGCCGCCGGTGACCTGATCGACGCGCTGACGCTGTACGCGAACAAAGTGAGACAGGCCGGAATCACCACCGAGCTGATGGAGATCGTGAGCGGTGCCCAAGCCGCGAGCGCGGGATGAGGAAGGAGCTCTGATGGCCAAGACCAAAGCGAAAGGACAGAAGACGGAAAAGGCAGACGCCGGGCACGCGCAGGGCGCTCCGAACAAGAAACCGCCGCGCGAAGGCCGGATCAGCCAGGTCATCGGCGCAGTAGTCGACGTCGAGTTCGGTCCCGGCGACCAGCCCGAGCTGTTCGAAGCTCTGGAGGTGACGGTCGAGGGGCGGAAGATCGTCCTCGAAGTCTCATCTGACATCGGGGACAACGTCGTGCGGTGCATCGCCATGGATGCCACCGACGGCATTCGCCGCGGCGACCCGGTGCACGCGACGGGCGCCTCCATATCGGTCCCGGTCGGCGTCGAGACCCTCGGACGAATGTTCAACGTGGTCGGCAACTCGATCGACGACGAGCCCACTCCGGAGGGCGGCACGAGGTGGCCGATCCACAGGCCGGCCCCGCCGATTTCGGAGCAGCAAGCCAAAGTTGAGATCCTCGAGACAGGGATCAAGGTGATCGACCTGATCTGCACGTTCGCCAAGGGTTCGAAGATCGGGCTCTTCGGAGGCGCCGGGACGGGCAAGACGGTGATCGTCCAGGAGCTCATCCGCAACATCGCCTACCAGCACAAGGGCCGCTCTGTGTTTGCCGGAGTGGGGGAGCGGACGCGCGAAGGCAACGATATGTACGTCGAGATGCAGGACGCGGGCGTGCTGCCGCAAACGGCGCTCGTCTTCGGCCAGATGAACGAGCCTCCTGGCGCGCGGGCGCGCGTCGGTCTGACCGGGCTCACCATGGCGGAGTACTTTCGCGACGAGGAGGGCGCGGACACGCTGCTCTTCGTCGACAACATCTTCCGTTACCTGCTCGCGGGTTCTGAGGTGTCAGCGCTGCTCGGACGGATGCCGTCGGCCGTCGGTTATCAGCCCACGCTGGCATCGGAGATGGGGGAGCTGCAGGAGCGGATCACGTCCACCCGCAAAGGTTCGATCACGTCCGTGCAGGCCGTTTACGTGCCGGCTGACGACTACACCGACCCCGCGATCCAGACCGTTTTCGCCCACCTGGGCGCCACGCTTCGTCTGGAGCGCTCGCTGGTCGAGATCGGCATCTACCCGGCGGTCGATCCCCTCGGGTCCTCAAGCAGGTTCGTCGAAGCTTCGGTCGTCGGCCAGGACCATTACGACGCCGCGCAGGGCGTCAAGCGGACGATGCAGCGCTATAAGGACCTGCAGGACATCATCGCCATCCTCGGCATGGAGGAGCTGTCCGAAGACGACAAGCTCGTGGTTACTCGCGCGCGAAAGGTGCAGAGGTTCCTGTCGCAGCCCTTCAGTGTCGCGCAGCGTTTCACCGGACGCGAGGGCAAGTACGTGCCCATCCGCGAGACGGTGCGCGGGTTCAAGGAGATCCTCGAGGGAAAGCACGACGACCTGCCGGAGCAGGCGTTCTATATGGTCGGCACGATCGACGACGCGCGCGCCCAGGCGGACGAGATGAGGAAGAAGGAGTCGAGGTAGGTGCCGTTCCCTCTGCGGGTGGTCAGCGTAGAGCGGAGCCTGTTCGAGGGTGACGTCGACTTCGTCGTCGCGAACGGAGCGGACGGAGAGCTGGGTATCCTGCCCCACCACGCGCCCCTGATGACGATCCTGAAACCAGGCGCCCTGAAGATCCGACACGGCGGCAACGAGGAGCTGCTCTTCGTGGGGGGCGGGTTCCTCGAAGTCCTCCCAGATCGAGTCACCGTCCTGGCCGACGTCGCCGAGCACGCCGACGAGATATCGGTCCAGCAGGCCGAGGAGGCACGCCGCCGGGCGCAGGAGAAGCTTGCGGGAACCTTGACGGCTTCGGAAGAGACCGAGTTCCAGAACGCTCTCGCCATGGCGGAGGCCCGGTTGCGCCTCGCCCGAACGCGTCGGGGATAGAGCTTTCCACCTAGTCTTAGGCGCTCGATGAAGGGATCCATGGGTGGCCGCGACCGGGCGCTGCACATCACAGGCGGTGAGCAGCTGTCGGGCAAGATCTGCGTGAGCGGCTCCAAGAACGCCGCGCTTCCCGAGATGGCCGCGGCGTTGCTCACGACCGAGCCGGTGACTCTGCAAAACGTGCCGCGGGTGACCGACACGGTGGTGATGGGCGAGATCATCTCCCTGCTCGGCGGCCACACCTCTGGTGACGGCACTGTTGTCATCGACGCGGGTGCGGCGGGGAAGACTGACGTGCCCGATGACCTGGGCCGCCGCATGCGGGCGACGATCGTCCTCCTCGGAGCACTCCTCGCGCGCTTCGGCCACGCTAGGGTGCCACGGCCGGGCGGCGACGATATCGGAGCGCGTCGGGTCGAGCAGCACCTCCGAGGCTTACGCCAGATGGGCGCGCACATCAACGAGACGCATAACGAGATCGTCGCCACCGCTGAGCGGCTGCGCGGCGGTCGCATCGTGTTCGATCTACCGACGGTGACAGGGACGGAAAACATCCTGCTGGCCGCGGTCACCGCGGACGGCCAGACCGAGATCTTCAATGCCGCTCGGGAGCCACACGTCCAGGACCTGTGCCGCCTGCTGACCAAGATGGGTGCCCAGATCGAGGGCATCGGCACCGAGCGGTTGATCGTCGACGGGACGACCGACCTCGGCGGCGCCGAACACACCGTGATCTCGGACTACCTCGAAGCGGGGACGTACGCCATCGCGGCCGCGGCCGCCGGCGGCGAGCTGCTGATCGAGTGCACGCGGGCGGAAGATCTGGAGCTCTTGTTGCTCAAGCTGGAGCAGGCCGGGGCGCACGTCCAGACGGGCGACGGATGGTTTCGCATCGCGCGAGAGCGGCAGACGCCCCTGCAGCCGATCGACATGTCGACCTGGACATTTCCCGGTTTTCCGACCGACCTCCAGGCTCAGTACATGGCGCTCATGACGCAGGCCGATGGGGAGAGCGTGATCTCGGAGTACGTCCACGAGAACCGGTTCCAGCACGTGCGCGAGCTCGCCAAGATGGGCGCCGGCATCACCGTGGAAGGCCGCCTGCATGCAATCGTGCACGGCCCGGCGCGTCTCCGTGGAACCGAGCTCGCCATCCCTGACATCCGCTCGGGTGCGGCGCTCGTGATCGCGGCGCTATGCGCCGAGGGCGAAAGCGTCTTGCGCAACGCCTGGCATGTCGAGCGCGGCTACGAGGACATGGTGGGCAAGCTGTCGTCGGTGGGCGCTCGCATCAAGAGCGTCCGGCTCGATTCTGAGGCGGCGGCCGGGCATCGCCTTTACGAGTGAGATGTGGGGTTGATGCTGTCGCGAAAGATCGGCATCGACCTCGGCACCTCGACCGTGCGCATGTGCATCAAGGGTGAAGGCATCGTCGTCAATGAGCCATCTGATACCTCTCTCCAGCGTGACAGCGCCCGGACGCTTCATCAGCTGATCGGCAAGGCGAAGGGCCGGCCGCGCCTCTTCAAGCCGGAGGTCATCGTCTCTGTGCCATCGGCCGTGACCTCGACCCAGCGACGCGCCCTTACCGAGGCTGCGATCTCGGCCGGCGCGCGGCAGGTGTGGCTGATCGACGAGCCGCTTGCGGCGGCAATGGGCGCAGGGCTGCCTATCGGCGAGGTTCGCGCCTGCGGGATATGTGAGATCGGTGCCGGGACGACCGAGGTGGCAGTGATCTCGCTATCGGGAATTGTGGTTGCGAATTCGATCCCGGTCGGTGGCCATAGCCTCGACGAGGCGATCGTGGCGTATCTGAAACGCCGCCACGGCATAGCCATCACGGAGCACACAGCCGAGGCGATCAAGGTCGCGGTCGGATCCGCGCTTCCGATGGAAGAACCCCTGCTCCACGTCATCGAGGGCGTTCAGATCTCATCGAATGACATCGCCGAGGCGGTCCAGGAGCCTTTGCGCCACATCGTCGACGCGATTCGCGCGGTGCTCGCCGAGGCACCCGCCAAGCTGGTTGTCGACATCCGCGAGCGAGGGCTGGTCCTCTCGGGCGGTGCTGCCCAGTTGCGAGGGCTCGCCGGGTTCATCACATCGCACACCGGAATTGTTTCCGCCGTCGCCGACGACCCGCAGACCTCGGTCGTGCGCGGAACAGGGCTCGCGCTGGACAACTTCGAAGTCCTCCGGCGCAACCAGAGTTACTTGAGGTAGATGCCGGCTCGGGCCCCTCGACATGTATGAGCGCTCTGCGCGCCCGGCGCTGACGATCCCCCCTCCCAGGTGAGGGGAAACACCGGTCTCCAGGTCGTGGTTGATGGGTCAGGTCTCGAGCGACCCTGGGCCGGTGTGGGCGTCTACACCACGGAGATCCTGCACTCGATGTCGGTCGATCGCCCTGACTGCCGGCTCGTCGTGTTTGGCCCGCGCCGTGCATCGATGCACGTGCCGAATGCCACGTATCGGCTGATGCCTCGGACGCGATTCATCGGGCGCCACCTGCAGTGGCCGGCCGAGATCCGGGCGCTCAAACCCGATGCGTACTTCGGACCGGCGGGCGCGCTTCCGCTAAGCAAGGTCGGCTGCCCGTCGGTCATCACGATTCACGATCTGGCGATCTACCGCAACGCGCGCTGGTTCCCCGCGCGCCAGCCGCTCAGCACGCGCGTGGTCGTGCCGCGCTCGGTCCTGCGGGCCGATGTTGTCATCGCCGTTTCCGAGAACACCGCGGCCGACATCGTCGACATCTTTGGCATCGATCGCAGCCGGATCGCGGTGGTGCCCCACGGGGTCGCCAAGAAATTCCGGCCCATGAGCGCCGAGGAACGAGCGGAGGCGCGGGCCCGGCTGCAGCTTCCCGAGCGTTTCATCCTGTTCGTCGGCACCGTCGAGCCCCGCAAGAACCTCGACACGCTTCTCGACGCCTGGGTGTTGATGCGCGACCGCCCGGACCTCGTCGTCGTCGGATCGTGGGGTTGGCTCTACGAACAGATACGGGAGAAGATGTCGCGCCTCGGCCCGCGCCTGCATCACCTCGATTCGGTCGAGCCTGACCAGCTGCCCGCCATCTACAACCTGGCCCGTGTTGTCGCGCATCCTGCTTGGTATGAGGGCTTCGGTCTGCCGCCTCTCGAGGCGATGGCGTGTGGGACTCCGGTCGTCGTGTCCGACCGGTCGAGCCTGCCCGAGGTGGTCGCCGATGCGGGTATGACGGTGCCGCCGGATGATCCCGAGGCGTGGCGCAAGGCCCTCGAGCGGGTGATCGAGGACACGGATTTCGCCGCCGGGATGCGCCACCGGGGCATCCTGCGGGCGGCTCAGTTCAGCTGGGACAGGGCGGCGCGTCTGACCTGGCGGGCGATCGACGAGGCGATCACCTAGGGGGTGCGGCGGGCCTGGCTTGGCCAGGACCGCTGCGAGGGGGCATGCTCCCCCTTGGGCCGACCAACTCCTTGATGACCGCGGCGATGTCGCGGGCGGTCCGGTCCCAGGTGAATTTCGCCGCGCGAGCCTGGGCGGCCTTGGCCAGCCTCGTCCGCAGGGCCCGGTCGTCGATCGCTGTCTCGAGCACCTGTGCGACATGCGCCGGGTCGGCCGCGGGGTGGTAGTAGAGGACGGCCTCGCCGCCCACCTCGGGTAGTGACGACGCCATCGCCGCGACCACCACCTTGCCCCTTGCCATCGCCTCCAGGACCGGCAGCCCGAAGCCTTCATAGAGGCTCGGCACGATCACGGCGGCCGCCTCGTTGTAGAGCAGCTCCAGCGTTGATTGATCGACCATGCCGAGCACACGGGCGTGGGCAGAGCCTCGGAGCTGTGCCGACAGCTCGGGGTCGCGCTCGGGGCCCGCGACGACGAGCTTGACGCCGTCGAGCCGCTCGACCGCCGCGACGGCCGCGAGCTGGTTCTTGCGCTTTTCGATCCGGCCCACCTGCAGCAGAAACTTTCCGTCGATGCCGAGCTCGGCAAGCCGCGACGCCGGGGCTGGGGTGACGCTCGGCGGGTCCATGCCAAGCGGAACGACTCGCACGCGGTCCTCCGGCACCCCATACAGATCGATCAGGTCGCGCTTGGTCGTTTCGGAGACCGCGACGAGTAACTTGCAGCGCATCACCGCCCAACGGGTGCTGAGACGGAGGTAGGAGCGCTCCGCGAATGCGTAGGCGTCAGGGAACTTCTCGAACGCCAGGTCATGCACCACCGTCAGCACCTTGCCCGGCCAGGCGTAGGGGATCACATGCGCCGGTACGAACAGCAGGTCGGGTCGTTCGGGGAGGAGGGCGAGGGGAAGACGGACCTGCGACCAGAGCCGCCGCTGCGGAATGACCAGCTCGTCCACTCCCAGGCCGGCCTTCGGGCGCGACGCCAGGAAGCGCCACCGCAGATCAGGAGCCGCGGCCGGGAGCCGCCTGCACACCTCGCGTGTGAACTTCTCGGTGCCGGTCACGACCGCGCGCGTGGCCGGGTTGATGTCCACGGCGACCGTCGCCATCAGAGTGTCGCGACCCCGAGGGTCCGGGCGTCTACGCGTCCTGGACGGCCGGGCGCCGGACCACCCCACGAAATCTGGTGATTTCGCGGGGACCCCGGTGCGGGCGCTGAAGCCGGCGTCAAGGGGCCCGGCGCTTCCTCCTCACGCATCGACGATGCGCTCGTCGTCGCACCACCCTTTCCTTGGCTCCGGCCGCCCATGCCGCGAATCCGCTCCGGAGCTCGAGGTCGTGACACTCTGAGTGACCTTAAGGTATCGATCGTGCCGGCCAGCGTTCGGGTCCTTGGGGTTCGGGTGGACTGCGTCGACATGGCGTCGGCGATCACGCAGATCGAAGGGCTCGTCGAAGGGGGCGGATGGCACCTGGTCGCCACGGTCAACCCGGAATTCGTGATGCAGGCGCGGAGGGACCATGCCTTCGCCGCGGTGCTGGAGAAGGCGGACCTCTGCTTGCCGGATGGCGTCGGCGTCGTGTGGGCGGCGCGTCGCCAGGGCTGCGAGCTGCGGGAGCCCGTCGCGGGCGTCGACCTCGTCCGGCCGCTGGCCGCGATGTGCGCCCGCCGGGGTTTCCGGCTGTTTCTCCTCGGCGCCGCGCCGGGTGTCGCCGCCGAGCTCGCGGCGACTCTTCGCGACGAGAACAAGGGGCTCGAGGTCTCGGCGCACGGGGGTTCACCCGATCCTTCCGACGACGTCGAGACGGTGCATCGGATCCACGACCACCGCGCGCAAGTCCTTCTCGTTGCCTACGGAGCTCCCTCTCAGGAGCTCTGGTTTGACCGGCTCAAGGAGCGTCTCGGTGTATCGGTCGCGGTCGGCGTCGGCGGGTCTTTCGACTACCTGACCGGCCGCGTGCCGCGGGCGCCGGAATGGATGCGCAGGGCCGGCCTGGAGTGGCTCGGAAGGCTCGCCCGACAGCCGTGGCGCATCCGCCGCATGGCGGTGTTGCCGGGGTACGCGATCAAGGTTCTGCGGTCCGGCAAGTAACATCGCCCCGGTGCTGAGCATCGTCGTGCCTTGCTACAACGAGGAGCAGCGGCTGCCGCGCACCATCGAGCAGATCGAGCGTTACCTCGACGGCAACGATGTGCCGTACGAGCTGATCCTGGTCGACGACGGCAGCGCCGACGGTACCCGGTTGATCATGGACGCCGCGGCGGAGCGCCGCGCCTCCGTCCGCATCGAGGCGCTTCCTCACAATCGCGGCAAGGGCAGGGCGCTCGCAGTCGGAGTCGAGGCCGCAAAGGGAGACGAGATACTGCTCACGGACGCCGACCTGTCGACCCCGATCGAGGAGCTCGGAAAGCTGCAGGCCGCGCTGAAGAACGGCGCGGGCGTCGCGATCGGCTCGCGCGCTCTGAGAGCTTCGAAGGTCGAGGTCTCGCAACCTCTCTACCGGGTGTTGATGGGGAAGGCGTTCAACCTGATCGTCCAGGCGGTGCTGTTGCCCGGGATCTGGGACACGCAGTGCGGATTCAAGCTCTTCCGCGCCGACGTTGCGCATCGGGTGTTCGCCGGCCTGGTCACCGACGGCTTCGGTTACGACCCCGAAGTGCTGTATCGGGCCCGCAAGCAGGGGGTGAAGATCGCCGAGGTCCCCGTCGTCTGGCGCAACTCCGCCGAGACCAAGGTCAGCCCTGTCAGCAGCTCAATCGACATGCTGAAGCACGTGATTCGGATTCGGTTCCGGCCATGACGGATCGGGGCAAGCTCACCGAACGCCGCGCCGCTCCGACCGAGGTCCTCGTGGTGCTGCCGACGTTCAACGAGAAGGAGAACGTCGAGCGCGTCGTCGCCGGGGTACGTCACCTCGGCCACGACATCCTGATCGTCGACGACGGATCCCCCGACGGAACGGGGGAGATCGCAGACCGTCTTGCAGCCTCCGACAGCGGTGTCAGGGTGCTGCACAGGGAGCGCAAGCTCGGGATCGGAAGCGCGTATGAAGATGCATTTCGGATCGGGCTGGCTGAAGGCTCTGGGCTGTTCGTCGAGATGGACGCCGACGGTTCGCATCGTGCGCGGGACCTGGACGCCATCGTCGACGCAGCGCGCGGATGTGGCGGTCTGGCGATTGGATCGCGATACATCCGCGGCGGCCACATCGTGGGCTGGCCGGCGCACCGGCTGCTGCTCTCGTCGGGCGCCAACGTGTACTGCCGGACGCTCCTCGGGCTGCGCGTCCGGGACTGCACGTCCGGATTTCGCTGTTACACACGCGCGCTCCTGGAGGCGATCAGGCTCGACGAGGTCGTATCCCAGGGCTACTCCTTCCAGATCGAGATGGTCCATCGCACGGTCCGCCTCGGCTACCCGGTGGTCGAGGTGCCCATCCAGTTCGAAGATCGCGTCGCAGGAGCGTCGAAGGTTTCCCAAGGAGAGATCAGCCGCGCTCTGTGGACCGTTCTCCGCCTGAGGATGTCGAGGTGAAAGTGTTGGAAAGAAACTCCTCCCCACAAAGTGGGGAGGTGGCGGCGGAGCCGCCGGAGGGGCAGTTCGCCAGGCCTTCCGTGGCTCGAGAGTGGCGCCTTCCCCTGCTCATGGGCCTTGCCCTCGCGATCGTGACCGCCATCCCGTACGTCTACGCCTACGCCGTCCAGTCGCCCGGCCACGTCTTCCTTGGTTTCTTCTACCTCGGCGACGACGCCAACACGTACCTGGCCAAGATGCGTCAGGGGTGGGAGGGGGGCTGGGCGTGGCAGAACCGCTACACGACCGAGTCGAGCCCGACCGCCTATCTCTTCATGTTCTGGATCTTGCTGGGCCACATCGCAGCCGTGACCAACCTTCCACTGATCGTCACCTTCCACCTCGCGCGCATCGCCGCGGCCTTCGCGCTGATGGCGGCGGCGTGGCTGTTCATAGGCCTGTTCATCCAGGACCGCGCGGCGCGCCGCTTCGCGTTCTTCTTCTGCGCGATCGGCCTAGGCATGGGTTACGTGATCCAGGCCCTGGGGCAGCCTGTGATCTTCGGCAACCAGACCGACACGCTCGACTGGCGGATGCCCGAGCTCAGCGCTTTCTATTCCGTGCTCGCCCTGCCTCACTTCGCCTGGTCGGGCGTGTTCGCCGCGCTGGGGGTCGTCCTGACGCTGAAGGCGATCGAACGGGGCAGTCTCCCCCTCGGCGTGCTCGCGGGCCTGGCCTGGCTTGGTCAGGCCTCCATCCACCCCCAGATGCCCATCCTGATGGGCGGCGCCACCGCGCTTGCGCTGCTCCTGCGCCCGGCGCGTCCGCGGGGCTGGATCGCCGGCGCGATAGCGTTCACCATCCCGGCCCCCTACATCCTTTATTCATACCTCGCGTTCATCGGCAATCCCGAGGTGCAGCGATGGACGTTCCACTCCAAAAACGCGCTGCCTCCGGAGTCGATCAGCCTCTTCTTCGCGATCGCGCCGCAGCTCCTCCTCGCGCTTACGGGCCTGCCAGGGGCGTTGCGCCGCAGGTCGCGCGAGGACCTCTTTCTCGTCGCGTGGCTGGTCCTCCTCGCCGTGATCCTCTACCTGCCCAATCCCGCGGGCGACCTGCGGCGCCGTTTCCTGGACGGCCTGTACCTCCCGCTTGTCGTCCTCGGCGCGCGCGGCCTGTACGACTCGATCCTGCCGCGGCTGCGCAGCCTGCGGGCCCGCCGCCTCATTCCTTTTTCTTATGTGGCGTTCGCCGCGGTGGGAAGCGCATTCCTCGTCCTGGCACCCCTCGCCGTGGCCGCGTCCCCGCAGTATTCGATGCCGGCGGCCGAATATGACGGTCTCCACTGGCTCGGCCGGGAGCCCGCCGGCCGCGTGCTGGCGATGCCGGGGGTCGGTCTCTACATCCCGGCCTACAGCTCAGACAGTGTGTACGTCGGCCACTACGACGAGACGTTCGACTACGTGAACAAGACGCAAACCGCGCTCAAGGTGCTTACCGGAAAGGAAGACATCGAGCAGTTCATCAGCTCGAACGAGATCCGTTACGTGGTCTGGACCGTCGACCTCCAGACGCCTCCTCCCGCGGTGCTCGGACCTCCTGCGTACGACACCCCGGACTTCAAGATCTGGAAAATGTTCTGACGTAGATCACCGCGACCTTGTCCTCGTAGACGAGCTTCCAGTCAGGCTGGGTCGCCAGCAGGTTCGGCAGAGGGTCGCCTTTGTTCTCCACCACGTAGTCGACGCCGTACTTGTCGAGGACCTGCTTCCAGCTCGCGCGCACGAAGTAGACGTCAGCGTACTCGTTCAGCAGATCATCGCCCATCAGCGCCGCCTCGCCGAAGATGAACACCTTACGGTTCGGCTGCGGATAGAAGCGGTAGGCAAGATACCCTCCGAACCCGTACTGGTTGAACATCCTTGTGCCGACGTCGGGATGCGCGGCCAGCCAGTCCGCGGCGCCGATGGGGTAGTTGGCGGCGTCGACCTGTTGCTGGCGCTCCGGGCTGATCGTGTTCGAGACCCGCAGCGCCGTGACACCGATGATCAGCACCAGCGCGAGCGCCGTGATGGCGGCGAACGCGGGGCGGGGCGGAAGATTGAACTTCCACTTCTGCGCGGCCGTCAGCTCCTTCCACCACTCGCCATACGTGTTGATCAGGATCGGCGTCGCGACCGCGATGAACAGCGCGATGTTGCGAACCGATTGGAGGGCGAGGCCTAGCCCGGCGAGGGCCAGCAGCACGTCGTAGAGCTTGGGCCGCTTCAGCGCGAACCCGATGATGATCAGGAAGATCATCGCCTCGAAGGGGCGCAGCTCGACGTTGTGGAAATTGGGTGAAGCCCATTCCACGATGAGGCTCTGCTGCGCCTGGCTGCCCTGGGTCTGAAACGGATACGGATAGAGGCTGAAGAGATGCGGAGTCGCCACCACCGCGACGGCGGACGCAGCCGCGATGACAGCCAGCCGCCGGGCGTGCATCTTGTGCGCGGGGTTGTCGAGGTTCCAGGCCCAGCTCAACAGCTCTGACGCGATGGCGACCCCGATCCAGACGAACCCGATCACCCAACCGCCGTGCAGGTTGGCCCACACGATCATGACGAGCGGAAAGAAGTTGATCGCAAGGCTGCGGCCGCTCAGGTAGTTCCTCAGCCAGTAAAGCTCGAGACAGGTCAGCGCGAACGTGATCATCTGAGCGCGCGGCCCCCAGATCGGAGATCCGGCGATCGCGGCGATGGTGAGCCCCACGCCCACGAAGACAAACGGCTGTCTGCGGACTTGCAGGAAGAGCAGCCAGAACCCGGCCCAGGTCAACAGCCCGAAGGCAATGCAGAGGGCGGCCAGCCCAAGGGTGCTGAAGGTCAGCCACATCAGGATCTCGGTCAGGTACTCGTGGTCGGTCCAGGAGTGCCCCGTCGCCGTGAACGTGAAGATGTCCGTGCTCGCCAGCTGCCCGTGCTGCACCATCCATTGCCCGATCTTCAGGTGCCACCAGAAGTCCGGGTCCTGTTCGACGCCGATGAACAGCGCGAGGATCACGGTCATGACGCCGCCCAGCAGCAGCGTCCGCGCGCTCAGCCGCTCAGCGAGGCGCAGCCGGTCAGCCGCGAGCGAAGGGGTTGGGTAGGTAGCGGGGGACGCTTCTTGCATATTCGGGATACTCGTTCGGGAACGTCAGGGCTAGGATGCGCTCCTCCCACCGGATGCGAAGCAGCTCGCAGACGATGAAATAGACGATCGCGATCGCGCTCAGCCAGCCGGCGGTCGCAAGGTTGACGCCGATCGCCGTGGCGATCTCGCCGAGATAGACAGGGTGCCGGCTAAGCCGGTACGGCCCGCCGGTGACCAGGCGCCGAGCCTCGGGGATGATCGAGAAGGAGCGGCGCAGGTAGGCCAGGCCCCAGACCGAGTAGGCCAGGCCGGCCGTGGCAAGAATGTCGGCCACCAGGACCAGGCCTTCCCGCCTGGTGCCTCCGGGCAGGATGCTCGCGCTGATCGCGGCGAACGTGCCGCTGAAGGCGATGAAGATCACGGTCAGGCGGTGGTCGGTCCCCCGCTGGGGCAGGCGGACCGCGTAAAGGACCACCAGCATCGTGAAGTAGGCGAGGGCGAGCGCTTGCTGCAAGACGAACAGCAGATCGATCGGCCGGTGCACGCCGGGGATGGCGCCCGCCAGGAGGACCAGCTCCCGGGCGAGGAACAGCGCAAAGAAGAGGGAGGGGATGAGGCGGCTGAAAACCAGGTCCCGCCAGTACGCTCCCGAGCGCCGTTGCACATGCTCTGCGACGCCGGTAGCCGCCATTCCCGGCGAAAGGTTAGCGACCCGCGCAGGGGGCATGCTCGTTTTGGCTAATGAATTGACCTGCCCGGGACCGCTGAGTACCATCCTCGTCCGCGACACGTCCCGGAAGCTCGCAAGAAACACATCCGGGTGGCGTCAAGCAGGTACAGAAGCCTGTAGTTCAGGAAAAAGGAGGTGAAATCGCAGAAATGTTGAACCTTTACTGGAAGCTCCGCAGCTTGACGACTCGTCAGGAAGGCCAGGGCATGGTTGAGTACGCTCTGATCCTCGTGCTGGTCTCAATCGTGGTCATCGTGATCCTTCTTACGATGGGCAACCAGATCAAGAACGTGTTCTCCAACGTCGTAGCCGCTCTGGGAGCGTAAGCACACGTAATCGCACCTTCAAAGAGAGCCCCGCGAGGGGCTCTCTCTTCTTTACAGCGAATTGGGGTAAAGATCGCGGTCCCCATGCTTACAATGTCGCCACTTTCGCGGATCCAGTTCTCAGGAATCAATCGGAGGTGAGTTAGTCTTGGCCGTCGCACCTGCTGCTGCAAGGCCCCGTCCCGGCGGGGGTCGACTCTTCATCATCGTCGGCTTGCTACTCGCGGTTCTCGCGTTTGGCTCTGTGTTCCTGCTCGGCAACATCGGGGGAGGCGGCGGGCTCGGAGGCCCGACCACATCGGTCGTGATCGCCAAGCAGTCGATTTCTCTCCGACACCAGATCACGCTCGCCGACCTGGAGGTCGCGAAGGCCTCGGTAAACGGGAACGGCAGCCTGGCCAACGTCTACACGAACCCGACTGATGTCGTGAACAAGATCGCGGAGATCAACATCACCAAGGGCGCTCTCATCAGCTCGGACATGCTGGCCGTCGACCTCAACGTGGTGCCGACTGGCGCCTCACCCGCGTACCTTCCGCTGGCCAGCGGCTATGTCGCCATCACGGTGCCGACCGGTGAGCAGCAGGGCGTTGCAGGCCACATCAGCCTAGGCGACTACATGACGGTCATCGCGTCGTCGGCCATCCAGATCTTCGTCACCGCGGGCGGAGGCCCGACCCTGTCAGGCACGGTGAGCAAGACCGTCTTCACCAACGTCCGCGTGATCGGGCTCGGTCCCGCGTCTACAGGCGTGACCTCTGCATCTGGCACCAGCTCCGGGGCCACCAGCCAGAACGGCGCAGCCACGACGGGCGTGACCTCGAGCCTGACCCTCATGCTGACGCAATGCGACGCCGAGTACATGACCTGGTTCCTGAACAACATGACGGTGCGCTATACGCTCGAGTCTTATAAGGACTACCTGGCTGCACCGCCAAGCCAGCCCGATTCCAGCTGCCCGACGGTGCTGTCAGCCGGCGGAGTCAGCGGAAAGCAGGTCGACGCCAGGTACCACTTCACAACCCTCGTCACCGGTAAGTAACCTCCGTTGG
>WNGI01002360.1_pt1 | contig 16336 bp, 13 predicted proteins | sample 5400621 | NCBI WGS metagenome assembly WNGI01 (sample SAMN13153374, study PRJNA577476) | soil metagenome | isolation source: 20 cm soil or saprolite under Garry oak tree replicate 1 | place: USA:California | collected 2016-06-15 | reverse complement strand
CCACGGCGAGGAGTCGGCGGGGCGGCTCCGGTTCGAGGACCTGGAGATGGACGAGGACACCCACGAGGTCTGGCGCGTTGGAGGGCCGGTCGAGCTCACCCCGACGGAGTTCAACCTGCTCCGGTTCATGCTCGTCAATCCGCGGCGCGTCCTGTCGAAGGAGCAGATCCTCGACCACGTCTGGCACTACGACTTCGGCGGCGACGCATCGATCGTCGAGACGTACATCAGCTACCTGCGCAAGAAGGTGGATGTGACCGATCCGCACCTGATCCACACGGTGCGCGGCGTCGGCTACGCGCTCCGGTTGCCCAAGGAGTGAGGATGTCCCTCCGGGCGCGGTTGACGCTCGTTGCGGTTGCGCTCGTCGCGTTCGGATTGGTGGCCACCGAGCTCGCGACGTATCACTACCTGTCTCGGTCGTTGATCCAACGCGTGGACGAGCAGTTGGCGGCTGCTCAAGTGCCCGCCGTCGGCATGTTCGAGCATGGCGGCGATTTCGGGGGCGGCCCGCCCGGTCTCTCGATCCCCAGCGGCTCCTACGCTCAGCTCGTTGATCGCGCCGGGAAGGTCCTCGGATCCGCGCCCATCGGTCCGTCGCCGGAGGGAGTGGCTCCCGCCGCGATCCCGCCCGGTCTCCCCGGATCCCCGGGTGGACCGCCGGGGGGATCCATCACCTACACGGCGCCCGCCCCGCTGGGAGAGCATGGCGACTATCGGATCCGCGCAACCGCCGTCACGGGCGGCGGCACGCTGATCGTCGCGATCCCCCTGACCGAGGTTCGCGCGACCCTGCGGCGCTTGCTCGGCCTGGAAACCTTGATCGGGATCGCCGTGCTGATCGCGGTGGCACTTCTTGCCGGGTGGCTCGTCCGCGTCGGCCTTCGTCCCCTCACGGGGATCGGCGACACCGCTGGAGCGATCGCGGCCGGTGATCTCACCCGCCGGGTTGAGCCTGCCGACGAGCGGACGGAGGTCGGGCGGCTCGGGATCGCCCTCAACACGATGCTCGCGCACATCGAAGCGGCCTTCGAGCAGCGGCGCCGCTCCGAGGAACGTCTCCGCCGTTTCGTCGCCGACGCCTCGCACGAGCTGCGAACGCCCCTCACCTCGATCCGCGGCTATGCGGAGCTGTTCCGACGGGGGGCCGAGAGCCGGCCCGAGGATCTGGCGAAGTCGATGTCCAACATCGAGTCCGAGGCGTCCCGGATGGGCGTGCTCGTCGACGACCTCCTCCTGCTGGCCCGGCTCGACCAGGGCCGCCCGCTCGACCGGGAGCCGGTCGACCTCGCCGTCGTCGCATCGGAAGCCGTCGAGAGCGCGGCGGCGATCGACCCGGATCGAACGATCGAGCTCGTCGCCGACGATCCGGTCCGGATCGTCGGCGACGCCTCGCGCCTCCGTCAGGTGATCGACAACCTGCTCGACAACGCGCGGGTGCACGCGCCGGGGTCGCCGGTGCGCATCGAGGTCTCGCTCCAGGGCGAAGAGGCGCTGCTGCGGATCGTCGACCGGGGGCCGGGCCTCGACCCAGAGGTGGAAGGACGGATCTTCGAGCGGTTCATGCGCGGCGACCCCTCGCGCTCGCGTGGAACCGGGGGCGTGGGGCTCGGGCTATCGATCGTTCAAGCCATCGTGGCGGCACACGGGGGAGAGGTGACGGCGTCCGCCGGTGCGGAGGGCGGCACGGTCTTCGACGTTCGCCTTCCGGTCGCTGGTCCGCCCGAAGCTCCGACCCGCCCCGACGCATCCCCCAGCTAGCCGTTCTCCGTCAGCATCGCCTTCCGCAGGTTGAGGGACCGCACCGGCTCCGGCATCTGGCTCCGCTCGCCGCGCATCGACTTCCACAGGATCTCGTTCATCAGCCGCATCGGGATCCTATCCGGCGCGGAGAAGTCGATCGACATCGATGCCGTCGCCATCGGGCTGTTGAGTGTGTTCTTCGCGTTCAGGTTCACGTTCGCCGGGAGCGCGGTGAACGGCCGCATGTTCGGGGTGGACGTGAACGCGGCCGCCATCGGGTTGGCCGCCGCGTCGAACTGGCTCATCGGCGGCAGGCCCAAGATCAGTTCGATCGTGCGCAGCACCGAGACCGATGAATAGAAGGTCGAGTCGACCGACCCGGTCTGCGTGTACGGGCTGATCACGTACGCCGTGGAACGGTGGCCGTCGACGTGGTCGGGACCGTCCTGCGCGTCGTCTTCGACTGCGAGGATCGCGGTCGAGCCCCAGAACCGCGAGTGCGAGACGGCCTCGACGAGCCGCCCGAAGGCGAGGTCGTTGTCCGCCACCATCGCGTCGGGGCGTCCCGACCGGGGCGTCGTGCCGGCGGTGTGATCGCGCGGCAGATACACGAACTGCACCGTCGGCATCGACCCGCGCTGCTGGTAGCCCTGGAAAACGTCGAGCCACCGGTCGATCCGGACCTGGTCCGGGACCGACATGTCCCATCCCGGGTACTGCGGATCGGTGTGGCCCAGGAGTCCCGGGATCGAGGCCTGCAGGTCCACCGGGTTGTCCATGAAGAACCCGAAGTTGCGGTACGAGATCCCGGCGCGGGCGACCTCGTCCCACAGGAACCCGCGTCCCGGGTGCTCACCCGGGAGGCCGGCCGTCGTCCCCTCCCCGAACCCGCCGAAGTCGTAGGGACGTCCGTAGCCGTTGTAGTCGACCGGCCAGTTCCGCTGGATGTACCCGTTCGCGTAGGCGCCCGTCGTCCAGCTCCAGCCGTCGGCGGAGACCTCGGCGTCGGCGTAGAAGTTGTCGAACGTGACGAACCGGCGCGCGAGCTCATGCTGGTTCGGGGTGACGTCCTCGCCGAAGATCGAGAGCGACGGGTCGCCGTTGCCGCGGCCGAGGTCGCCGAGGATCTGGTCGTAGGTGCGGTTCTCCTTCATCACGTAGATCACGTGGGTGATCGGGGTCGGGTCGCCCGGGTGGGCCGGGATCACGCTCCCCGCGGGGATCGCCGGCGTCACACCGAAGCGGTCGTTGGCGGCCACCTGGGCCGTGTACGTGGCGAGCTGTGTCGCGTTCGGCACGGGGATCCGCGAGAGCGTTCCACCCATGAAGGCCGGCCAGTAGGTGGTCGGATCCAGGTGCGGGCCGGCCCCCAGCCCTTTCATGTTGATCGCGAACAGCGTCTGCCCGTCCGGGGCGACCGCGACGCCGCTCGGGTACCACGCCGTCGGGATCAGCCCGGCGACGTGATCCGGGGTCGCGGAGCTCCCCAGCTCGACGACCGCGACATCGTCGTCGCCGCCGTTCGCGACGTACAACGTCTGCCCATCGGGGCTCACGGTGAGTCCGTCCGGACCGGCGCCGACGGGAGCCCCCGCGTACGGCGTCAGGTCGATCGTCCGGCGGACCGACCCGGTCGTCCCGTCCAGGACGGTGACGCTGTCGCTGTCGCCGTTCGCGACGTAGAGCTCGTTCCGGGTGGGGTTCGCGACGATCGCGCAGGGATGCATCCCGACGGCAACCGTCCTCACGACGGCATCCGTGCTCGTGTCCATCACGGAGACGGTGCTCGCGCCCCAGTTGGACACGAAGGCGCGGGTGCCGGCCGCGTTGAGCGCCACGCCGTACGGCAGATGGCCGACCGCAACCGTATCGAGCACCGTGCGCGAGGTTGGGTCGACGACGCGGAGCGTGTCGTCCAGGTTCCCCGCGACGAACAGCCTGTTCCCATCGCCGCTCACCGCGATCCCCGCCGGCCATGGGTGCTGGTTGCCCCGGTTGCCCGCCAGCTTGATGTGCTGGGTCTCGGTGAGGCTCCGGCCGTTGATCCGGAACACGTGGATCGCGCCGCCGGGACCGTCCGACGCCCACGCCCGGCGCCCGTCCGGGGAGAACGCGAGTCCGACGTAGTAACCCGTCGGATGGCCGCTCGCCCAGTCCCACCACCCGTGGGACTTGGCTCCGGCGGCCGAGATCACCTGGAGGACGTCGCCCGATGCGGGGTCGATCGTCATCAATGAGTGGTGCGCGTAGCCGGCGTTCGCGACGAGCAGCAGGTTCCCGGCGGGACTCATCGCGACGTCCATCGGCCAAAGCCCGAGGTCCGTCTGGGAGCCGGCCGGGGTCACGCGCCAGCCTTGCGGCGTGATCGCGGTTCCATCGGGCTGTGGTCCGGCGATGCGGATGGACGCCGCGGCCGCCATCGCGACCACCACGACGCAGAGCACGGCCGCGATCGCGGCCGCCTTGAACGCGTGCCGGTGCATCTCTCGCCCCTCCCGTCGCGGGACGTCCTTCCCGGACATCCGCTTATAGCACGGAGGTGTCAGATGGCGGTACCGGCGATGGTCGGTACCGGATCATCCGGTTGGCGCCGATACCGGAGCACCCGCCAGGATGCGCACGATCGCGTCCTCGATGGGCTCGGCCTCACCGGACCCGTATCCCGAGGTGAGGATCGAGAACGCGACGGTCGTGCCGCCCGCCGTTCGGACGTAGCCCGACAGCGCCGATGCCGGCCGGACGAAGAGCGTCCCGGTCTTCGCGCGGAGTCGCAGCCCGGCGAGCCGGCCCGCGAGGGTGCCCTCGCCCGGGCGGGGGAGCGAACGAACGAACTCCGGGCCCCAGGACGCTCGTCGGGCGTCGAGGAGCAGCGTCACCATGGCGAGCGGGCTTGTCCGATCTTGATCGGACAAGCCCGAACCGTCTCGGACGCTCGCCCGCACGTGCCATCCGCGCGTCCACGCGCGGATGGCACGTGCCCCCGCGGCGGTGGAGCCCGTTCCCTCGACCCGCGCTCCCAACGCCTTCGTCAGCATCTCGGCGATGAAGTTCACCGAGTCGTGGTTCTGGGTTCGCACCAGCGACGCGAGCGTTGCCGAGCGGATCCGAGCCAGGCGGCGCAGGTGCGCGGGGGCGCGGCCGACGGCCGCGCCCCCGGAAACCTCGACCCCGAATCCCCGAAGCGCGGTCCGGAGCGCCGAGGCGGCGCGCAGCTCGGGTGAGCCGGGGCCGCGGTTGCCGTCGATCGCGAGGGCCGTGGGGCGAGTCACGTAGCTGCGCGAGATCCCCGGCAACCAGCCCGGCGCCCACCAGCCGCGATCGAACGCCGAGGTGTCGCCCACGATCGAGCCGGTGATCCGCCGGACGCCGAGCGCGTGGAGCCGCACGGCGAGCGCGGCGAGCCGCGCGGCGGTGATCCCGGGATCACCGCCGCCGATCATCCAGAGGTCGCCCTCGAGCCGGCCGCCGCGGACGCGTGTGTCCGCGGCGGCCACCGTCGGGAAGCGGTGGCGCGGGCCGAACACGTCGAGGGCGGCCATCGAGGTGAGGATCTTCTCGTTCGATGCCAGGACGCGAGGTTCGCGCCCACGATGGAGGTAGACGATCCGGTTCCCGAGCCCGACCGCCACGGCGACATCCCGGCCCGCGACGAGTGCATCGATCGCCTCGGTCCAGCTCGCTTCGATCGGTCGGACGCGCGCTCCTCCCGATCCGACGGGCACGGGCGACGCGGAGATCGCCGACCCGGAGGAAGAGGGCGTTGGAACGGTCGGACGCCCGGATGCCACCGGGTGGGAAACGGCCGTGCAGGCCAAGAACACCATGGCGGCGCTGCTTCGGCACGCACGGATACGACGCATCGCAGGGCTCGACGCTACGCTCCCACCATGATCGCTGTCGCATGGTTCTTCATCGTCTTCCGGATCGTGCACATCGGCGCCGGGATCGCGTGGGTGGGTTCGGTCTTCTTCTTGGTCGTGTTCGTGCAACCGAGCGCGGCCGCGATCGCCCCCGCGGGCGCGGCATTCATGTCCGAGCTGCTCGGCGCGCGGCGGCTGGTGGACCGGATCCTCGTCATCGCGAGCGTTTCGATCGCGGCGGGACTGATCCTGTATCTGCGGGACATGAACGATGCGGGCGGGTTCGGCGACCTGCTCGGAACGAGCTACGGCGTCGCGCTGACGGTCGGCGGCGTGGCCGCGATCGCCGCCTACCTGGTCGGGTTGTTCGGCACACGTCCCAACGTGCAACGGCTGCTGGCGCTCGGACGGGAGATCGCATCCTCGGAGGGGCCGCCCGCGCCCGATCTGACCGCTAAGGTCCCACCCCTCCAGGACCTGATCAAGATGCTCGCGAGGACGAGTCTGGGGCTCCTCGGCGTCACGGTCGTCGCCATGGCGACGGCGCGCTACTGGTAGCGGTGCGCTCGGCTCAGAGCTTGAACGAGAGCGTGCGCTTGCTGGGGGCGTAGGTGGTGTTGCCCGCGTACCGCGCGATGAAGCGGTACGTTCCGGCGGCCGGCCGCTTGAACGATGCCAGGTAGCCCGCGTCGAGGATGCCGTCGTGGTTTCGGTCCAGGAGGCCTTTGGCGCCGACGGTCTTGGTGGACAGGACCACGTACTTCCGCCCGACCTTGCGCAGCAAGCTGACCTTGACCTGCATCCCGCTCACGGCGGCCTCGATCGTGCCCTTGGCCTTGATCGCGGTCTTCCCCTTCGCCAGCTTCAGCGCGAGCGTCGTCAGGATCTTGTCGTCGTTGATGATCGTTCCGGTCGCGGAACCGACCACGATCTTCGCCCCGACGGGGTTCGACAGGGTGAGCCCGATCGTCTCGTTCGGCTCCCAGGTGGCGTCTCCGTTCACGTTGACCGTGATGGTGCCGGTCAGCTGGCCCGCGGGGATCGTGAGGGTCCCCGACGTGGCCGCGTAGTCGGCCCCGGCGGTCGCCGTCCCATCAGCGGTGGCGTAGTCGACCGTGATGTCGCTCAGGGAGATCGGGGTCGTAGCGACGGTGAAGGTCATGGCCGTCGTTCCGGTCTTGCCTTCGATCGCGACCGCGTCGGTCACGGCGAGCTTGGGGCCGGCGTCATCGTTCGTGATCGTGCCGGTCGCGCTCGCGGTGCCCAGGTCGGCGTTGAACGGCGCGGACAGGGTCACCGTCAGCGTCTCGTTGCCTTCATCCTGGAAGTCTCCGGAGACGGTGACGTGGATCTCTTTCGTCGTCTCGCCGGCAGCGAACACGAGCGTCCCGCTCGTGGCCGTGTAATCGCTCCCTGCCGTCCCGGTCCCGTCGGAGGTCGCGTAGTCCACGTCGATCTCATGCCCGCTCGGGCCGGAGAGCGTGACGGGCAGGGTCAGGGTGGTCGTGCCGAGGTCGCCCTCGATCACCGATGCGGCAGCGACCGACACGGTCGGGTCGGCGTCGTCGTTCTGGATCGTCGCGGTCCCGGCCGGGTCGGCGATCGCGAGGCCGCCGGTCGCGTTCGAGAGGTTCAGCGTGAAGGTCTCGTCGTCCTCGGCCAGCGCGTTGTCGGTGATCGTGACGGGAACCGACTTCGAGGTCTGTGGGGGGTTGAACGTGAGCGTGCCCGAGGTCGTCGTGTAATCGGACCCCGCGAGGGCAGTTCCGTCGGCGGTGGCGTAATCGACGCTCACGGGCGTGGCGTTCGCGTTCGTGAGCAGCACGGAGAACGAGAGGGTCCCGCTCGCCTCCGGCCCCGCGACGTCCGTGACGACGAACGAGGGGGGTCCCTCGTTGTCGTAGATCGTGCCGACGCCCTGGGCGTCGCCGATCGTCGCGTTGACCGGGTTCGAGAGGTTGACCGCGAAGGTCTCCGTTCCCTCGGTCATCGTGTCGCCGAGGATCGGGACGCTGACGGTCGCGCACTTGCAGGAACCGTTCGAGAGGGAGGCGGTGCCGGACGAAGCCGTGTAATCCGCTCCGGCGGTCGCGGACGCGTCCGCGGTCGCGTAGTGAACGGTCGGCGCCGCGCCGCCCTTCGAGCCGGTCCACGAGACGGTGAACGTCATGGTCTTCTGGCCGGCATCGCCCTCGACGACCGACGCGTCGTTGATCCGGATCGTCTTCTGCCGGGCCGCGAGGGCCGGCGCCGCGGTCACCAGCGGGATCAGGCCGACCACGACCAGGATCGCTGCTCCGCGTGCGATGTGCCTCCCGATGTTCTTCATACCCGTGGTGTCGGCAGGTTGGGGGATATCCCTCCATACCTGCGGGGGATGGAAACCCCCTACCCGAACGCCGGTAGGCACCGTCGGATACCGTTAGCGCCCCCATGCAGATCCTGATCACGGTCGCCGTCCTCGCCCTGGTCATCGGCGTGCTCTTCCTGCTCGGCTCGCGCCAACGAGGGGACAGCAGGAACACCGGCGGCGTGCGCCCGCGGCCTTCGGCCGCGGGCGCACGCCGCAAGCCCGTGAAGAAGAAGTCCTCGTCGTTCCAACAGGCTCCGGCCTGGCTCCGGCGACTGCCGATCCTGTTGCTGATCGGCGCGGTCGTTGCGCTCGGAGTCGCGCTCGCGCAGTTCCGTGTCTCGAGAACGGCGAAGCCCCCCACCGTGGCGCTCGTCCTCGATGTCTCGCAGTCGATGAACGCCACCGATGTGACCCCGAGCCGGCTAGCGGCCGCCCAGCAGGCGGCCGAGACGCTGGTGGCGCAGCTCCCCGAATCGTTCCTGGTCGGCCTGGTGACCTTCGCCGACAAGGCGACGGTCCTCGTCCCTCCGACGGTGGATCACGCCAAGGTCGGAGCCGCGCTCAACCATCTGCAGCAAGGCAGCGGCACCGTGATCGGGGACGGCTTGTCGGCGACGCTCGAGATGATCCAGAAGCATTGGACCGACGATGGCACGAGCCCGGCGGTGGCAGTGTTGCTGTCGGACGGCAAGGACACGGGGAGCGAGGTTTCGCCGACGGATGCGGCCGCCAACGCTGCCTCCATCGGCGTACCCGTGTACACGGTGGTGCTGGGGAAGACCTCGGGGCCGGGCGCCGCCGACGCCGGCCTGCTGTCCCAGATCGCGAGCGCCACGGGCGCCACGACCTCGACGGCCGGGTCCGCCGAGGCCCTGACAACGATCTATCAGGACCTGGGGTCGGAGCTCTCCACGCAACTGCAGATCAGCAGCTCCGCGCAACTCTTCGTGATCATCGCGGTGTTGCTGGCGATGGCCGCCGCGGTGGCCGTGATCATCCTGTCGCAGCGGCGGCCGTACTGAGGCTCACGCGTCGTCGGGCTTCGTGACGCCCACCACGCTCGCTCCGAGCGTCCCGATCAGATCTTCGGCGGCGACGTGCATGTTGATCCCGTGCTCCCCGGCCCCGATCGCGACCCGGTCGACGGAGCGGATCGTGTCGTCGGCCACGACCGGCCACGCTGTGGTCGAACCGAACGGGGTGATCGTTCCCCGTTCGTACCCGGTCGCTTCGCGGGCCTCCTCCCGGTCGGGCAGCGAGATGCGGCGCGTTCGGAGGTGCGCCCGGAGCTTGGGCCAGTCGATCTGGCGGCCGCCGGGGACGAGCACGAACACGTAGTCGCCCTCGCCGCGGCGCACGACGATCGTTCGGAGGAGCTGCTCGAGGCGGATGCCCTGAAGCCGCGCGCTCTCCTCGGCGCTCGACGGTCGCTCCGTCCGAACGAGGTCGAAGTCGAGGCCCGCGGCGGTCGCCGCGCGGGCGCCCGGGGGCAGATCCGCTTCCATGCACGAGAACCGTACCGGGTAGGCTGCCGGTCGAACGGCACGGCCGTCCTGCAGGAGGTGACCATGGCATCCCCACCGACCGGCGCACCGACCGGCACATCGGTCGGCCCGCGGGAGGTTCGCGCGCCGCGCGGGTCGACGCTCACGTGCAAGGGCTGGCAGCAGGAAGCCGCGATGCGGATGCTGATGAACAACCTCGACCCCGAGGTCGCGGAGCGTCCCGAGGACCTGGTCGTGTACGGCGGCACGGGAAAGGCGGCCCGCTCGTGGCCCGCGTTCGATGCGATCGTTCGCGAACTGCAGCGCCTCGAGGGCGACGAAACGCTCCTGGTCCAGTCCGGCAAGCCCGTCGGGGTCGTCACCACGCACGAGTGGGCTCCCCGCGTGCTGATCGCGAACGCCAACCTCGTCCCCGAATGGGCGACGTGGGAGGAGTTCCGCCGGCTGGAGGCGCTGGGACTCACGATGTACGGCCAGATGACGGCGGGCTCGTGGATCTACATCGGGACGCAGGGGATCCTCCAGGGCACGTTCGAGACGTTCGCGGCGATCGCCAAGAAGCGGTTCGGCGGGTCGCTCGCCGGGACGATCACGCTGACGGCCGGGCTGGGGGGCATGGGCGGTGCGCAGCCCCTCGCGGTGACGATGAACGACGGCGTCGCGGTGTGCATCGAGATCGACCCCGCCCGGATCGAGCGGCGGATCAAGACCCGGTACCTCGACGTCATGGTCGACGACGTCGAGGAGGCCCTACGCCTCGCCAGCGATGCGCGCGATCGCCGGGAGGCGCTGTCGATCGGCCTCCTCGGCAACGCGGCCGACGTCGTACCCGCGCTCGCCGCGATGGACGCGCCCATCGACATCGTGACCGACCAGACGAGCGCCCACGACCCCCTCGCGTACGTCCCACAGGAGCTCTCGCTGGCCGATGCCGCTTCCCTGCGCGAGCGCGATCCCGAGGGATACACGCGTCGAGCGCGCGCATCGATGGCCGCCCACGTGGCCGGGATGATCGCGTTCCTCGACGGCGGGGCGGAGGTCTTCGATTACGGCAACAACCTCCGGGCCGAGGCCAAGCTCGGCGGAACCGAGCGCGCGTTCGACTATCCGGGGTTCATCCCTGCTTACATCAGGCCGCTGTTCTGCGAGGGGAAGGGTCCGTTCCGCTGGGCGGCGTTGTCCGGCGACCCCGCCGACATCGCCGCGACCGACCGAGCCGTGTTGGAGGAGTTCGCCGGGAACGAGCCGCTCGCGCGCTGGATCCGGATGGCGGGGGAGCGCGTCGCGTATCAAGGGCTTCCCGCGCGCATCTGCTGGCTCGGGTACGGTGAGCGCCACCGCCTCGGGCTCCGGTTCAACGACATGGTCGCTCGCGGCGAGCTGTCCGCGCCCATCGTGATCGGACGCGATCATCTCGACTGCGGATCCGTAGCGTCGCCGTACCGAGAGACCGAGGCGATGCTCGACGGTTCGGACGCGATCGCCGATTGGCCGCTGCTGAACGCGCTCGTCAACACCGCGAGCGGCGCCTCGTGGGTCAGCATCCATCACGGTGGGGGCGTCGGGATCGGACGCTCCATCCACGCCGGCCAGGTCGTCGTGGTCGACGGGACCGAGCTCGCGGGGCGGAAGGCCGAGCGCGTGCTCACGAACGATCCCGTGATGGGCATCTTCCGTCACGTCGATGCGGGCTACGAGGCGGCCGAGCAGGTCGCGGCCGAGCGCGACGTCCGGATCCCGATGACCGAGGCGTGACCCGTGCTCGTCGAGGGGATCGGCGAGCTCGTCACGAACGACCCGTCGTACGGTCCGGCCCTCGGGATCGTCCACGATGCGGCGGTCGCGATCGACGGCGACCGGGTCGTCTGGACCGGACCGCGAGCCGCGGCGCCCGAAGGCATCCCGGGCCCGTCGCTCGACCTCGCCGGACGAGCCGCGATGCCCGGCTTCGTCGATGCCCATACGCATCTGGTCTTCGCGGGCGATCGAACCGAGGAGTTCGATGCCCGGATGCGCGGCCGGCCGTACGAGGTCGGTGGGATCCGTTCGACCGTCCAGGCGACCCGGGCCGCCACCGATGGAGCCTTGACGGCCGGGGCGCGCCGGCTCGCCGACGAGGCGCTCCGGTCGGGAACCACGACGCTCGAGGTGAAATCGGGGTATGGCCTTACCGTCGAGGACGAGGCCCGGCTGCTCACGATCGCCGGGGCGGTGGGCGAGGAGGTGACGTTCCTCGGCGCCCACGTCGTCCCGCCCGAGTGCGCCGACGACCCCGACGGGTACGTCGACCTCGTGTGCGGCGCGATGCTGGATGCGTGCGCGCCGCTCGCGGGATGGTGCGACGTCTTCTGCGATCGCGGTGCGTTCGACGGCTCGCAAGCCCGCCGCGTGCTGCAGGCCGGACGCGACCGGGGGATGGGGCTCCGTGTCCATGCGAACCAGCTGGAGCACGGCCCCGGCGCACAGCTCGCGGCCGAGCTCGGGGCGGCGAGCGCCGACCATCTCAACCACCTCCGATCCGAGGACCGGGAGGCGCTCGCCACGGCGGACGTCGTCGCGACCCTGCTCCCGGTGGCCGATCTCTCGACCCGCTCGCCGTGGCCGGATGCGCGCGCGCTGCTCGACGCCAGCGTGACCGTGGCGCTCGCGACCGACTGCAACCCCGGGACGTCGTTCACGACGAGCATGCCCATCGTCGTGGCGCTCGCCGTCACGGCGATGAGGATGACGCCGCACGAGGCCGTGTGGTCGGCGACCGCCGGCGGTGCGGCGGCCCTCCGTCGCACGGACGTGGGGAACCTCGGCATCGGAGCGCGGGCCGACCTGGTCGCGATCGACGGTCCGTCGTGCGTCCACCTGGCGTACCGGCCGGGCGTCCCGCTGGTCAGCACCGTGATCCGCGCCGGTGAGGTCGTGGTGGGGTGAGCCGGCCGCGCGGCCGGGACGTTGGCTCGTTCGTCGCCGGCGCGGCGCTCTTCGTAGCGAGCCTGGTGCTCGCGCGGCGTCCGGGCATCGACCCCGTCGAGGAGGACATCTTCCGAGCCGCCAACGACGCGCCCGACGCGCTCACGGTCCCCGTGCGCTCGGTGATGCAGATGGGAACGTTCGGGACGGTCCCGGTCGTCTCGGCCGTCGCCCTCCTCGGTCGAAAGCCGCGCCTCGCCGCGGCGCTCGGGGTCGGCGGCACCGCGGCGTGGGTGCTCGCGAAATTGGCGAAGCCGCTGGGGGCTCGTCCCCGGCCCGAGGGCGTCCTCACGGACGTCCGCACCCGCGAGAAGATCGACGGCGACCTCGGCTGGGTATCGGGTCACGCAGCGGTCGCGACGTCGATCGCGGCCACGGCGTGGATCGCCACTCCGCGATGGTCGCGTCCGTTCCTCGCGGCCGGGACGTTGACCACCGCGTTCGGGCGGATGTTCGTGGGCGCTCACCTCCCGCTGGATCTGGTCGGTGGCGCCGGCCTCGGCATGATGGTTTCGGCCGTCGCGCGCCGGTTCCTATCCGACTGACGCGGACGACCTCAGTCGGCCACGGCGGCGCCGAGCGCGCGGATCGAGCCCTCGGTGATCGGATCGCACACGAAGATCAGCTCGTCCGCCCCGGCTTCGGCGAACGCGTCGAGCGCGCTTCGGAGGTCCGATGGATCGACAGGCTCGACGCCCGGTTCGTCGGGCCGTTCGCCCGCATCGCCGGGGAACCGAACGAGCACGCACGCGCTCCGCTCGAGGGTCGCCGGGTCCCGCCCCGCGCGCTCGCAGGCGTCGTCGATCGTTCGGCGCTCCCGCGCGAACCCCTCCGGCGTGTTCGCGAACAGGTCGTACCACGTGTTCCACACGTCGACGTGGGGGAGCGTCGCGGCGAGCACGCGCGGACCCGTGGAGCCCACCATCAGCGTCGGTCGCCCGACGGGCTTCGGCAGCAGGATCGCGTCGCTCGTCGAATGCCACCGACCCGCGAACGTGACGCGTTCGCCGTCCAGCAGCCGTCGGATGATCTCGAAGGACTCCTCGAACCGCGACGCTCGATGGTCGTACGGGATGCCGAAGGCATCGAACTCGGTTCGGTTCCATCCCGCCCCCATCCCCAGGATGAGCCGGCCGCCGCTCACCTCGTCGACCGTCGCCGCGATCTTTGCCAACACCGCGGGGGGATGGAAGTTGAGACAGGCGACGAGGGGGCCCAACCGCACGCGTTGAGTAACGGTGGCGAGCGCCGCGAGCATCGTCCACGCTTCCCACGGCCCCCGCTCCGGACGGCCGTCGCCTCGGTAGAGGTAGTGATCGCCGACCCAGATCGAGTCGAACCCCGCCTCCTCGGCGGCGAGCGCCATGGCCGCGTACTCCGGCCAGCGGACCTCGCGTTCGACCTCGGGGAGCTGCACGCCGAGTCGAGGTCGCGCTGGCACCGCCGCAGTCTAGGACCCCCCCGCCGGTCGCCCGTTCAACCACCTCACGGTGGGCGTCGATAGCACCTGCATGACCGGGGATGGGTCTCGCGTTCGCGCGTTCGCGCTGCTCGTGGTGATGGCCCTGCTCGTCGGCGTGGTGCCGGCGAGCGGCGCCTCCACCGACGCCAAGCTGCATCGCGCCCAGGGGGAGCTCGGCGATCTGGTGTCCCAGATCGCCGAGCAGGCGGCGGCCATCGACGACCTCCGCGGCCGCGTCGCGGCCGCGGATCACCGGATCGACGTCGCGGAGCGCGCCTTGGGTCTCGTCCTCGCCTCGCGGATAGCGGTCCGCGACGGGCTCGAGGCGGCACAGACCGCCTACGCCGATGCCGAATCGCGGTTGCACGACACCGTCGTGGACGCCTTCATGAACTCGCCGGGCGGACTGGCCGGGGCCGACGTGCTCGGCTCCTTCCTCCAGGCCAGCTCGATGGGGGACCTCCAGGACCGGCTCGCGCTCGGCGACGCGATCGTCGCCGAGCGCGAGCGAGCCGTTTCGGGACTCGCCACCGCGAACGCCGCGCTCGACGCGCGCGCGAGGGAGCTCGACGGCGCGCTCGCCGCGCAGCAAGCGACCGTCGCGGAGCTCCGCTCCGCCCGGGTGGAGCAGGCGAACGCGCTGGCGAGCGAGCAGGCGGCGATGGGACAGTTGACCGAGACCCGCGATCGCATCGTGTCGTTGATCGCCCGGCTCAAGCAGCGTCTGCACGCGGGAGACGTGGCCGCCGTCGCCCGCGCCTTCCAGGGGGCCGACCATGTCTCCTACGGGCAGTGGGCCGACATGCTGTTGCACATCTTCGACGCGCCGACGTGTCGTGAGAATCGTGTCGTCGTGGTCGCGTGGCAGGTCCAGGAGTTCACGCAAGCCGCCTGGAACCCGCTCGCGACGACGCACGGGATGCCGGGCTCGACGGACTTCAACGGGGTCGGGGTGCAGAACTTCGTCTCCCTGGAACAGGGCCTCGAGGCCACCAAGGAGACGATCCAGAACGGGTGGGACATCTACGGGTACGGCGCGATCGTCGGGTCGCTCCGTGGATGCGGCGAGGCGTTGACCACCGCGTCGAGGATCGCGGCATCCAGCTGGTGCCCTGGGTGCCTGGACGGGAACTACGTCGTGGGGGTCGTGCCGAAGGTCGAAGCCGACTTCGAGACCTATGCCTCGCTGTGAGCCGACGGGTGGTGGCCCGGCGGGACGAAACCACGATCTTCGATCTCGAGGCTGAGGGCGCGCAGCAGGCCGTTCAATCGACGCTGGTCGGTCGCGCTCAGGACCGCCAGCAGCGATGACTCCTCTTTCGCCTGGCGGTCGACGGCCTGACCGACGACGTCTTCGCCGCGCGGGGTGATGGACACGAGGACGCTGCGCCGGTCCTCGGTGTCCCGCGCGCGGCTCACCAGACCGTCTTCCTCCAGACGGTCGAGCCGGTTGGTCATCGCGCTGGGGGAGAGGTCGAGCATGTCGGCGAGCGCGCCGGCGGTCAGCGTCTCGTCCTTCGCCTCCCGCAGCCTCAGGAGGACCTTGAACTCTCCGACGTTCAGCCCGAAGACCTTCACGTTCCCCTCCGTGGCCCGGTCGAGGTACTTCATGATCTTGCTCATCCGATCCACGGCCGCCTCGACCTCTGGGTCGAGGGACGGGAAGATCTCTACGACGCCCGCGACGAACCGGTCGATCCCGTCCTGCCGCTCGCTGCCCATCGCCCGGTTCCTTTCGACATAGAAATCCTTGACATCAAAGTTCTAGGTGAAGTATCTTCACGTCGAAGGATACGACATCGAAAGGGAGGTGACCAAGGGTGAATCTCAACCCCTTGATCGTGAGCGATCTGCGGCAAGAGCGGAGCTCGAAGGAGCACGATCTACGGCGCGCCGCCGAGCATGCCCGGCTCGTGGGTCACCTCCGTCGCCCGCTCCGGCGTCGGCGCCGCACGGACTGACCGGCCGGCTCAGCGCCGCAGCGCGAGGACCGACCGGTACAGGGGATCCTTGGTGAGGGTCGCGGTCGGCTGGTACCGCGGGTTGGCCGGGACGCTCACCTCGTCGAGGAACGGCGTCAGCGCGACGGCCGCGTCCAGCTCGTGCAGCAGCTCCTTCGCCTCCGGGTCGTGTCGCGACGCCGAGCGCAGCCGGGTCCGAACGTCTTCGACCACGGCGCGCACCATCCGGTTCTCGTAGATGTCGGCCGTGAGCAACCGGCGCTCGTCCAGGGTGTAGACCGGGCGGCCCTCGGTGTCGAGGTTGCCCGGCTTGCGCATCGACCGGATCAACTCGCGTGGTTCGGGGTGCCGGACGAGCTCCTCCTTGGACCAGTGCGGCTCCCTGCGGAGCTCGCGACGGTGTCCCTGTTGGAGCTTCGGCAGGATCGCGGCGAGTCCCGGTTTCTCGCCGTCGCCCCGGACCGCCGAGCGGAGGGGGGCGAGTGCGT
>WNGI01002359.1_pt1 | contig 16337 bp, 15 predicted proteins | sample 5400621 | NCBI WGS metagenome assembly WNGI01 (sample SAMN13153374, study PRJNA577476) | soil metagenome | isolation source: 20 cm soil or saprolite under Garry oak tree replicate 1 | place: USA:California | collected 2016-06-15 | reverse complement strand
TGCGGAACTGGATCGTCGCGCGATCGGTCGCCCGCCCCATGATACCGCCGAGGGCGTCGATCTCGCGGACCACGGTGCCCTTCGCGATCCCGCCGATGGCGGGATTGCAGGACATCTGACCGATGGTGTCGAGGTTGGAGGTAAGGAGGAGAACCTTCGCGCCCAGGCGAGCGGCCATGACGGACGCTTCCGTCCCGGCGTGGCCGGCGCCAACAACAATCACATCGTATTCGACGGACATGCCCTACAAAGTAGTGAATGAGGCAAGGTCCTTCGAGTTCGGCCTAAGCGGAGCCGACCGTTCTCATTGCGGAACCACTGTCGTGGACCCCCCTGGGCCATTGAGAGTCGTTACAGTTGACTTCCCGTCGGCGGCGACGCCGATCCCGGCCCGTGTGACGCCGTCGCTATCGGCGAGCGCGAGACTAGCCGCCTGACGAGCCGTGAGGCCCAGCGCGACCCGGCTTATGCCTTGGCGATCGGCGAATGCGAGCGTGATCGTCTCGTCCGGCAGCAGTCCGAGCGCGGCGCGGGAGCGTCCCTTCTGGTCGATCAGCGTAAAACCCGGCGACCCGTCCCCTAGTACGATCAGCCGGAGCCGTGCATGGCCTCTATCGTCCTGAAGCACCAACTGCGATGCCCCGTCCGTCGCCATGCCGAACACTCCGCGCAGGCGCCCGTTTGCGTCTCGGAGCGCGAAGCTGCGGGCCTGCACCACGTCTCCCGACAGCCGTGGTAGCCGCAACGCCAACGTGACCACGGTCGCGGCCGCGGTTCCCAGAAGGACGGCCACACCGACTACCAGAAGTCGGTTCGTTCCTTGCAGGCGACGGTATTTCTGCTCCAACCGGTCGAGCCGTCGCAGGGCTTCAGGGATGCGCTCGTGTACTTCGTGACTATCGCTCATTGCTCCTCCAGCCTCGTGGGCGCGGCGAGAAAGCAGGACCGGCATACCCGGTGTAAGAAATTCGGGCGACGCGTCATCGCGCTGGCTCGATCGTGACCCGGTGCGGCCCGCCCGCCGCCCGGCAACTCGGCGAGAGCGTGCCAGGCGAGTGTATCGCCTTGGCGCGTTTCGGTCATGGCGAGCGTGCCCACCGGAAGCTCTAGGGCGTACACGGCTGCCCTGTGCCAGCGGGAAGCGTTGCCGGGGGCAAGGCGATGATACAGGGCCACGACGGCGCCGCGCCGATCCAGAAACGCGACGTCCACCGGGTATGACAGGCCAAACGTGTGCACGGCACGGCAGGGTGTAAGCAGCACACCCCCCCCGGCGCCGAGGGGTGGGCGGCCGAGTAACCCTCGGAGCCGTAGCCACCAACGATCCGCCACGGCAATCCGCGTCCCCAAGACGCGGTCGCGCGTGAGGTTTGTAAGCCAGGCATAGCTCATCGGGCGAACTGGCCCAGGGTCCGGTAGATGTTGATCAGCGCGGGGCCCAGGATCACGACGAACAAGGCCGGCAACACGAACAGCACGAGCGGGAAAATGAGCTTAATGGTCGTCTTGGCGGCGGCTTCCTCGGCCCGCTGGCGTCGCTTGGTCCGCAACGTGTCGGAGTGCACCCGGAGTGCCTGGGCGATGGACGTGCCGAAGCGATCGGTCTGAATCAGCATCGCGACGAGCGACCGCACATCTGGGACCCCGGTGCGCTCGCCCAACCCGCGCAGTGCTTCGTCCCGCGGCACTCCCGCGCGAATCTCCAAGTTAACGACGATGAGCTCCTCGCTGGTCAGGCGGCTGACGTGTCTGATCTCGTTGGAAACGCGCACCAGCGCCTGGTTGAGTGCCAGCCCCGCCTCGACGCAGACCACGAGCAGGTCGAGCGCATCCGGCAGGGCGCGCTGGATCTCCTTCTGGCGCGCCCTGGCCCGCCTCCCAACGTAGAGCCTCGGCGCCATCCACCCCAGCACGGCGCACCAGAGCGCCGCAAGCATGGCTCCGACCATGCCCCCACCAAGAATCGGCGTCACGACGAACCCCCCGACACCGAGCGAGGCCATCATGCCCAGTCGAGCTCCGCAGTAAATCGCGAGGCTGCTCGGGTTCCGGTATCCCGCGTGGATCAGGAAGTGGCGCGCCGCGGTCCGGTCACCTTTCGCCAGGCCTCCCCCCAGCCGCTCTAGCAGAGCCCCGAGCCGTTCGGCTCGCTCCTGACGACGCTGCCGGTGGAGCCGCGCGCCTTGTTCGCTCACCCTTTGCTCGAGCTCGGATAACCGACGCGCCACGGCGCGCGGTCGGGCGGGCACGAGCTGTCCGGCCAGGGTGGCGATCAGCGCGACGGAAGTCGCGAGCAGGGCGGTCGCGAGGTAGATCACCGGAGGCCCCTAGATCTCGATGTTCACGATGCGGCGGATCCACAGGTAGCCCAGGATCTGCAGCATCACTCCGCTCCAGAGAAGCCAGTGCCCCAGAGGATCCTGGAAGAGAATCAGCATGTATTCCCGGTTGATCGCGAAGATCGCCGAACCCACGGCGACGGGAAGCACTGCCAGGACGTAACCACTGAAGCGCCCCTGGGCCGTGTGGACCCGCACCTGACGCCGAATAGTGAAGCGCGCGCGCGTTGTATGGGAGATCTTGTCGAGCACCTCGGCGAGGTTGCCGCCGACGTCCCGCTGAATGAGGATGGCCGTCACCAGGATCCGGACGTCGACCAAGTCGATCCGGTCTGCCAGTCCCATCAGGACGTCCTCGAACGGAATGCCGAATCGCTGCTCCTCGAACAAGCGGCGGAACGCGCCGGCGACCGGCTCGGTGGCCTCGTCCGCCGCCATCTTGAGGCCCGCCGAAAGTGGGTGTCCAGCCCGGATCGCCCGGCCCAGCAGGTCGATCGCCTCGGGGAGCTGCTCCTCGAAGGTTCGGATGAAGCGCATCTTTCTGCGGCGCAGATACAGATACGGCAAGCAGGCGCCGGCGCTCGCCGCGACGAGCGCCGCCGCCCACAGCCGTAGAACCATGAATGCCGCGAATCCCAGCCCTAGCGCGACGCCGAGCGTGATCAGGAGATAACTCCGCGCGCTCCACCGCATGCCTGCCTGCCCGAGTAAATTGGCGAGATCGCGCAACTGGGGCACTCTGGCAGCGACTGACTGGAGCCACCGCGCCTCGACGCTTTCGACACCGCGAAGCAGGGTCCGCGAGGCCGTCTGGTCGCCCCTGCTCCGTGCCGCGAACGAACGCAGCTGCTCCACCACATCTCTCCGCCGCCCCCGTTCGATCCACCACTGCCACAGCAGCGCGAGGGCCAAGGTGCCCAGCATGACCGCGGCGAAGGTCACGATCGCGGGCGCCCAGGCTCCGAGCGATTGGGCTACCATCGCCCACCGTCTTCCCCGGGCAGGGCCGCCAGCGGCGAGAAGAGATCTGCTGGCAGCTCGATGCCCCAAGACTGGAGCCGTTCGGCGAAGCGCGGCCGAATGCCGGTCGGGCGGAACATCCCCACCACGTGCCCTTCCGCGTCGATGCCCCGACGCTCGAAGGTGAAAATGTCTTGCATCGTGATGACATCGCCCTCCATCCCCACAAGCTCGGCGATGGTTATCACCTTGCGAGCCCCGTCCGAGAGGCGGCTCACCTGAATGACGACGTCGATCGCGCCGGCAATCTGCTGCCGCACCGCCTTTTCGGGCAGGTGCAGATTCGCCATCGAAACCATCGTCTCCAGACGACCGAGGGCATCGCGTGGACCGTTGGCGTGCAGGGTCGTCAGCGAACCGTCATGACCGGTGTTCATGGCCTGCAGCATGTCGATCGCCTCTGGACCCCGGACCTCGCCGATGATGATGCGATCCGGCCGCATGCGCAGCGAGTTGATCAGGAGTTGGCGTTGCGACACCTCCCCCTGACCCTCGATGTTGGCGCTGCGTGTCTCGAGGCGCACCACATGCGGCTGCCGCAGCTGTAGCTCGGCCGAGTCCTCGATCGTCACGATGCGTTCATCCGCCGGGATGAACGACGACAGGATGTTGAGCAGCGTCGTCTTCCCGGCGCCAGTACCCCCGGAGATCAGGACGTTCAATCGCGCGCGCACGACGCCCTGCACCAGCTCCAACATCGCCGGTGTCAGGCTCTTCATGCGCAGCAGGTCCTCCCCAGACAGCGCGTCGCGTTTGAACTTCCGGATGGAGAGGTGCGGCCCGTCGATGGCGAGGGGGGGGATGATCGCGTTGACGCGGGACCCGTCTGGCAAGCGGGCGTCGACCATGGGCGAGGAATCGTCGATGCGCCGCCCGACGGCCGAGACGATGCGATCGATCACTTGCAGCAGGTGCTTGTCGTTCTGGAAGCGCACGTCGGTCGGCTCGAGCTTGCCGTGGCGCTCGACGTACACTTGTTCGTAGGTGTTGACGAGAATGTCCGAGACCTCGGGATCCTGCCGCAACGGCTCGAGAGGCCCGAGCCCGAAGATCTCGTCCACCACCTGTGCCAACAGCCGCTCCCGCTCCTCGAGGTTGAGCGGTGCGTTCTCTTGCGTGAGGAGTTCCTGCACGACCTTGCGGATCCCGGCGACGACCTCTTCCCGCTCAAGGCGGTCGAGGTTCGAGAGGTTCAAGCGCTCGATCAGCTGGCGGTGGATCCGTGCCTTAATCTGCTGGAGCGTGGCGAGTTGCGGTCCCTGGGTGTCGCGGTCGACCGGCGCCTCCCATGGGAGCGAGCGACGCTGCGCGTCGCCGCTCGTGACCAGCGGCGGTGCGCCCACGGCATGGCGGACGTCGCTGGTCACCAGGCCTCCGCTGCTTCGCGCTGCCGGCGGAGGCGCCGCCACAGACGGCCCCCCAGCCCGCGCCAGCCAGCATGCGTGCCGCCGCCAGCGCGCGAGCCACGTCGCGCACCAATCAGGTCCGCGCCCAGCGCCTGGAGGTCACGGGTGTAGGGGGACCTGCCATTCAAGACCACGGGCTTGCCCGCGTTGATCGAGCGGCTGACCGCCACGTAGTCGTTGCTCAGCGTCCAGGACACCTGCATGCCAAGGGTGCGGTGCACGTCGCCTAACGAGATCACATCGTCGCCCGCGTAGCGATTGACGACGATCCGGACCCGGTCCCGGACGGCCTTGCCGGCCGTTCGTTCCAGGAGGGGAAGACACCGCTGCAGGTTTCGCAACGACGGAAGATCGAGAGTCGTGACTGCGAGGATCCGGTCTGCCTCGGCAAACGCAGCGAGGGCGCTCGGCGTAAGGGAGGTGCACGCGTCGACGACCACGTAGGCGTAATGCTGCTTGACAAAATGCAGAATGGTCCGAATCTGGTCCTCGGCCGGCACTTCGGCGCGATCCGCGTGGTCGGATGCCGACAGCAAATGGATTCCCGATTCGTGCCGTTCGACGAAGGATTCGAGCAGCCCCGCATCCATCCGATGAAAGTTCCGAACCACGTCGACAAGACTGAACCGCGGCTCGACCCCCAATAAGAGCACCGTCTCGCCCAGGTCGAGATCGAGGTCCACGAGCAACGTCTTTTTGCCGGTGAGCCGGTGCAGCACGATGGCCAAATTCGTCGCCGCCGTCGTGCAGCCGCACCCACCTTTCGGGCTGAAGAGCGCATACAGCCGGCCGGTTGGCTGCGGCCCCCCCGAGGGCGTCCAGCCAAGCTTGCGCATCACGCGGTGGATCCCGGTGCGTAGCGCTTCCGGGGTGACCGGTTTCGGCAGGTACTCGGATATGCCCGCCCGCATCGCCTCGAGCAGGAGGTCGGGCGACAGCGGTGGACCGGTCGCGACCACCTGCCGGTGTGGATCCAAGTCGGCGAGGAAGTGCGCGAACTTAATCCCCGTCACGGGGTCTCGCTCGAGGTCCAGCAGAACCAGATCCAGGGTGACACGACGCAGCTCCTCCACCTGCGCCGCGTTGATCTCGGTACACGCAATCGCGATCTCGACGCTGAGCTCGACCCCGTGCTCCGCGCCGCCAAGCACCTGCTTGACGGATTCGCGAAAGCTCGCGTCGGTGGAGATCAGCGCGCCGTGAACCACGCGCGTGTTCATGCGAGCTCACCAGGTCGGTCGCTAACGCACAAGGTGCACGCCCTTCACCAGAGACCCACCCGTGGTCCCAGGGGTGCCGCTCCCGGAGACGTAGTAGAGGAACCGACCGGTCACGGGATCGCTGTTCCTGGTCTGGGCCTCAATGAACATCAGCCCGAAGTTGTTGAACTTGATCGTCTGCTTCCCGGGCTTCGTCAGCTGGTTGGGATCGAACAGCGCGATATTCACGACCCGCGGGCTCTGCATCCAGTTCGCTCCCCACTGGGACCCCTTGACCGTGTTGGTGGTGGGATCCCAGGACGCTCCGGGATCCTCGTTGATCAGGGCCTTGATGCCGTTGAAGGTCGGTCCCTTGCGGTCACCGGGCAGAAGCGGGTAGTCGGTATTCAGCGAGATCGCCGAGGAGTTGCAGCTGCAAATGTTGTTCTGGTACGCACCGCCCCCGCCCGACTTGCAGGTGTTGTTGTCCGCCGGCACGTCCCAGGGGAAGAACATCCCGGGCTGGAGCTGCTGAAAATTGTTCGGGTCCGTGACTTTGATCTGGATCTGACGCCCGAAATCGCCTACCAGCGGCGTCAGCGGGGGATTCCGCCAGCTGCTCCCGTAGCCCGTTTCATTGGACGCCCCGCCGGGACCCGTGTACTTGTTGTAGAAGTTGCCCGGATCGCCGAACGTCCAGACTTCCTTCGGGTCCCACAGGTGGTTGGCGTTCGCATCGCCTGTGGGATCCTGCCAGGCGTCAGGCACGGCAAACGGTCTCAGGCATCGTGCCGCACTTGCCGACATGGCCACGGCAGCCGCATACGCGCTGACCCGTACCGTCCGGATCCCGAACAGCCACCCGAACCACGTGCGGACACTGTCGCGATGCACCAACACGCCGACCTTGGTGCTGTCGGGGATGACCGTGATGGTGACGTCGGTCGAGTCGATGGGCGCGTTCCGGAAGGTGTTGCGCAGCGCGTACTCTGTCGCCCGGGCTCTGGCAGGTGCCACGGCCGCTGCGGGCGGGTTATCGACGAACGCGCTGGCGCCGGACAGGGCGGCCGCGTCCGCGGCCCGCTGGGCGTCGGTTCGCGCCGCGAACAGCATCCCGAGATCGATGCCGAGCGCGAGGAAGCCCAGCAGCACGACGAGCGTCAGCGCGACCATCACAATGACCGATCCCGTCTCGCTCTCGACCATTCGTATCGAGGCTCGCATCATAGTCCCTCGCTTCATTGGCTGGGGGGCGGGCTGCGTTGCTTGTAGCGGAGTGGCCCCTGCCACTTCCATTGGTCCGGCTCGCCAGTCGGGAGGGCGGGTGACTTGTCGCCGGCTTCGACGAGCAGCGGTGTCACGACCACGAGCAGCTCTGAGCGGTTCTGCTTCGCGTCCCGGGATCGAAAGAAGACTCCCAGGATAGGGAGGTCGCCGAGGATCGGGATCTTCGTGACGTTGTTGAGCCAGTTGTTGTCCAACAGGCCCGCTATAGCAAGATGCTGCCCCTCCCGGAGCTCCACGTCAGTCTCCGCGCGCCGCGTGAGAATGCTCGGAATTTGGAACCCGCCAAGGGTCAGGGCATTCGCGAAGTCGAGCGACGATACCTCGGGCGCCACGTGAAGGCGGATGCTGCCGCCCTCGGTAATCGTCGGCGTGAACTTCAAACGCACTCCGAACTCTTTCCAGACGATAGTGACGGCACCGAGCTGTCCGCCTTGTACGACGGGGAAGGGGAACTCCCCTCCAGCCAGGAAGGACGCCTCCTGGCCCGGGAGAGTAAGCAGGTTCGGCTCCGCAAGACTCTTGAACTCTCCCCGAGACTGGAGCACGTGAATGATCCCTTCGAAATCCGCGTCGGCGTGCATAAGGAAGAGCCGCAGCAGTCCATCCGAGACCGATTCGACGACGCTCGAATCCACGGTGGACAGCCGCTGCGGGTTGACGGTCGCCAGCCGGCTGGACATCTGTTTCGCCGCACTGCGGCTCACTTCCGCGAACCGTACCTGCAGCAGCACCTGCTTCGCGGGAGGCGCCTGGAGCCTATCGACCACTGTCGCCCCCGTTCCTTTGGCGATTTCGACCGCTTGCCGGCTAATACTGGCACTCGCCACCCGTCCGGACAGCGTCACCGTGTTCCCGCTCGCGGACACGGCGATATCGGCCTCCGGGAACAGACTCTTGAGGTACCGCTCGAGCCCCGGGGCGTCTGCGGTCACCTGAATGGAATACAGCCGAACCCGCCCGCTGGGATCCCACACCAGCAGGCTCGTCGTGCCAAGCTTCTTACCGGTGATCAGGAGCTCGCTCGGCGACACTGCTACCGCGTCACCGACCACGGGGTCACCAATCGAGAACCGTTGCAGCGGGCCCTCGTACCTGAGCAGCGCTGACTCGCCCATCGCCACGGTGACGACCTGCTGCGCCCCGCTGACGATTTGTTGCGCAGGGGCCGGTCGGCCGACAACGGACACGAGTAAGGCGACGAACCCCAGGCACCGCACCCAGCGGTATGCCGTCAGGCAGAACACTTTGCTGCGGGATGGTTGCGAGTTCAAGGAATGCCCCATGGTTAGAACTTGATCAGGGTGCGCACGCCACCCTTGTACGCCTCGATCACGATGGCCGGGTCGGGCACGGCGCTTCGGCGCGTCGCCGCAGCCAGGCGTCCACGCGACGGGTCCCCCCGCGCCATGCGTAGCAGCGAGGCAGCCCTCGCCCCGGGTGTCTCCACCATCGCAAGGTCGAGAGTGTTGCGGAGCGCGAGCTGGATGCGCCCCTCGTTCGCAGCGAGAATCAGAGCCTCGGCTTGCTCGGGCGTGACGAGCAGCGTGATCACCGTGACCCCGTGTGGCTTACCTTGGGCGTCCGGCTGCGTGGACTCCCCCGCGGCGAGCGCCGGGATGTTCTGGAGAATCACCTGCGCGGTGGCTTCGTTGCCGCCGGCCCGCGGCGGGAGCGTCACCACCACGTCCACGCGGGTCCCCGGCAGGACGAAGCCGGCAACGCCGATCACCTCATCCACTTTGACGCTCACAGCGCGCATGCCCTCGGGAATGCTGACAGACAACCCGCCCCCCGCCGCCCTGTCGGCCAGCTTGCCGTCGAGCAAGGGCTCGTTGGCGCGAACGGGTGTGATCACGCCACGCCCCACGACCGCTTCCACCGTTCCGAGGTAGCCGGGCGGCGTCGCGATCCCCGGCCATCGCACCACCCGCACGTCTGCGGCGCGCACAATCGTACCGACGGAGAGGTCCCGGGCGGCGACGACCACGGAAGCACCCTTGGGCTCCGCGGCGATGAGCGCCTTCTGATCGCGCAGGTACCTGAGCGTGAGATAGGCCGCGAGGCCGCCCGACGTCATGGCCAGGAAGAACACGATCCACATTCTGTGCTGTCTCATGACCGTGCGCCTCTGCTCGTCGTGGAGCGCCGCTATTCCGTCCCCAGCGCTGCTATTCGTTCCTCATCGTGAAGGCCGTGGCGAGCGAGATCGCCGCGCGCTGTGACGTCCAACCCATGAGCGGCCGCAGGAACACAAACCTGTACGGGAACCGAATCGTTACGGTCGCCGGCGTCCCCGTCCCGGACCGCCATCCCGTGATGCTGACCGTGGCGCTGCTCGGGTTCAGCCCCGCCCGGCCGAGCGCGTTCCGTATGGTGGCGAAGACCGAATCCTGCGACACACCCGGGTCGGCGACCACCGCCATGCGGGCGCCTCCGCGGGCGGCGTCGGTGATCACCTGGTAGATATTCCAGGCCCGTCCGAACTCGAATACGCCGATAACCAGCATCAGGAGCAGCACGAGCACCACCGCGAACTCCACGATCGCCTGCCCGTGCGCAGCCTTACCGAGGAGAGCAGGGCGGTTCATAAGCTGCCCCCCGCGGCGAACCACCACACGAGTGAGCCTACACCAATGGCCAGTCCATACGGGACTGTCATCGCACCCTGCGACTCCAGGGTCGGCCGATATCCGAACCGGCCGAACCAGGCCAGGTACTTCACCATCGCGAAGCTGCGGGACACCACCTCGCCGAGCGCCCGGCGCCGCAACGCCTCCAGCAGCGCCAGCACACCGCCAACCAAGGCGATCATCAGAAATGCCCCGATCAGACGCACCGGCCCCATGAAGCCACCTACTGCAACCAGTAACTTGACGTCACCCCCACCCAGCATGCGGAGCGTAAACGGCGGCAGTGAAAGCAGCAGTGCCAACCCGGCGCCTTCAACACCGTCCACCAGCGCGCCTACGCCGAGCATCCCTCGCAATACCAGCGCCGCCCCGAGCCCCGCAACGGTCAACACATTCGGGATCCGCCGGCAGCGGAGGTCGAACCACACGCCAAGACCGAGCAGCGTGGTAAGGGCTGCACTCGCGATCACAGACCTCGTCCAGTGCTCAGACACCCTGGCCCTGAGGGGAGCCGGGGCCGGAAGCACAGTCCGGCCCCTGGCTGGCATCGCTCCGCCTCGAGGACAGGCGCAACTACTTCGGCACGTACGGGGTTGTGGGCGCGGCCTGCAGCGAGTCCGCGACGGCGTTGTATACGTCGCCGGTGCGGTTCCTCATGAAGACCAGGACCGCGATCAGACCGATCGCCACCAGCGCGATAATCAGCGCGTACTCGACCATGCCTTGCCCGGAGTCATTGCTCCAGAGCACCTTCAAGAGGTCCTTCATCGATTCCTCCCTGGCCCGCGGCCTGAGTGAAGACAAGGGTGCTCCTGACCTCGCTGGAGCGGACCCCGGGACGTGACGGCGTCCCTAGCCACGCGGCGCGGGGTTCACTGACGTGAACGCCAAACCTTTGTCCGCGCGGTTCTGGTGTGGAGCTGGCGCAACAGCCGTACCACACGGTTCTACCTAACGGTTCTACCTAAGAGAAACGAACATTCGGCAGGCACTCGAGCAGGAAGAAAGTTCGCAGGCCTTCCGCTGTGTGGTACGCCAACTACACACTCGTAGCGATTGGCTCATATGATAGAACCAGCGATACAGCGCTTCTATCGTTCGGTAGAGTGGAGTTGGTTGCTTGAACTACGCGAAGCTGAGAGACGTGATGGCGGCGGCGATGCCGACACCATCGCTACGCGGCTCGACCCGGACCACACGCGCGCGGCACTGCACCTGAATCGGTGGCTCCGGTGGCGTGGCACCGAAGACGAGGGTCAAGTCGACCTGGGAATCCAGCGGATAGACCTGGTCGGTGAGGAAATACACGCCGCCGGTGCTCACGTCGCGGGTGACGCCGGATCCGCGCGCGAGCTCCACCGGCAGCGCAAGGACATGGCGCCGGACGCTCCGGGTCGGTCTCTTCTCGATCTCGTTCACGCAGCATCACCTGCGGGCCGCGCGTGGTACATATCGCGTGTGATACATATAACGTTATGATGCCTATAGCGTAAGAATGCGCTTCGCCTTCAGGGCATGTCGCCTGCTCGCGGCCTCTCTATTCCCGCGCACCGACGGGCCATATGTTGTTCGCGGATAAGTGCCCGTCGGGCGTGGCCAGCGGGGAGGCCCCAGTCTCGGGTGGGGTGTGCAGTCGTGCTCCTCCGGTCGCGCTCGACCAGGGCCGCCCTATTTGCCGGCACGATGCGCGCTGCGACCGCCTCCGAACCCGACCAGGAAGGAACGACCCATGTGGGCCGTCTCCCGGACCCGGACTATGCGCCCCACGTTCGCGTCGAGCGCTTGATTGCAACGGGCCGAGTAGTGCTGGCAGCGTTCTCCCTCCTGGCCGTCTGGATCGCTCCGTCTCCCCCAGCAAGATACGCCGAATTCACGACTTTGCTCCTCGCCGCCTATCTAGGCTACGCGCTCGTGCTCGCGATGGTCGCGTGGTTCGCCCACGCCTCACTCGTCCGATTCGGACTGCTGACACACGCACTCGATCTGGCGCTGTTTTGCCTATTCGTGTACCTGACCGAAGGCCCCGCGAGCCCGTTTTTCAGCTACTTCGTTTTCGCCATGGTGGCTGCGACGCTCCGCTGGCAATCTCGCGGGGCGCTCTGGACCGCCGCCGTGGCCGTCGTGGCGTTCAATGCAGTTGGGCTCTACGCGGCGAATGTGATCCGCGACCCGAACTTCGAGCTCGATCAGTTCTTCACCCGGAGCGTCTATCTGGTCGTTCTGGCCAGCCTGCTGGCGGCTCTTGGCGCGCACGAGGATCGGCGGCGTCACGAAATGGCCAGCTTGGCCGCATGGCCCCGCCCGGTATTCGAGGAGCCGGGCACCATGCTGCGCGAGCTGCTCCAGAGCGCGGCGCGCGTCCTCAACGCCCCGCGGGCACTTCTCGTCTGGGAAGAGATCGACGAGCCCTGGCTGTATCTCGCGGCTTGGTCGGGCGACGGCGAGTTCCATTTGTGGCGCGAGCCGCCGGAGCGCTACGACCCACCGGTCGCCGAGCCGCTCGCGAGCGACAGCTTTCTTTCCCCGGACACAAGCCAGCCGCAGGCGGCGGTGTTGTGGGCCTCAGCCATTGGACCGCAGGAGTGGCGTGGCGCACCGGTTCACCCCGACCTGCGATCGCGGTTCGGTATGAAAGGCGTGCTGGGTGCGCGCGTGCAGGGGCAATGCGCCACTGGGCATCTCTTCTCGCTCGATAAGCACTCCCTCACGGCGGATGACCTGGTATTGGGCGAGATCGTCGCGGGCCACGTGGCCGCCTCCCTGGATCATTACTTGCTGTCGCGGAGACTGGAGCAGGCCGCCGCGGCGGAAGAGCGCGTCCGCCTGTCGCGCGACCTGCACGACGGCGTCCTTCAGTCCTTGACCGGCATGGCCCTCAAGCTCGAATCGGTGCAGCGCCTCTGGCAGACCCATGAGCAGTCGGCCCGTGAGCGCCTGTCGGAGATCCAGCGGCTGATCGCTGAAGAGCAGCGTAACCTCCGGCTCTTCATCCGCGACTCGAAGCTCGGCCCCGTCGGCGCATCGTCCGGAGAGATGAGCCTGGACGAGCGCCTGCGCGAGCTGGTGCGCCGTCTCGAGAGCGTGTGGGGGCTGCAGGTCGAATTGCTCCTGGAGGACCTGGGCGCGGGAATCGCCGACGGCCTGGCGTACGAGATCTGCCACATCGTCCAGGAAGCCCTGGTCAACGCGGCCCGCCACGCCGGCGCGTCCCAGGTGCGCGTCGCCGTGAGGGGAGAAGACGGTCGGGTGCGCATCACCGTGGCCGACAACGGTCATGGGTTCGCCTTCCAGGGGCATTACGAGCACTCGAGGCTGACATCCCTCCAGCTGGGGCCGGTGCTGCTCAAGCAACGGGTGGAGTCGCTCGGCGGGATGCTCGAGATCGATTCGACGAACGACGGCGCCCACCTTGAGATCGCGCTGCCGTATCGTAACGTCGACAGCCTGACATGACGGTGCACCTCGCGCTGGCCGACGACCATCCCATCGTGCTCGACGGTCTCGAAGGCCTGTTTCGCCTCGAGCCGGATTTCCAGGTCGTGGCCCGCTGTATCAACGGCGAGGAGACGCTTGTCGCGGTGCGTCGGCACCGCCCCGACATCCTGATCCTCGATCTGCGCATGCCCCGGGGTGACGGATTGGAGATCCTGCGGACGCTCCGCCGCGAAAAGCTCCCCACCAAAGTGGTGCTGCTCGCAGGCGCGCTGGAGGAGGACGAAGTCCTCGAAGCGCTGCGGCTGGGAGTCCGCGGGGTTGTGCTCAAGGAGCTCGCGCCCCAGCAGCTCGTGGAATGCGTCCGAAAAGTGCACGCGGGCGAACAATGGCTCGAGAAGCAGCTCTCAAGCCGGGTACTCGAGACGCTGCTGCGGCGGGAAGCCGGTGGGCGTGCGGGGAATAGCAGCCTCACCCCACGAGAGATCGAGATCGTGCGCATGGTGGCGAGCGGCCTCCGCAACCGGGAGCTGGCGCGGCGGCTCGGCGTTACCGAAGGCACGGTCAAGATCCACCTGCACAACATCTATAAGAAACTGAAGGTGCAGAGCCGCGTGGAGCTCGTGCTGCACGCCCAGTCAAATAAGCTGGTCTGAGTTCACCTACGCTGACGGGATTGCGGTGACGACCCGCGTCAAGCGGATGGTCAAGCGCCCCGGGCTACTTGACCCCGAACTTGAACTCGATGTTCGACGCGTCGTTCAGGTAAATCCGGTACGTGTAGATCATCCCCGCTGTCAGGTTCTTTGAGTTCAGGTTGAACACCCATTGCTGCGCAGTGTCGTCCCACCGGAACTGGGTATCGGGCGTCGTCGACAAGATTTCTTCGTCGATAGCACCGGCTCCAGACGATTTCCAGTAGAGGACGGGCCAGTTCTGGTTCCAGACTGTGACAACCTGACCGGCTCCACCGATGGGGTTGGCATTCGCGTCGCAGACCCGGAACTTCACGGGAATCGTGCTGCCCTTCTTGAAAACACTGGATCCGTCGGCGTTCACAGGTTGCAGGATCTGGTGCCCCGACGATGCGAGGCAGATCCCGCCCTGCGCGTACTGAACGGTGAGGTTTCCGTTGGTCGGGGCGACGGTGTAGTTCCCGAGCTTGGCGTTCGGGTCGTACAGTGAGGGCACAATTGGGAATACACCAACGTTCGTGCCGTTCGCCGAGGTGGAGTAAGAAGCCGTGATGCCGTCGCCGTTCTTTACACCCGTCAGCGTCCCCGTGAGCGCGGGAAGCGAACCATTGAGCACCATCGTCTTGTTATCCGCCATCACCGTGAGGATGGCCGGGCCGATCGCGAAGCTGCCCGTGCCCGTGCTGCCCAAGTGGTTCGGGTCCCCCGCCCAGCTCGCGGCCGCCGTGGCTGCGCCCGCGGCGAGGTTGTTCGCATAGCTCAGCGACCCACTCACGTCCACCGGGCTCATCCCCACGCCGGTCGCGGCCGCCGTGCAGGGCGTCTGCGCCGACCCGGTGTAGGTGTAGGGCGCCCCCGCCGTGCAGGTCACCGTCACCGCCGAGGCCGCCCGCGCGATCGTGAAGCCGCCCGTGCCCGTGCTGCCGGTGTGGTTCGGGTCCCCCGCCCAGCTCGCGGCCGCCGTGGCTGCGCCCGCGGCGAGGTTGTTCGCATAGCTCAGCGACCCACTCACGTCCACCGGGCTCATCCCCACGCCGGTCGCGGCCGCCGTGCAGGGCGTCTGCGTCGACCCGGTGTAGGCATAGGGCGCCCCCGCCGTGCAGGTCACCGTCACCGTCGAGGAGGCCGGGCCGATCGTGAAGCTGCCCGTGCCCGTGCTGCCGATGTGGTTGGCGTCACCAGCATAGGTCGCGCTGGCGCCCGCCGTCCCCACGTTCGTGTTGTTCGTGTAGGTCACCGGCGCGACCGCCACGTTGAGGCCGCCTGCGCCCGTCGCCGTCGCCGAGCAGGGCGTTTGCGGCGACCCAGTGTAGGTCTGCGCCGCGCTCGGGCAGGTCGCAACGGTGGTCGAGCTCGCCTGCCCGATCGTAAAGGCCTTCGAGTCGCTGCTCCCCGTGTGGTTCGCGTCACCAGCAAACGTGTAGGAGGCTGTCGCGGTCCCCGCGTCGGTGTTGTTCGCGTAGCTGGGCGTCGGGGTCAGACTCAGGCTCGCACCGGTCACCGTCGCCGAACAGGGCATCTGGGCCGCGCCAGTGTAGGTGTACGGGCCCGCCGGGCAGCTCACTGCCGTGGTCGAGCTCGCCGGGGCGATGGTTACGGTCTGGGCATCCTGCGAGCCCAGGTGGTTGTCGTCGCCCGCGAAGGTCGCGCGGAGCCGGTACGTGCCGGCGTCGGTCGGCGCTGTGGTGCTCGGCCCGTAGCTCGTGGGCGACACACCCGCGTAGTTGACCGTGACGGACTGGTTCAACCCGCCGACGCCGGTCGCCATCGCAGTGCCGCCGTGCGGACTGCCGTCATAGGTGGCGTTGGTCACCGTGATTGCGGTAACGGAGGCGGCCTTGGTGATATCGAAGGTCTTCGAGTCGCTGCTCCCCGTGTGGTTCGCGTCCCCGGAGAACGTGTAACTGGCCGTGGCCGTGCCGGCGTTCGTGTTGCCGCTGTAGCTCGGCGTGGGCGCGAGGCTCAAGCCGCCGGCCCCGGTCACCGTCGCGCTGCACGGGGTGTGGGCGGTCCCGTCGAACGTGTACGGCCCCGCCGGGCAGCTCACTGTCGTGGTCGAGGTGGCCTGGGTGATCGAGAAGCTGCCCGTGCCGGTGCTGCCCAAGTGGTTCGCGTCCCCACCATACGTCGCGCTGGCACTTGCCGTGCCGACGTTCGTGTTGCTCGTGTAGGTGACCGGCGTGACCGCCACGTTGAGGCCGCCCGGGCCCGTCGCCGCCGCCGTGCAGGGCTCGATGGGCGCCCCGGTGTAGGTGCGCGCCGCGCCCGGGCAGCTCACCACCGTCGTCGAGGCCGCCTTGTGAATCGTTACCGTGGCAGGGGCACTGGC
>WNGI01009819.1_pt1 | contig 16338 bp, 17 predicted proteins | sample 5400621 | NCBI WGS metagenome assembly WNGI01 (sample SAMN13153374, study PRJNA577476) | soil metagenome | isolation source: 20 cm soil or saprolite under Garry oak tree replicate 1 | place: USA:California | collected 2016-06-15 | reverse complement strand
CTTCGGCGCCTGAAATATATGGCAGCGCGCGGCGATGATGGCCGCCCCAGTGAAAGCCGGAGCGATAATAGATATCGAGAAAATTAACGCCGGCAGCTTCGATCTTGACTAAAACTTCACCGGACTTTGGGCTCGGATCGGGAATTTCTTCATAGCGGAGTGCTTCCGGACCGCCGAGCTCGTGGACGCGAACTGCTTTCATTCGTAGCGGCTTAGATCAATTATCGAGGATCGCAATTACGCGTGCGGGCGCCGATTCGGTTTTCCATTTGACCGGCAACGCGACGACGTGGGCTGTGGGACCGATTTGATCGAGATTAATCAGGTTCTCGATCTGAAAAATCACTTTCGGCAAAATCGTCCGATGAACGCGCATGGCGCTCTCCAAAATTTGATCGGCTTGCTGATAATCGGTGCCTTTCTCCTCTTGCGCGAAGTCGTAGCCGACAACCGACGGCTTCTTGTTTACGACCCACTGGGCCGCTTCCTTTGTCAGATAGGGCGAGTCGTTCCACCACTTGGGATCAGTGGTGTCGTGGCCCTTCGGCCAGTCGGTTCTCAGCAACAGCATGCCGCCTTCTTGAATCTCCACGCCCTGCTGCTTCAGTTTTCGTTCGGCTTCATCCAAGTCGTCCGGTGAAATGCTGGCGTGGGCAATGCCTTTGGCGGTCAGATCCAAAACCACGGCTTTGCCCATCATCGGTTCGAGAGGCAGTTGTTCGATCGACGGTTTATCGCGGAAAAAATGATGCGGCGAGTCGATATGCGTGCCGGCGTGTACGGTCATCTCAACGATGTTGGAGACAAAACCTTTATCCTCCCACTTGATGATCGGTTTCAGTTTGAAATATTTTTCATCGGGTGCAAAGGGCGCCGAGTCGCATTCTTCCACCGTCATGCTGAGATCGACGATACGCATTCAAATATCCTCCGAGACGATTGGTAGATCATCTATCCCGCCCGCTCAGGAAAAAGTCAACGCCGCGGTGGACGGAGCGGGCGGAGCCAGGCGGCAACCGATGGGGCGCGTTCCAACGTCCAAAAGTCTTTTAAAAAATTCGCGATTTGACGCGGCGGTAAAATACCCTCGGCACATTGGCGAAGTTTGTCTTCAATCTCGGCGCGCGAAGCGGGGAGGCTGGGATGACCGCGGGCGACCGAACCTCGTGCGCGGTGTACTGTGCCGCCGATCATTACAATTTCGATTTCGCTGTCGACGCCGGTCTCATGCTTTTCTTGCCGCAGCGGCCGACGGACGAGCTCGACCCGTTTCATAAGCCTTTTGATCTTTGGATCATGCACCCGTTCGGCGGTGAACTGTTTTAAACCGGCTTCGCCGTCGACGATCGCAACGGCTACGGCAAAGTTGAGGCTGAATTTGGCCTGGAGATTGTCTTTCGGATTTTCATAAACCAAGGGCAGGGCAGCGTTTGTATCAAGACCGACGCGAATTCGATCGATGTTATTCGGCTCGATCCGGTGTCTTACACGTAAATCCAGCGTCAGGTCGAGAACGGGATGGAGCACGCCAGCGCAAGGATAAAGCTTAATTGCTATCCCCGGTTTGGCGATAAAAAACCGCTCGCCGAATCGCAAGAGATCCGTGTTGACCCGACCGCGGCATGCGGCCGAGAAAAACCCCATGGGGTCATCGAAAATATTTTCTGAGGCGGTGAAACCGTCGGCAGCGAGTGTCGTGGCAATCACGCCGTTTTCTGCGGCGCGCCCGGCATTTAGCCCTTTGGCCATGGTGCCGCGATTGGCGCGCAGACCGGAAGCGAGCGTGCCGGCGATGCCCAGCGCGTGGCGTATCGAGAGCGGCGAGAGTCTGAGCAACTGAGCGCAAGCTGCTGTGGCGCCAAATGCACCGAGGGTCCCGGTCGGATGAAAACCGTCCAGATAGTGACTTGGGTCGACGGCATCGCCTAGTCGGCAGGCGACTTCAAGGCCGACGATATAGGAGTTAAGAAGCGCTGCTCCTGTAGCTCTCCGACTCTCGGCTAAGGCAAGCGCTGCGGCCAACACGGGCGTAGTCGGATGGGTCTGTTGCCCCATCGGGCGGGAGGGTAACGTCGCGAGTTGCGCGTCGTCGTAGTCCAGAACATGTCCCTGGACGCCGTTTATCAATGCCGCGTGCTCGGCGGAAAATTTGTTATGCGAGCCGAGCACTGTCGCTTCGCCGGTCAATTTTCGTACGCTGAAACGGCGGCGCAAAAGCCGGCTGGATTTTTCGTTGACGCCGCCGAGCATGGTCGCCAAACCGTCAAGCAAGTGAAGCTTGGCGGTCTCGCGCACGTCGGGCGAAATATTTCTTATAGTAACTCGCCCGATGAAGTCGCTGAGATCATCGGAAACCGTTTTACTGGATTGGCTGCGAGAATTCACGAGCGGAGCTCAGTCCGGAAAACGGCGGTTGGGTCGCTTTTGAAATTCGCCGCGTAAAGAGACGGTGGCTATGAGGCGACTATCTCTTTCGTTTGCGCGTGAGCTTGCGTGGATGGGTGTCTTTGGCCTGCTCGATATTCTCACCGCTCGAACCATCCAGTTTAGGTTGGACGTTGTCATTGATCCATTTTTGGTCCCACCATTCGACCGGCAAGACCGGCAGCCCGTGAAGGTAGACGCCGAAATGCAGGTGATCTCCCGCGGCGAGGCCGGTTTCACCGGTTTTGCCGATGGCCTGGTGCTGCTTGATCTGATCTCCCACTTTAACGTCGATGGCGCTCAGGTGAGAGTAGAGCGTGAAAAGGCCCAAGCCATGATCGATGATCACGGTATTGCCATAGATTCCTAAATCCCCGGTGAAGGCGACCACGCCGCTGTTGGCCGCTTCGGCCGCGTAATGTTTCGTGACCGACAAATCGTAGCCCACATGATACGCCGTATCGATCGCTTCGTTGTTGTAGATGTAAGTGCGCGCGTCGGCGAAGTTCGCTTCTACCTTTGAATTCGTGAGCTGGCTAAAGGCGCCGTGCCAGAGGATGGACGGCGTCGACTTCTCGGTGATCGAGCGGATTTTGTCTTCATTCTCTTTGCGCAGACTTTTGTTTACTTTAATAAAAATGTCTTTCGGGCTCCCTTGGCGCGCGCCCACGTCATTTAACAACGGAGCGACCTTTTGCTGGATAAAATTGTCGTCGATGCGGATCGTACTCTTTTTGTATTTGACGTTTTTGAGCTCGTAGACGAGTTTCATTTCTCGGCTATTGCCGGCTTTATCGGTGGCGACGAGCGATGCCTTTTCCGTCTCCGGGACATTGTAAGGGTGCGCGAACAAAACCAGGTAATGATCCGGATGTTCTTTAATTTGGCCTTTGTAGCCCGGAAAAAAATAATTGCCGATCTTGACGCCGGACGCGATCGTATCGGGCGACGGTTTGTAAACGATCACGCCGACGCCGCCGAAGTTGACATAACGGTCGTCGGCGATGAGCTCAAGGGACGGCGGCGTGATGTCGATGATCAAGTTCTTTTGAACGACGGACTCATTGCCGCGAAAAAAATTCCACAGCGACCGATCGCGAGCGGTAACGCGCAACACCGCAGGGCCTTCCTTCAGTCCCGTGAGCTTTGACGACAAAGCGACGGCAAGTTTTTTTTGCATCAACGGCTGATCATACTGTTCCGCGGCGAGTGAGTACTCGGTTCCGCCGGAGGTCAGGACTGCCGTGAAGGATTTTAGGCCCGTCCCCTGCTCGGTAACTTCGATCTGCAGCGGCGCTAGTCCCACCGTATCGGTGTCCGGAGTGATCTTTATCTCTGGCCGGCGCCATTCGAAACGGGGCACCAGGACGTACCCGCCGGCGATAACAACGACGATAAGGACAAGGTAGACGAGGCCGCGGCCCGGCACAAACCGTCGTCTGGGCTTACCAAATTCAAGCGCGCTCATGATTTAGTGAATTAAAGATACAATTGGGGAACAGCTCCGACGTTAGAATAAACGCGGGTCGTAGCGATGTCAACTAAACTCGATTGCAATTGCCGTGATCAACAAAAGATTTAAATATATTTGAGCATTCAAACAAGTAGGTAAATGGCGCGCAAGCTCGTTAGAGCATACCTTTGTCGCTGAAGCTGAAAAAGCGATCGCGACCGATGACCACGTGATCGAGAACCCGCACCCCCATCACCTCGCCGACTTCTTTCAGGCGCCGGGTGATGTCGATGTCTTCCGGGCTCGGCGCCGGATCGCCGCTCGGATGATTGTGCACGAAAATCACGGCGGCGGCGGAATCGCGGATCACCGGATTGTAGACTTCGCGCGGGTGAACCAAAGAAGCCGTGAGCGAGCCCTCGGAGATTTTCACGTCGCGAATTTTGCGGTTTTTATTGTTGAGCAGCACGACGTAGAAAAGCTCGCGCTTTTCAGCGCCGAGACTATCGCGAAAATGATGATAGACGTCTTCGGCGGAACGGAGCGGCTGGCCGGTTTCCCATTTCTGGCTGCCGACACGTTTGGCAATTTCGAGACATGCCTTCAATTGCGCGATCTTCGCCGGACCGATGCCTTTTACTTTGCCGAGTTCACCGGAGGAGGCGTCGTCTATGCCTTTGAGCCCGCCGAATTGATTAAGGAGCAGCCGCGCGTGGTCGATGGCGCTCTCGCCCGTGCTGGCGTTGCCGTTTCTTAAGATAATCGCCAGGAGCTCGGTTTCGCTCAGCGATTGCGCGCCTCGCGCTAGCAGTTTTTCTCTCGGCCGATCTTCCTCGGGCCAATCTTTGATTGTTTGGTATGAAGCCATGCGCACCTTGGGCATTAAAGCAATCCGCAACCCCAGCTGAGGAATCCGTCTACCACAGGGCGCGCTGTTTAGTCCAGTACGTGGAGCGCGAGTCCTTTTAAGTATTCGCCTTCGGGGTGATGTAGGCTCACGGGATGATCGATAGGCTGGCTCAATCGCTTGATGATGTTCGCTTTTCGCCGAGCGTCGACTGCGGCGCCGAAAACGACTTTTTGGAATAGGTCGATCGAAAGATGCTGGGAGCAAGAGAAGGTTAAAAGCAATCCGCCTGGACTAAGGTGCTTGAGCGCATGGAGATTGAGAAACTTATATCCGCCGGTGGCGGCATCGATATCGCTCCGCCGATGCGCCAACGACGGTGGGTCCAATACAATCAGATCGAACTTGCGGTCGACTTCCTTCAGATAGGCAAAGGCATCGCCTTTTAATATCTCGCCGGGCTCCGAGGTAAAGCCGTTTAATTCGAGGTTCTGTTCGGCCAGCTCTAGTGCGGGTTTGGACGAATCAAGCGTGACGACTTCTTTCGCTTTGCCGGCGAAGGCATAGACCGAAAAAGCGCCGCTGAACGAAAAACAATTCAAAACGCTGCGATTGCTTACGGCCGTCGATAAGAACGCGCGATTATCGCGCTGGTCCAGGTAAAAGCCGGTTTTTTGACCGCGTCTTATGTCGACCAAAAACTTGAAGCCATTTTCCTCGACCGTGATCGTTTCCGGCGGCGATTCGCCTTTTAGTACGCCGATGGCGGGCTCAAGTCCTTCTTCGTCGCCGACGCGGCCCTCGCTGCGTTCGAAGATTCCTTCAATCGCATTGTCCTTAGTGAAAAAATCGACGATGTCGTTTCTGAAGAGCGCCATGCCGGCTGTGAAAAATTGACAAACGAGAAAACCGCCGTAACGATCGACGATCAGTCCCGGCAAAAAATCACCTTCGCCGTTCACGATCCGGTACGCGTTTGTCGACGCGGACAGATTTCGCTGGCGCAACGCGTGCGCGTGGGCCAAGCGGCGGGCGAAAAAATCGCCGTCAATATCTTCGTTTTGCCATGTTAACAGGCGCACGCGAATTTGCGATTTCGGGTTGTAAAGTCCGCGGGCAAGCCAGGTTTTTTTATTATCGAAGATATCGGCGACGCCGACCGATTCCATTTCACCTTCGATTCTTTCGATCGCGCCGGAAAAGATCCACGGATGGCCGTTGAGAACGGGACGTTCCCTGCCCTGTTTTAGGTAAATGCGTTGCACGGTAGATCAATGAGGCAGAGGGAGGAGCAGGGCATGCCGTGCTCCACCTGCTATTCTTTGCGGATAAACGTGCCGCTCTTGCCGCCGCTCTTTTTAACCAGGCGGATCTCACCGATGGTCATCTCGCGATCAACGGCTTTGCACATATCGTAGATTGTCAGTCCCGCCACAGACACCGCCGTCATCGCTTCCATCTCAACGCCGGTTTTGCCGCTCACGTGCACGGTGGCTTCGATATCCACGCGCGCGGGATCGCGCGCGGCCGTGAGATCGATCTCTACCGAGGTGATGTTTAGCGGGTGGCACATGGGGATCAATTCCGAAGTCTTTTTCGCCGCCATGATGCCGGCGATGCGGGCGACCGAAAACACGTCGCCCTTTTCAATTTTTTCTTCGAGGATCAGCGCTAGAGTTTCCGCGCGCATGTGAATGGCGCCGCGGGCGACGGCGGTCCGGCTGGTGATTTCTTTCGCGCTCACGTCGACCATGCGCGCGCGTCCCTGCTCATCGAGATGACTTAGTTCTGCCATACATACCCACTTTCGAAATTAATCGACGATTTGATTGCCCAATTGACTCAGTCGACGGCAGCGTTCGGTTTGTCGTGACGGACTAGATTTCTTTCTGCGTCGACGTTTTTATGTTACAGAAACCTCATGGATAAGAAAAGCCACTATCGTGTCATTATTTTGGGATCCGGGGCTGCGGGGCTTACCGCGGCAATCTACGCCGCTCGGGCCAATCTTCAACCTCTAGTCATTGAAGGTTCACAACCGGGTGGGCAATTAACTATCACAACCGACGTCGAAAACTATCCGGGTTTCCCCAAGGGCATTATGGGACCCGAGCTGATGGAGGAATTTAAGAAACAAGCCGTGCGTTTCGGCACGGAGATTCTATTTGGCGAAGTCACCTCGGTAAGTCTCAAAAAAAGGCCGTTCGCGGTCGCCGTAGGCAAGGAAACTTACAATTGCGACGCGCTGATCGTCGCTACCGGCGCCACGGCGAAACTGCTGGGTCTCGAATCGGAAATGAAGCTCATGGGGCACGGCGTTTCCGCTTGCGCGACGTGTGACGGATTTTTCTTTAAGGATAAAGAGCTCGTCGTTGTAGGTGGTGGAGACACGGCGATGGAGGAAGCGACGTTTCTCACCAAATTCGCCTCGAAGGTATCGGTCGCGCACCGCCGCGACCAACTGCGCGCGTCAAAAATCATGCAGGATCGCGCGGAGAAAAATCCCAAAATTTCGTTTGTCTGGAATACGGTAGTCGACGAAGTCTACGGCGACCCGAAAGCCGGAGGAGTCACCGGAGTTAGATTCAAGAACGTAAAAACCGGCATGACCGAAGATTTCAAAACGGACGGACTTTTTATCGCCATCGGGCACGAACCGAACAGCAAGCTTTTCGTCGGTCAATTAGATCTAGATCCCAACGGCTACATACTCACCCAGGACGGGACTAAAACTAATGTCCCTGGCGTATTTGCGTGCGGTGACGTACAGGATCATATCTATCGGCAAGCTGTTACCGCCGCGGGCACGGGTTGTATGGCTGCTATCGATGCGGAGAGATTCTTAGAAAGCCAGCACGATTAGAAGAGTCAAACCAACTTACCATCGGGTTTCATGATCAACGAGTCGGTGAGCGGCAGAAAAGCGCGCCAGCCGCCGTCGTCGATCGAACCTATGATGCGCAAGTTTTTCCGAGGCTTCGAGTCCCAGACTACATTGAACTCGATTTGGTAATTTACTCCCGACCCGCCGATCACGACCTTGACCTCGTCGTGGCCGATCAGCGCGACGAGTTCGCTGAAAGAACGCCCTGCAAGTGCGTGCAGCTCGTTTGCAAGGAGCGATTTCGCTTCGGCGTTATTCATCGATCCGCGCGTGATTTTGTTTGGCTAATGGGACAAATGGGGATTTGAATTCAACTCCAGCTGCTGCCAACGTCGGGACATTTTAGATGACCTCCCTTGAAAGATTTCTTGTCCCGCGCCGCCCAAAATCCCTCCTGACCTCCCTTTGGCAAAGGGAGGAATGCCGGCGGCCAGCGCGAAGTATTCAGCGAACTTCGGAGAACGACACTACGACCGAAACATGAAATAGACCGCGCCGAACAGGCACAGTCCGGCCCATAAATAATCCAGTTTCATGGGTTCGCGCAGATAGAGCACCGCAAACGGCGCGAATACAGAGAGAGTGATCACCTCCTGGGTGATCTTCAATTGCGCCACGCTGAACTGAGTGTAGCCGATGCGGTTTGCCGGCACCTGGAGCAGATACTCGAATAGAGCGATGCCCCAGCTCGCGAGCGCGGCGATGTACCATTTCCGATCATTGAGAGTTTTTAAGTGCGCGTACCAGGCAAAAGTCATGAATACATTCGACCCGACGAGCAACAAGGTCATTCGAACGGCGACGGACATTTCTACTTCTTCCTCCAACCGATTGGACTACTGAACGCGGCAGCTCGCCCAAAGACCGACGGCTTGGCTGCGAGCGATGCGTTCCAGTTGGCGAAATTCTACAACGTGGCGAAACGGGAATCGAGTATACGCGTGGGCGTATCCCCGGCGGATGAGCTCGGCGTTAAGCATCGTGCCGTCGTCAAAATAGACGTAGGCTAAGGTGCGGCCGTAGCGGTCTTTGTGATTGCGTACTCGGTTAGTTTCGTCGAGAACCAAGCGAATGGTTCGGTGTTCCACCATGCTTCGGGTGAACTCTTTGGCGTTGTTGCCGAAACACTGCACAGCCCTTTTCGGGTGAACGGTTTCAGGGGTATCAACGCCGATGAGTCGCACTTTTTCGTTCGGACTCGGCTTTCGGGAATTTCGTCGCGAGATTCTCTGGATTGCTCGGAAATGCCAACACGCGCCTCCTGTCGGGATGTCGAACCGGCTTCGAGCGATGACACGACGAGTAAGCCGAGCAGAAATAAAATTTTGACACGCACGATCATTGGCCGGAGCAAGAGCAATGCCCCGGCTAATGATCATGTTACGGCTCTGGGATGCGGGAGGCCTTTATGCGTCGACGGGAGTTCCAAGTAACCGGGGGAGGCTCAACTCGTGTTGGAAAAACAGGCGAGCGGTTACGGTTCGAGTTTTTGGAGTTCTGCGAGAAGATACTCGCGACTTGTTATTTCGCGACCGTCTTTGAATCGGATGAGATACGGCTTGCCGGATGTGCCCGACACGCTTGCGATCTTGTCGATAAAGTCACGGGCCGTTTTTATTTCGGCAGCGTTGGCGTCCCATTTTCCGTGCAGGAGGCGAAGGGCACTCGAGACCTCGTAAGTGGAACCGTTGCGGATAAACTCGATTTTTTGCTTCTCAACTGCGGGACTCTCGGCATAAAGGGAGGACGACGCCGCAAATAGCAGAAACAGCCAAAATGTCGCGATAGTTAGGTTCTTCACTTTCAGGAATCGAATCATTCCTTAGCTTAGACGAACAAAAAACAAAATCGTTTCAACTCCCATAACGAGCCTATTTGGCATTTTTCCGGATCATCTCCAAAACCTGATCGGTGGTTCTGACACGTGCCATGCGCGGGAAGACGGTATTCATGAAAGCCGCCATGGAATCTTCATGGGAATTGCTGCAGGCGTCGCGCACGACGATAATGTTGTAGTCGAGGTCGCGCGCAGAATAGACCGTGGAGGCCACGCCGACGTCGACGGCACCGCCGGAGATGATGATCGTGTCGATGCCGCGCGAGCGCAGCGCTAAATCAAAATAGGTCTGGTGAAAGGTGCTCCAGCGGTATTTGGGAATGACGTAGTCTTCGGGCCGGGGCGCGATCTCTTCGATAACTTTTTGTTCCCACGAGCCCTCCGTCGCGCCGTGCACCGTCGGATTACAATCATCATTCGGCCATGGGCGAAGCCGCATATCGGTGTCGGTGACGATTAAGCTGCGGCTCTCGCCGTCGGGCCGGTGATTGGCCAAGGCGTAGGCGATGAGCATGCTGGTTTGCCGCGCCGTGTTCATTAAGCGCACGGCGTTGTCGACGACGGGTTTCATTCTCTTTTTTGTCTCTTCCGAAGCGCCATGGTAATAGACATTGAGCATGTCGAAGAAAAGCAGTGCGGTTTTCTTATTGTCGAGATAGTTAACATTCACGGGTTTGAACCTCCAGTACGCTCATGCGATTTTCTTAACATGGGTCAGTGATCAGTCTTGCAGATACGCGACTTCCCACCAGTTGCGATTGAGATCGCTCAGCAAAAAGAATTGTCCGTCGCTGATATCTTTAATCTCGTCGATCGCGGTGATGCCGAATTCCTTGCGGCGATTTTGCAATTCGTCGTGCGCCGCCGCCAGCGCGCTTGGCGATTCGACGGACACGGTATATCGCTGCAGAGGTGTTAAGTATTTGCGGTTTTTTTCCGGAATTTCCAGGCTCGCGACATACCAAGGCGTCAAAGGATGCTTGACGTCGTGGGGTTTGCTGGTTGGCACATGGGTGATGACGTCGAGCCCCAGCGCTCCTCTATAAAAGTTTACCGAGGCCTCCAAGTTAACACATTCCATCGTGCCGTGCGTCATCGCCTGCGGAATGTAGCCGCAGCCGGAGAGCCTTTCTTCAGTGAGCTTGGTTTTCCACGGATAAGCAATGTGTTCGGGCAAACCCGCTTTGTGGCGATTCTCATAAGATTCGATTTCCCAGTAGTTGCCGCCGGGCTCGACGAAGAACAACGAGTACGAACCGGCGCGCTCCTTGCGTTTCACAACTTTTTTAAGACCGAGTTTTTCTTTGTTCGCGAGGAGATATTGGTAAGCCCGATCCACTTCTTCGTTGTTCGACACACGCACGCCGTAGTGATTGCGTTCAGGCTTGTCCTTCACCTCAGCGCCGCCTTCGTGAAGGATTAATTTCCAGCCGGTATTCGGGTGCTTCAGCACGGCTTCATGGTCGCGCCGGTCAACCAGATCCAGGGCGAGAACCCGCGTCAGTACCGGTATCGTCTCATCGAGGTAGCGGCATTCGCTATGACCGTGAACGAGGCCGGTGGGTTTGATCACTGAGGTCGTCATAAAAATTTCCTAGCGTAGTTTTTCGCCGATGCCAATCATAAAACGAATCGGCAAATCCGCCAAATGCCGGGTGAAACGTAAAAAACGTCGGCGATCGTACCCCGTGATTACTGGCGACTCGACGTTTCATTTGGAAAGTTCTTTGCCCCAGAGCTCAGTCAAAAATCCGCTCTTCGTGAGATCTTCGGCGAAGCGGTTGTCGACGATGTCGATCGCTTTTTTTCGTGCCTGAGTTCCCGCCTCGCGGGCATGCTCAATCATCTCTTCGATCGCGCCGATGGGTACGGTCATTGGCCGATTGGCGATGGTTTTGGCGAAGGCTTCGTAGGTCGTCTGTAACGATTCAATATCGGTCAGCTTCATCGCCTTGGCGAGCGCGGCTTGGGCTTTGGCAGGATTGCGATCGGCGAAATGAAGCGTGTCGGCTATCGCCGCGACGAATTTCTGGACGGCCAGGGGTCTGGTGAGTATCGACTTCGTGTTGGCGTGAAGCGAGCTGTAGACGAAAGGGATACCGAGCTCTTTCAATCGATAAACGATGTTGAAACCGTCGCGCTTGGCGATGGCGTCGAGGGGTGGACTGACCAACACGGCTTGCACCTGGTCCGATACCATTGCGCGGTATCCTTCGATCTGCCCAGTGCCGCCGACCGGCTGAATCGTTACGTCGCGCGGGCTTATTTTGAATTTCTTCAGCACTTCGAGCGCAAGCCGGTGCGAAAGATCGCCGGCGCGAGAGACGGCGATGGTTTTGCCTTTTAAATCAGTCGGCGAGCGGATGTCGCTCTGGCCCAAGACCACCCAAGGAAGACCGACCAGTTGGGAGCCGATGATTTTCGCGTCGATGCCGGTGACGATGCCGGGCAACGTCGCCGACGCGGCGCACGACAAAAACTGAATCTCGTCGGCATTGAGTGCTGCCAGCGATACGCCGCTGCCGCGAAAGGCGATGTGCTCGACTCGCAGGCCGTACTTATCGAAGATGCCGTTGTCGAGAGCGGTGCCGATGTGGATGAACGCGCCCGTCAATGAGCAGGTGCCGAGGCGGATTTTGATGGGAGCCTCACCCGGTTTGGGCAGATAGGGGTTGGCGCCTGTGGGGCGCGGAAAGAAGAATAGAACAGATAAGACGAATACTGAAAAAGGCTGACAGTTCATTAGTGTTGTGACGTGGTGCTTCACTCGGTGACAATGTGGTTTTTGAGCAGGCCGATGTTTTCGACTTCGGCTTCGACGACATCGCCTGGTTTCAGCCACCATGGTGTTTGATCGGGCTTTCGTCCCGCGGCGACCCCGCGTGGCGTACCGGTAGTTAGCACATCACCGGGATTGAGCCCCATCTGCGACCAGTAGGAGATCATGTCTCGAATCTTAAAAATCATGTAGCTGAGATTCGAATCTTGGCGCGCCTCACCGTTGACAGACAATCTTAATTTCAAGTTTTGCGGGTCCGAGATCTCGTCCGCGGTGACCAGATACGGGCCCATGGGTGCGAAACCGGGAAAACTCTTGCCCATGAGATGAATACCAGTTTTGTTCTCGCCGCGTATCACGTCGCGTGCGCTGATGTCGTTGAACGCCGAGTAGCCGGCAACGTACTCCATTGCCTCATCATTGCTCACATCGACGCAGGGTTTGCCGATGATCACGGCCAGCTCGACTTCGTAGTCTAAATTTTTTACTTCTGGGGGATGTGGGATGTTGTCTTCGGGGCCGATGACCGTCCCAGGGAGCTTGAGAAAAGCCACCGGCGCCGGGGGGCCTTTCTTGGAAGCCATTTCGGCGACATGATCAGAAAAATTCTTACCGGCGGAAATCAGCGCGCCGGGACGCGGCACCGGAGCCATCAAGCTAACTTGCTGACGGTTGAAAACGATGCCGGCGTCCAGGTTTGATTTATCGACGTGAGCCACGGCCTTGCGCGCAGCGTCCAAAGCCGGGTGACCGCGCTTCAAAAACTGAACCATATCGCGCCCGAGCGTTACCGACGCCAGCTCGTCACTGGCGGAATTGGATTCGACGTCGCGAAGATAAGACGCGTAGGCTCGATGGAGATCGACGATGCGGCCGGTATTATCAACAGCGCCGATTCGTTCCTGGTTCTGAGCTGCGTACGTGGGGAGTTTCATCTTCGGACACCCCCTGCCGCAACCACCTGATGAGAGAGCTCGCCGATAGTAGGCGAAGAGCAACGAATCGTTGAGCCGACCTTCAGCGGCACCGGATTCTGCAACCGGTCGCGTTGAAGCGCCATGCTGGCGCCGGTGGCGAGCCAATCGCCCGGCTTGATGCCGAGGGTCGACCAATGGGCGATGATTTGCTCGACGGCAAAGATGCAGTCCCGCAGGGCGAATTTTTGCTTGATCTCACCATCGACGGCAAACTCGACCGCCAATTCTTCAAAGTCTTTTCGTGGACGCGCCACTAGCACGGCAGGTCCGACTGAGGTGCTCGAAGGAAAATTTTTGCCGAGCAGGTTGTTGGTTGTCAGTCCTTCGCGTTTGTTAATATCGCGGGCGGTGATGTCGATCATGAGCGTGACGCCGGCAACGTGATCCCAGGCTTTTTCAGGTGGGATTCTCTTCCCAGCCTTGCCGATAACAATCGCGAGGCAAGCATCGGCGTCGACGTCCTCGGAGAATTTCGGCCAAATGATCGGCGCGCCTGACGCCACGAAGGTCTGCGGCAACTTGTAGTAGGCCGTAGGGATTTCGGCCTTTGGCATCGCTTCGGTGCGAGCCTTGTCGGAAAAACCGATCACAAAAGATTTTTCCGGATTTTGAAACGGCGGCAGTATCCGTACTTCCGTGGGGTCGTAGACGACTCTTTCTCCGGCTGGGCCACGAAGGCCACACACGCCGTTGTTATGGGAGAAAGCTGCGACTAGGTCGAGCATTTTTAACGATTGCTCGCCGCGATCCAAAAATCCCGTAATCGTTTCAGGAAAATAATAGGCCGCTAACTCATAAGAGTGAGTACGGTTACTCTCGACCTGAGCGAAATAGGCGACACAGGCGAGATTCAGATCGAGGAGTTTGCCGTCGACTTCACCGAAAATTCTCGTTTGACCGGGCAGCGAGCTTTCTAACAGACCCAAATAAAGTTTCATTCAAGTCGACCGTCGAATTCTGCGTGAGAAACTGCCCTCCGTCTACCACGGCGGGCGCGGAATTCCTAGCCAAACACTACCTCCAGCGGGATTAGTGTTTTAGAATCTCTTTGGCAGCGAAATAACCGGGGAGGCCGGTGACGTCGCCGCCGGGATGAGTGCCGGAACCGCAGAGGTAGAGATTTTCGATCGGCGTGTGATAGCGCGACCAACCGGGCACGGGGCGCATGAAAAAAATCTGATCCAGCGCCATTTCCGCGTGGTAGAGGTGTCCTTGAGGGAGGCCGTAGGTGTGCTCCAAATCGAGCGGGGTTAGCACTTGGCGATGGAGGACCGAATTCTTAAAGCCCGGTGCGTAATCTTCGATCAAATTCACTACAACATCACCGAGGCCTTCGCGTTCCAGATTCCAGTCGCCATCGCGCAGCTGGTACGGCGCGGACTGCATCCAGACGGACATCGCATGTTTGCCCGTTGGCGCGAGAGACGGGTCGCTGATCGACGGGATGGTGATTTCCAGAAATGGCTGCTTGGAGTAGCGGCCGTACTTCGCGTCATCGGAAGCGCGCTCCAAGTATTCGATCGTCGGGCCGATGTGGATAATGCCGCCGAGCGCCGCTGATTCGTTAGGGGTTGAGTTTTTAAACTTCGGCAAGGCGGCCAACGCGATATTGACCTTGGCGACCGTCCCGCGCGCGCGGATGTTTTGCACTTGCAGTATGAATTGCGGGTCCAGGTAAGTCGGCTCAACGAGTTTGAGAAACGTTTGCTTCACGTCGGCGCTTGAGATTATCCTTGCCGCGGTTATCTCCTCGCCGTTCTGGAGCACGACTGCTGTGGCCCCGCCGTTTTTTGTTAATACTTTCGCGACCTCGATGCCGTTCCGAATCTCAGCACCGCGCTGTTGGGCGGCGCGGGCGAGAGCTTGCGCTAGTTGGCCAATACCGCCGCGGACAAATCCCGCCGTGCGCAGCGCGCCGTTTGACTCGCCGATTTGGTGATGAAGGAAATTAAAAGCAGTTCCCTGCTGGCGCGGGCCGACAAAGGAGCCGAGGATACCGTTCGCGGCCAGCGACGCTCTGAGCAAGTCGCTTTCAAACCATTCATTCAGCAAATCGGCGATGCTCATGGGCAAGATGCGCAGGAACTCGTACATTTCCTTTTCGCCGAGGCGATGAAACTTCCAACCTATCTTTAGGATCTCACCGGGGTTGAAGTTGTCAGGATTGGCTTTGTCGGGTAACGGTGCGTTGTAAAGGGTTCGCAGAAAAACCGAGAGATTTTTAGTGAGCGCGCAAAAGGTCTGATATTTGTCGGCGTCGGACTTGGAGTGCCGCGCGATCTCTGGGACGGCTTTAGTTGGGTCTCGCGGGATCAGTAAAGATTTTCCATCGAGGCTCGGCGCAAATATCAGAGGATCGAGAGCGAGAATTTCCAAGCCGTGTTTCTTCAAATCGAGATCGGCGACGATCTTAACAGAAAACATCCCGGCCAGGTGCGCGCAGGCGGCGAACTTAAAGCCGGGGAAAATTTCTTCCGTGACCGCGATTCCGCCGACGATCGGCCGGCGCTCCAAGACCAAGACTTTCTTTCCCGCATTGGCGAGATAAGCCGCAGTCACGAGCCCATTGTGACCGGCGCCGATGATGATCGCGTCGTAGTTTGCCACGGCGAGTTAGAGCAGGCTCCGTTTCATGTCCTTGACTATTTCCAATGCCGCGAGCCGGCCCGACGCCGCCATGACGCCGCCGCCGGGATGCGTGCAGGCGCCGCACATGTAGAGATTCTTAATCGGCGTGCGATACTTCGCCCAACCCGGCACAGGGCGAAGGAAGAAAAGTTGGTCTAACGTCAATTCGCCCTGAAAGATGTTGCCTTCCGTGAGACCAAATTCTTGTTCCAGATCCCAGGGTGTGACGACTTGGCGATGCAGGATGATGTTTTTCAAATTCGGCGCGTATTCGCTCAGTGTGTCGACCACAGCATCACCCAATGCCTCGCGTCTTTCCGGCCAAGTGCCGTTTGCCAGGTGATAAGGCGCGTACTGGACGAAGATCGACATGACATGTTTTCCCGGTGGCGCCATGGATGGATCGAGCACCGAGGGCAGGATGACATCCATGTAAGGGCGGCGTGAGAAGCTGCCGTACTTGGCGTCGTCATAAGAGCGCTCGATGTAGTCAATGCTCGGGCTGATCG